>Ga0116229_10005699_pt1 | contig 20200 bp, 12 predicted proteins | sample S1TSphgellanicum_3_FD_87313 | JGI IMG/M metagenome (GOLD analysis project Ga0116229, IMG submission 87313) | Host-associated microbial communities from peat moss isolated from Minnesota, USA - S1T2_Fc - Sphagnum magellanicum MG | ecosystem: Host-associated > Plants > Peat moss > Unclassified... | reverse complement strand
ATGATCTCTTATGTGGGTTGTAAGAACCCCACAAGAAGGGGTGTGTCACAAATGGCCCAGGGTTTCTTTATGTGGGTGGACATTTCTGCTTCTCACCTCTTCAACAAGGGCCATGTTACACTGTGGCCTTGCTATTTACATTAAAAAGTATCTTAAGGCAAAAGAAGAATTATGAAAACTCAAATATATTTCACCATGCAAAAATATAATCTTCAAAAAATCCCTCTGCAAGAAACCAAAAACCTTCAAGATATTATTATAACTCTATAACTAATCTCAAGTTTCAAACACAAGCCAAAATATCATCTTTCAAAAACCCTCATATACAAATCGACATGGTACCTAGGGGCCAAAATCCCTTAAGCTACTATACCCTATAATGAATCTAAACACAATATCCTTGCCTTGGTAGGCAAGGCCAACAAACAAACAAAAGAAAAGAAATCACACAATATGACACTTGGTTATATATATAGAGAGATCAATGGAGAATGCTAGAGTCTAGTATGTAGAACAGGGGGCTGGCTACCATTAATGTGATGCGGGTTTGTGAGTGATGTTAGCTTTCATGATTGGGTGTCTAAAGTAGCTTAATGTTTTTATTTTAGTGTTTTATGCCAAACTTGATCTTCTCCAGGATCTTGATGTAAGAGCTGCAATTCTGCTTGTTGAGTATAATTTATAAGCCACTTGCTCACACTCTTTACTAAAAAGTAGTAGTACACAGTGGGTGGGCCTGTGGACAAAGTCTGTGGCTTTGTGGAAGGCATCACTAGCACGACCTCATATTGTAACAATTTGTCATGCTCTGCTTAACTAGGAGCACTGCAAGTCATCCAATATAACCAACTGACCCACACTTACCTCCTTGTTGTTTATGAATGAATGAATGAATGTATTAATGAATGAATCTTTGCATCCTATCCCCCAATCATCCCCACCCAAAATAAAACAATGGGTGTGTCACACTGTGGCCTTGCCATTTACATTAAAAAGTATCTTAAGGCAAAAGAAGAAGAATCGTGGAAACTCAAATATTTCACCATGCAAAAATATACCTAATCTTCAAGAAATCCTCTAAAAGAAACCAAAATCCTTCGAGATATATTAGAACTCTATAACTAATCTCAAGTTTCAACACAAGCCAAAATATCGTCTTTCAAAAATCCTTGTATAAAAATAGACCTATTATTATTACCTAGTAGGGGCCAAAATCCCTTAAGCTACTACTATACTCTAAAATGACTGAACACAACAATATCCTTGCCTCGGTAGGCAAGGCCAACAAAAATCATTCTTCCCACTCATATTATTAGTTCAAAGGTTTTTCTAGTCCAACAAACACAATAATCCTTACTACGTTTCACCAACAAAAAAATTGTAATTTATGTTGTCCCCGACCACACAATGCAACAAGTTCCATGCATTAATGTTGGGAAATTTGCTTACTTACAATGGCACCCACCATCCGTTTAGCCCCACTTTCAGCTCTTTATGTGGACAAAACTATTTTCGTGGCAAACAGATTTGGTCATTGTCGGGCCCATGAATTAGCCATCCCTCCCAAATGTAACAACAGTTCTAGTTTCAAAGGAGGCCCAAGAACTAACGCCACAATGAAGCCAAACACTACAAGGAGATACAAACACAACTTACTAAACATTTCACTCATTTTTGTAATAGTCAATTTGTAACAGAAAATGTGAACAAGTGAATGATTAGTGAACTAGGACCAATGCTATCGACCAAGTGGAGGTCCATGATTTGTACACATGTTCACATGCAAATTTTTATTTTTATTAATAATATATTTTTAATATTTTTATTTTCTGTATTTGTAATATGCTACTAATATTTTAAAAACATATTCAAACATCCCCTAATTTTATTGTCTTCCCAAGCTATCTCTTCAACCATTTTAATTTGTTTTTCGCTTGTCTATTGTGAGGTTGAAGGTCCTTGAAAGTGCCCAACCAATAACTTAGTATCTTCACCATTCCGGCCTATTCTTGACCTTTTTTTTTTCCATTTTTTCACTTCAATAATTTAAAAAAACATTTCCTGAAATTTTAAAAATTGAGGTGGGCAAAAAAAATGCCAAGTAATTTTGCACTAATTAGGCACACCACACAACCAAGCTTTAGGACAAGCAGTGAATAATAATGTCAATCAAATTTCTAGAACTTTTCGCATTGCAAGTAGTTAATTTTGAGAAATTTTGATATTTATTGAAAATTATGCAATTACTGCCAAAATGATAAAAGCATTATGGTAAACTACAGAATACAAGAGCAGCTTCAGCACATGTTTGCCAAATAATTAACTAATTGTGAAGATCACATTTTGAAAAGCTGAATATTTCCAAAAAGAAATCTTCATTTTCCTTCATAATTTTTTTTTCTTTGAAAAAAGTAGTTTTTCAAATTTTCAACATTTCTAAAAATAATATAATTTGTGTCAAGGTGCCAAGGTACTATGGTAATTGGCCATTGTTTTTTTGACAAAGTTAAGGGAAGTTGTTTTTGCAAAATTGAAAAAAAAAGATTTTTTCTTATGAAGCAAGGATTCTTCAGGGGTAATGACCCTCCTTTCTTGCAACCATTAAACCAATCAAAAGCATAGTTGGGGACCATCTAGGAGGGCACAAAGACAATCTTTCACATGTTTTTCTTCTTCTTCTTCTTTGCAATGACATGCTTGAGGAAACCTTACAGAGACCCCAAGGAATCAATTCCAGATTATTGATGTAAGCGCTATGACTGTACTTCGAAGAGGGCCTCCTCCTTAGAGCATGCATGCATGCCCCCAACGGCAGGCCTCTATCAGTGTTTAGTACATCCAGTGCACGGTTGAGTTTCTTCCCCCCATCCTGACCCATGAACTTGAAAAGATGGATTGTACAAAGTGAGAGAGACTATTTAACTCTCCACTCTCACCACCACTTGGGCCAATCATTGTAGTTGGCCAATGAGAAACAATCATTTATTGCTGAGAAACAGTCATTTCATTCCTACTACTGGTGCTCTAAGAGGGCCCTGGTAACATGTGCACTTGTTCCAGGCCCCCTCTCCAAACAGTTTCACAGTGTTTTTCTGCAAATCTTCATCCAAAACGTACTGTAAGGTACAGAGGCGTTTCACTTCTGCCGTTGGGCATGCTCTTGTTAGCCTGTAACAATTAATTAATTAATTAATTACCTACCAACAACAAACCCTAAGTTGAGTCTAGGGTTTAAAGTTGAAAAACTGTTGTTGGCTGAAAAGGGAGTACCTTTTAGTAGTTTATAGAAAGCCCTTATTATATCAAAGAAAGCTATGAGATAATGAAAAATCTCATTGAGAAATAAATAGAAGGTCTAGAATTTGCAAATGGGAAATAAATACAAGGAAAACATGGACCATTGTTTTGCTAAGTTGATTTCTTAATATATAGTTAAGAAATCCACTTTGAGAAATTGTTAAGTTAACATACACTTCACAAGTTCATCAAGTTCACCAAGTTTGCCAAAGCATCAAGCCCGCATTGCCGACTTGCCAAGTCCTCTTCATCTTGTGGACTGTCTGATGTGTCACAAACTGCCCACAATTTAAAACACTCATGAGCTGCCCAATGCCTGAAATCTATTCCTTCTTTACTTTAGCTTTGAGTTTATTGCAACTTCCCTAGCTAATCTTGGTGAGTGCCCACATGGAGAAGTCAAAAAAATTCAATGGCTTTGAAATTATGTGTGTAAGTTTGAAAATTATGTATGTCTAGGTGCACAAAGATTCAATGCAAAATGAAAGCTACTATTTTCACAATATCTTCAATAATTGTGATGAGATGCCAGCAATAGGCTTTATGCTATTTTCACTACTCAAAAATAAAATATCTGGGAAAATTTTCAAGCCATTAGCAAATGGAAAAGAAGAACTGCAAGGGAATCAAATTCTTCAGATGAAGGATGATTTTTACTTATGAGTTTTTAAATGCATACACCACCCTACACACCTAAAACTTTCATGCCAGTTTCTGATATTTAGCTAGGCTATTCATAGCATGTTTTCTTCTATTCAATGGCAACAATGCAAGTTAGGAAAAGAGGCCTTATGCATGTTAGAATGCACCACTTAGTGTACTCTTTTGGTGACCCTCACACAATAGAATAGTGACATTGTAACAAAATTCATGCACCTACATAAAAAACCATGTGTACCAATTCAATATGGAAGAACATCTGCATACATCTATCTGGTAGCATGCACCTGCATCAGGGTGATACCATGTCCATGGATAGAAATCATACAACTATTCCATCTGTTTAAGAACTAATCTAATAGTAAAAACTATAGGTCTCTTGGGGTCAGATCACTCTGATCTCACTCTCATGAGCACAACTGGCCATCTCAAGCTTTTCTCAATAACGACAGACCTCAAAAACCCAATAGAGATGAATTACCCAGATCCGCGCAAAAGATGGAAAAAACACCCAAATTCCAATTCCCTTCGACACACAATGTTTGGAAGAGGAATTGTTGAACAAGAACACTGTACATCAGCAACTGCCACATAAATCAAATATCTTAACATACAAGTTTACAGACCCCACTCCCAACAAGACCTGATTCACCAACTTGACAAAGAAGATTTTGCCCATCTACTGCCCTTCACTAGAACACTTGGGATTCAACAGACAAACATCATTCTTCGAAATTCCCATATGGAGGGTGCTTTCTGATGAGAGCATGAACTGTTTCACAACAAAATGGACACACGAACAAAAACAATGAAGATTGAAAAGCTTCACATGCCACTCTCAAGATTTCTCAATTTCTCATCACGCCCCAGTCATCGACCTCCCTAGATAAATCTTGCCTATTGAGGAACATGGCATAGCGGATATATCATCGCCAACAGAGCAACAAGACCTACATTATTCGGAAAAACAACCCATCGCACTTCCATCTCCTACATTAAAAACTTTAGACTTATTCACTTATCTGCACAACCATTCTTCAAGCTCCACTGGTGCCGCCTCTATCCTGTAGCTCCTCCTCTTATCCTCGAATTCTTTGTTCTCGCGTTCATCAAAGCATTATCACAAACTAGCTTGCACCATCCAAAATGCACCCAACCACAACCAAGCAAACAACAAGCACTGTCAAAATTGAAAACAGAAAGTGCTCATAACCTACATACAAATAAATGTGAAGAAAATAGAAACACAAACAAAGCTCAAAACTTACCATCACCCCTCAACCGCCCACAAACTTGTCATTTTCTTCTTTTGGCAATTGACGGCATGGTCTTATCATCATTAGGGTTTTAACCCATCAACTTTCATCACAACACCTTCAATTTTTTTTAAATGGATCCAATAAAGCAATTAATGCATTTGTAATTCAAAATATATATAACTCAATGTTTGCGTTCAATCAATACATATGTAATCCAAAAATACCAAAAGCTGGTATGAATTTTGATATGTTTGAAACCTAAAGTTGATCATGCTTGAGTGTTATACATGTGAAACAACTATTCAGGACCAAAAATGGCTACCTATTTCTTGCGAGTTTATGCACTTTCCCACAAAAATCCCTCTTCGCAATGGTCATGGTCTCTTTAATCATCCTCATCCATGCATCACAATTCCCATCACTAATATCCTTCCAATCATTCTTATCATTCTCACCTTTCTATGTGTGATTCCAATGGCATTGATCCCATCACTTTAATCCTTCTTTCTATAATCATCATGGCAATGGACTTTATGTTCTTTCTAACCAAATCTCTCTCTTGTGCCAAAGCATCTCAGTAGAGTTATAGTTCTCTAGAAATCACAAGATTGACATGGAATATGGAATGGGTTTATACACCCATGGGGGCTTTATCAAGTGTGGGTCATTGTTCTCTCTTTCATCCTTCTTGGCTTTCCTCTTTTCCATGCAAATTGTGGAAGATTTGTTGCACAATCCTAGTTTGACTCATGTTGGAAGAACACATGAAACACGTTCTCATTGCCTTGGGCCCATTGCTCATTTTTGCAAGCTACATTCGCAATTTCGCTCTCTTCAACTAAATTATCATCACTAACATGCTCTTCTTAAGTTATTTCGTGTGTCGTATTTGGTAGCACGTTGAAATTAGGCATAAATCCATTTTTCACAAGCACTTTGCATGGTTACTTACTAGACCATGATTTCAATTGTTGTTAGAAAATTGATGTGATATGTTTCTAGCTATGTTATATGTGGTTTACATGTGGTCTTGAAATGGGTAGGCATCATTTTTTTTCATGTTTGAATGTATATATTGATTCCATTAATTGTGTGAAGGAAGTGCATTAATCATTTCAATAAAACTAGTTGACATTATTTTGAAATAAAATAAGTGATATCTTGTTAAATAAACATGTAACAATCCTTGTAATAAAATGATTAATTGAAAATGAAATGGTCAAGCGGCATCACTTGTCATGTTTGAAGATGTTTTTTTTTAAATTTATTTGTGTTGCAAAAATGGATTGATCACATGGAAAAAATACACATACTATTTCACATGTATGCACTAATCACTTCTCTCAAAGCAATGGGCAATATATTGAAAAAAGTTTAAAGTTACTTATTATAATAATATATTTAAATGAGAAAAGTAGTTGATATAACAATATGAAACCGTTAATAATAGAGCGTCAAATTTTTTGTTTGCAAACTGTATGGTTTTCCTCAATTTATTTATTTGGGCCCACCTTCCAATCCTAAATCTATCGTTAATAGGGTTGGTTATGGTTATTCTAATTAACATATTTTTTCATGCAACCAAGGAGATGCATTAAGAGGCAAAAATAGGTGTCCATTTTGGGGAGTTGACATTTTAAAGTTCATCTACCTTAATGTTTTTACTCAAAGAGTTTCACTCAAGGAACCAAGCTTAACATTGAATACATATCCATTCTAAGCAACCACATATGTTTGGGTTTAGTTCAATTGAAATTACCTATGGTTGGTCCTATTAATTGGTTGTGGGTTGCATCCCAAAGTTCAATTCTTTTGCAATAGGCACTTTGATATGGTCCATCACCAAAAATATATAATACTTTGGACTAAAATTATATAATCATTTCCCTTCAGCCCAACTACAAAAGGTTATTAGAGTTCAACTTTGGGTGAAACTTATCTAGGATAAAGTGTGGTGTTATTGAAAACATCTTGGGGAACACATTGAGAATACCAAAAAAATCCAAACCTCCCTTGCACCTTACCCAAAACCAAAAAGATTGGGCCTCTTGGTTGTTCGTTGCCTTCATCTCATTGGTTGCCATGAATTTATGTTTATAATCGTGTTCATCACATCAAAAAATGCTTAATTTTTTGAACAATTTCAAGTGAAAATGCTTAACTTTAAAATAATCATTTCAATTAAAATCTCAAAGGTACATGAAAAATTCAAAGCAAATTAGGGGACTATATAGGTATGTCCTCTAAACAATATTGTTCAAGTCTCCCAACAAAACTCCTTCAAAATGAACTCACCTATTTTCATTATAAAATTGGCAATCCCATGGTTTGATAATTCCACACCAACCCCAATTAAACACAAGCATTTCCTCGTGATATATAAAGCTTGTCCCAAACCATAAACAACCATTCAACCAAATTCTTAGTCACAATCTCCATAGGATTGTCAACTTTCATTATCGAAGTTAGTACACTAACAACCACCATCTATTGAAATTATTTGTAGACCAATCATTAAATAAATATGTAAAAACAAACTTCAAAGGCCTTTACAAAACATCTATAAGTTGGAATTTCCCTAGGTCACAAAACATGATTGGGGTATCCCATTTGAAACACAATAACTCCTCTTTGGCACGCCAACCATGTTTGGACCCATCAATACAATTGGTTAATAATAGATACAAAAGCAAAACTTGAGGATATTTTTCTTTCATTCAAGCTCTAAATATTACATTGGTATGCACATTCCAAGACATAATGAACCAAAACATTTGTTGTGACCATCATTTGCACTTCAATATCAAGATATGGAACAACAATGAAATCCACAAACCCTTGCATAGACTCAATTCTTGACAAATGATTAGTAGCCATGGTAAAATGAAAACCATGGCTCGTACCTACCCATGGCACAATGAACCTTTTATCATCATTGACAATCACACCAACATCCTTAGACCTTTTTTCCCAAGTCCTCTCTCCTACCACAAGCATTAAATGTATTCCTATTTGATTGGTCGCAACAAAGTTGTGAGGCAAGTTGTGAATTCTAACCAAGTAATCAATGTGCAAAGCCATCACATACATATGATCATGCTTTGTGGCGCTACACTAGGAGGCAATAACTATGGTGTGAACTAGTTGGTATGAGACCCCATGACTTTATGTTTGGCATTATAAGATGAAGGTTGTGACCCTATAAGAATAGATGAAGTGAATGATATTGTAATAATAGTGTTAGGAACTAGATTCAACACTAAATCTCTAACCTTGCATGGCCTACTAATAGTCATTTAACAACCTTGGGAACACACTTGTCCTTCTTAGCATGAATCAATTGATTCAACTTATATTGCAATTTGCATCAATGTATAACAACATATCGTTGTGATATATATCTTAATCATTCAAAAAATCAATTTCAATATTTTTTCCTTCCCTATTTTGTAAGGATAAAATTTTAAAATGATGATGTTTGTGGTCTAATACCTCCTTGTAAATTGTGTGCAAGCCTTCTCCCCACCCCTCCTTTTGTTTGCCCTATCCAATTCCCCAATAATGCCAAATAACAAAAGAAAATCTTATTTTGGGGGGAAAACCCTAATAAAATCTAAACCACATGTTGAACTTGGCTAGCATAATTTAATAATTTTGTTGAGTGGTATGGTGCCAAACCCACCTTGCAAGTACAATAACCCCTTCCATGAGGATTGGTACCTATTAAGTTCTAGGATAGGTTAATCTAATTTGGTCAAATTGGGGTAGGAAAGGGATAAGTTAAGTTAGGGAAGGAATAAAGTTCATGCATTTGGGTAGCCCAAAAAAATCCATTATGGGCAATTCATGGTGCATTCCAACAATCCACAAGATGAAATGAACTTTGCAAGTTGGCATTGTAATTTTGGCAATATGAACTTGACAACTTGATGATGTGCATTTGGTGACATGGATTGTACATGTCTTTGTTGATGTTATGTTTTGAATGATTAATGTTATGATTCAAAAACATGATCACAAAAAAATGTTGTGATTTACAAGGCTTTCAAGAGGGATGTCTCTTGGGATATGATAGGATGTATTGGAACATCCCTTTGGCATCCCTCTACAAAGGTTTTTTAAAGCTAAATTTACCTCTTTTGTCTAAGCAAGGGTTTGACCTTACCTTGTCTTAAGGCACTCAACATCCTTCGAAGGAGTGCATTGATCCCAACCTATTTCAACTAGTCATAAAATTATTATTTTTGTTATATGTTTTTTGTGTGATTTCAAATCACATGGCCTATTAGTCTCACTTTGTGGATGCCAACAACTTTATGTTTAAAAAATTTTAAATCCTTATGTGAACAAACTAGGTAAGTACAAAACAAGTAGGTGTCTAGGATGTAGGTAATCACATCACTATAAAGTAGGTAGAGGCAAGCAATCAAGTTCGCTTTTTATTGCTCTATTTGATTTTACTAGATAGTGTACAAATAAGTAAATTAAGAAAACTAAATGAGCTATAATGGTAGCAATTTGAACTAACCACTATGATTACAAATGGGATAAACCCAATTCAATAAGAACAAAATTCTTGAAATTAGTTCAAAACTTTAACCCCATGTAGGTTATAATACAACCCCTAGGTCCAATTCTTATTTAGTTAATAGGATAGTTAGTGTAAATTATGGTTATTTTTAGGGTTGAAAGCAATTGTCATGTTGCACAATGGGGGGAAAAACAAAACTATTTCTATAAAAGGAACCAATCCCTATCAGGCCCACAATATTCCTTGCTCTTTTTGGTTAATTTTCTTATGTCTTTTGTTGTATTGTGTTTTTTTCTTAACATCACCACCTTGTTGTTATCTTATACTTCTCATTGTTGTTTTATTGTTGTTCATTTTGCCTTTTATTATTGTTTGTTGTTGCCTTGTAATTATTTATTGTCGCCTTCCATTGCCATCATTTCTTTGTAGTTGTTTATTGTCACCTTATGTTGCCCATCTTCATCTTGTGTTGTTGCCATCACCTTTTGTTGTTCATTGTCACTTTACACTATTCTTCATTGCTTTGAAATGTTACCATTGCCTTCTAACTCCTAATCATCATCCTATAGAATTGTTGTTGACTCACACTATTATTGTCGCCTTGTAATTACTTGTTGTCGCCTTATGTTGCTCATCTTTGCCTTGTGTTATTTTCACTTTGTAATTGTTTGTTGCCACCTTTCATTTTTCATCATTGCATTATAGTTGTTTGTCATTGCCTCACATCATTGTCACCTTGTGTTATCTTGACCTTTTAGCTAAACAAATATTGAAGATTGTAGGTTCTCAATTTGAAACTCAGAAAATATTTTCCTTGGTTGATATATCACCAATTTGAAGAGATGTTGTTTGCAATCAAATAATCTTTAAAAGGTGACCTTTGTAAATATTTTTTTTCCCAACAATGCAAGGGTTGGTTGCAAGGCCCTTCTAGTTCAATCAAATTGATAAAGTTTGAAATACAAGTAAAGGAGGAATTAGATGCATTTCATGAAGGCTCATTTGAGCCAGATGAATTGAAAGAAGCTTCATATTATGTATTTTTGCCTTGAAGAGGTTATATTTCAAAACGTGATCTTTGTTTTGTTCTAAATATTAGATCTTTGTAATGAAACTTATTGGTTTTTCTTTTGACCCATGAGTTTTATATACATATATAGGAAATATAAAGTCAAAATTTTTAAAAATTGATGTAAAAGAATCATTGAAATATAATCAACTAATCTAAATGAAGGTTTATTGTGAATGGGAAGGATGTCTCTTGTATCAATTTTCCACCATTTTCAACAGCCTGCACTCGACTTACTGACCTTGTGACAAGCTATTCAAAATCATGGACGGGCCTAAAGATAGACCCTTCTCCTATACAAAAAGCAGTGCAGTGCAGTGCAATTCAGTGCAGGTTATGGGAGCTTGCAAGTCTGTGCTTCAGTCATCTGTTCAGGAACTTGTACAAGTTGGCTGTTTTAGAAGGTTCTCATTTTCCCTTCTCTGCCAGGATGATGAGGTCAACAAAGAAATGGCATTGTTCCATGTGGGACATGTGAGAGATCAACAAATAAATGGCATGTTTCCATGTGGAACATGTGCTTTGCTTGCAACCCCCATCCAATCAATCTGTGAGGAGGAGGAGGACTCAAGAGATCTTTGAAAAATCTCTTGCAATGTAAGTTTTAACTTTGGTAGCAATAGTATCATGAATCACATAGCATGAGTGGGATTGAAGTTGCAACACCCAACTAGATTAAACAAGGGGTGTGTCACACCGTGGCCTTGCTATTAACATTCAAAAGTATCTTAAGGCAAAAGAAGAAGAATTATGGAAACTCAAATATTTCACCATAGCGAAAATACACCTAATCTTCCCCAAAAAAATCCTCTAAAAGAAACCAAAATCCTTCAAGATATTATTATAACTCTATAGCCAATCTCAAGTTTCAACACAAGCCAAAATATCATCTTTCGAAAATCCTCCTATAAATTTAGATCTATTATTACCTAGGGGCCAAAATCCCTTAAGCTACTATACTCTATAATGAATCTAAACACAATATCCTTGCCTTGGTATGCAAGGCCAACAAATAGATTTGCAACACCCAACTAGTTCAACTAGCAGCAGGAACAAAATGGCATGTACACTGTACTTTCGATGAAGTATAAGCCTTCAAATATCATGACAATGGGTTTGAATTAGTGTTTTTTTTTTAAAAGGAATTTTTGTTTGTAGCCAAAGTGGTGATCATCCATAGGAAGCTTTAAAAAAAAAGGTGAGGAATACCCCTAGAAAATTATAGCCAAATATGGCTATAAACCAGATATGAAGTACAAATCTTTAATCATCCTTCTATATAGAATAAAAGGCCAGTTTGAAGTTTGAACCAGTCTTGGGTGGGTACCAGGTTTGGAACTCTGGTATATAGACTGATACGGGTCCTAGTATCAAAGAACCCACCAGATGTGCATGGTAGGGACCTGGGGTTATGCCAACATCGTCGTATCGGTACAAGCTCATTTCCTTATTGGCAAAATTTTAAAAATAAATGACTTCTTTTAATTGGCCAGCCATAATCATTGGCCTCTAATGGTAACATTTAAATAATCTCTCACCTTATACTATCCAAATTTTCTTATTTGTGGGTCTGGTTGGGGAAATATACAATTGACATTCTATATTCGATGTCATACACACTTGTAGAGGCCCAAATAGGGGGTGTGCAATGTACTTGAACCAACTAGAGCATTTTCAGTGGTGCTCAGTATGTGATCCTGCAAAAAAAAATTCTCACATTTAAGTTTAGTTATTTACTTTTTTTTACAACCCCACCCATAAAACTAAAACTGGGACTCGATGGCAGGTGCGAGACTACTAATAGCAACCCAGCTGGACCAATCAAACTACCATCTAGTCAATCAACAACAGCAACCGATGTTAGGCTTTGCTATGCCATTCACCAGCCTCAGGAGACTACTAATAGCAACCCACCTGGACCAATCAAACTACCTTCTAGCCAATCAACAACAGCAACAGATGTTAGGCTTTGCTGTGCCATTCAGCAGCCTCGGGAGACTACTAATAGCAACCCACCTGGACCAAATCAAACTACCATCTAGCCAATCAACAACAGCAACAGATGTTAGGCTTTGCTATGCCATTCACCAGCCTCAGGAGACTACTAATAGCAACCCACCTGGACCAATCAAACTACCCTCTAGCCAATCAACAACAGCAACAGATGTTAGGCTTTGCTATGCCATTCGCCAGCCTCAGGAGACTACTAATAGCAACCCACCTGGACCAATCAAACTACCATCTAGCCAATCAACAACAGCAACAGATGTTAGGCTTTGCTGTGCCATTCAGCAGGCTCAGCATCCTGTGCAAAAATTCTGGGCAAAAAAACCATTTTGCTGAGCCAAACCAACATGTTTTGACATTTGGTCACCGAATCTTCATTTGCAGGGCCACATACTGAACACTCCTGGAGCTAGTGTAAAGCACTCAGGGGCTGTACATCATCATGGTTTCAGGTGCAGATTAGCTCCATGCATTGGTGTGCAGAGCTCCAATTCTGATGTGCACACCCAGTCAAGTAGGATAAGAAGACTGGAGGTCACTTCATTGTTAGTGCCCTACATTTCAAGGGAAACTTTTGTTGAGATTTTTTTTTTTAATTGTAAATAAAATTTACCCTCCATATCTTTTCACTACCTACCAACTAACAAGCACATTTGCCTTGACACACATATTGACCTACCTTTCTACCTACCTACCTTCAAACCACCTCCTTGCACTTATATTGTGAGTCATCATTTACATGTTTACTTACTAACTTAAGATATTGCAATAAATATAATAATTTGTAGGTACTAATATCTTCCCCTCCCTTCCTACCTACTACCCACCCGAGGGCATCTTTTTCAATTTCCTGATGGAGCCAGGGTGATGAGCATCCCTAGACAGATTTCTTTATTTAATTCACAACATTATTATTTCAAGGAACTCTTCAAACTGTAGCCAGTAGCCCTAGACATTTATTATTATTATTATTAGTGAAATAATAATAATAATAATAATAAGAATAGGCCTAGACATAAATATAGTTACACCATCCCCCCAAAAACAAACAATTTTCTATCACTTTTTTGTGATATTTTTTCATAAGAAGAAGGGGAATTTGTGACACAAGTATTTTATTCTCAGAAAACTGTGTTGCCTTTTGACTGGTAGGATTGTTTGGTAAGTACTAATTCTTATTCTAAAAGCAGTAGTATCAAGTATCAAATTGTAGTTAAAGAATTAAACTTTATTTCCAGCATACAACTGATACAAACTATAAAAATAGTTTGAGCTATGTATTTCCAGAAATGAATTCTCCACAAACATAGTCATAATCCATGAGAAAAAATAAAAATCTAAAATAAATAAATAAATAATTAATTAATTAATATTATTATTTTCAGTTCAGAATTCACATAGATCTTATGGAGCTTTACCAAAGCTCTAATATTTTCAATGTACCATGTACCAAAAACATAATAGGAGAGCAAGTCATTCAAAATTTTCTCTCTTAAACTTTTTTTTAAAATGTAAGGCCAGATTTCTACTAATAGTCACTACCATTACAACCATTATGTCCTTGACAATGTCACTTAATTGTGGTAACCTTAATCTTCACTACCAAGTTTCATTCCACTCCAATGCACATCTTGTTTTCATTTACACTTTCACCTTTACAACACCTACACTACCCATCATAAGGTTGGGTTCTTTCCAATGTTACATGTGTTTTAAGTGTAAATGGGTAGTTTAATTGTCGTGTAACCATTCAAGTATAGATCATTTACGTTTACATTTTTTGTGGGGTATAGTTTGAAGTTTACACTTCCATAACATGTATGCATATTGTTCCAAATTACAATTACATAATCTCATTTATATTTATTTTGGGCGTATAAGGTTGTGCAAGTATAAATTATGATGTAATACCTTCACTTTTATGATAACCATAATCTTCAATGAAATGAAAATTGCATTGGAGTGATGAAATATGTTGAAATTGGATATCAAAGTGATGTAGAGGATTAGTAATGTATAGGGATGTTCATATGGGAGATGATGAAAATTCTATGCATGTACACATATGTCACAAGAAGAAACATCATTAAGTTATTTCCATGAAGATGGTCACAAAAAATCATGACAATTTGAGTACATGATCATATTGATCCAAAGTGACCTCCATCTAATTTCTCATACTTGGGTATGAGAAGTTGGAGTCAAACATGGCCATCGACAACATATGATAACCCATCATGATAAATAAACCATCTTTGAATTTGAACTTGTAATTGTTTAAAAACTCCCAAGACCCTAAGTTTGGTTAAGTTTTTGAAGTGGCCTTTGATGCACAATGATAATTGAATCCTGAACACAAATGGTTTGATCTACGAAGTTTTTCATTCAAAAATACCAATAATACTTGAAATCAAAGGTGTTAAAAGTTTGAAAATGACATTGCATTGTTGGTTGTAAGTTTTTTCTTTACATACAAATATAAATAATGAAATTATGAGTTAGGTTTTCATTAACATCATGTAAGATGATCTATGTGATCATGAATTGGAAGTAACAAGGCATATTCAATTCAATGAAGATACAAAAAACAAATCATCATGATTTCATATTGTGTTTTTTCAACTATATGTGTACATTTTTCAATGCATTGATAAGTTAAGAGGTTTTTTGTGCATGAATATTGTAGTTAGTTTGGATAAAAGACAATAAGCGATAAGAAGAATGATACAATAAAAAAGATTTCCAAGTTGTGGGTGGACAAATTTGATATTATCCTAAAAGTGTTGAACTCCCAAATAAATTATTTTATATTATAAGAAGGAAACAAATTATCGGTCGTAAATAAAATATTCAAGGATTGAAATGAAAATTTTTCCTTATTAAAAGGTCAATTGCTTCAATTTAAATGGGTCAAAGGAGCATAATCCAAAATAATGCTCAAAAAAATATTCATGAAATTAAGCAAACACAAATGCAAACATCAAACATCATGAACAAAAAATGGTTAATTCAATCTAGATTCCACAATGCCCATTTGACCTTTGGCAAGGTCCACACACATGCCATCACTGATATAAGGAATCCCATTTCACTCTTATGAAATTAACATCTTCCCATTTCTATATAATTTATTTTTTCAACTATTTGAAAAGACTTGGACATGGTCATGAAATTGTATATTATATGACAAAAATGAAAATGTCATCAATGTCACAAACCACAAACACTATAATTACTCCTGAAAAAAATATTCATTAGGGCTCCATGTTGCTTCACAAAACCATTTCCAAACATTTCATTAAATTTTGTGATATTCCTCAAATTTATAATATAATAATAATAATATTATTATTTTTTATATTAATGATTTGTTCTAGGCCCCTTATTTTAGCAATGCCCCCACCCTTGGCCTAATTATTCTACACCTAAACTTTTGTAGATTATGGGTGTAGGTTTAGGAAAAGGGTATGATCATATGCCTATCATTTTTGTATGTCTACTTGGAAGTGTAAGATCCCTCCCATTTTGAAGGAGTAAGCACAATATCCCTCCTTTTTCTTGGAGAAATATTCATGGAGACAAAGTGTTTTCCACATACAACAAGAATTTTTTCCAAATGTTTTAGAATTCTCATCATTATTCCTTGGCATGTGCAACACTTTGAAGAAGATGCTCCTCTACACCATACAATGCAAGTTCTTTTATTCAACAAATAAATAAATAATATTATGGAGCACAATCAACTCTTCATTTTAGTGTTATTGTGTTATCTGAATGGTGATATGTTGACAACCATTGTTGCCTTCAATATTTTTTAGGTCCATTGTTGTTTTCATAATATTTCTTGGGACTTTGTACAACATATATTACTTGGACCAAATTTTGCATCCTATTGTGAAGTATTATCAACCAAAGTTATGTCAATAATAAGGTAGGGCTCCCTTTAAGGTCAAATGAAAATGGAACACATGGATATTTGAAAAGGTGAAAAAGGAAGTTTGCAGCTTAGGACCATTACATTAAAGTGGAAATAAAGGGTAAAACTTGCTATCAATTTTCTTTAACCATTAATTTTTTCACAATTGAAGTAATTATGGCATTGTATGCAAAACAAGGGATTGCTTCCAAGACCAAAAGTTTGAACCTATGTTAAGGAAATTTCATTGTTCATGTTAGACTTGAATGCTTTTTGTTTTATTATTTTTATTTGAAATTTTTTATATCAAAAGACCCATGGCCCATGACACAATATTTGAAATGTAAAATTCTATATGATTTGGTATTTAATAGCCTTGTGAAATTTAGGTCAAAATTCCACTAGAATGGTACCCACCATAATCAACCATCCCAAAAAGAACATTTAAAATGATTGACTCCAAATACTTCAAAAATGTGAAAACTTAATTTCAAAATGATTAGGAAAAATACTCCAAGGGCAATGACTTAGTGATATGGCCCCAACTTGGTATCACAAATGTCTTGGGTCTAAAACCACTAGTGAGTAGGTGAAAGTTATATGATATCATGTATCACAAAATTCAAAACTAAAGGTACTACCAACAACTTGCTAATTGGGTTATCATGTTGTGTTAAAAAAATGATTAAGAAAACATTTGGTCACAATTATGTGGTCATCACAAGTTGTTACAACCTTAGCTTTGGGCTCACAACTAATGTTAGGGCATTAGAAAGAATCCAATTTAAGAGAGTGTCTAACTTAAAGGTCTATCACAAATCCCATTTCTTCAACAAAAGGTAATAGACTAAAGGGTAAAGAGATTGAATCATTAAACAGTAAACAAGCGTGTCATTGTTGTAACTTTAAAAATAGAAGGAATCAAATGATTGAAAAATAAATACTTCATTAACAAAATAAGTTGTGACATGAAATAATGAAAATTTCCAACATTTTCACTAGATATAAGTTAAATTGTATCATGCACAATGTTATTAGAAATGTTAAGTTCTTTTAATGAAATTCACAATTTTTACACCACCAAAATGCAAGTATGGCATATGTAAAATGTTGTAATTTTTAGAAAAGAAAGTTTTTTTAAAATTCCAACATATCTTTAATGGAAAAAATGATTTTTTGTAAGAAATTGAAATTGAAATAAGATGATTTCTACTATTAAATAAAAATTTACCCATAGCATTTGGATTGTGGAACGTGAAAAAGAATGCTCAAACATCACATGTCTAGCAATGTCATGTCTTAAGGTAGGGGAGGTGCAAGCTATGGATTTTATGGGATAGCCCCAATGTGGAGGGAATTAGTGATTCCTTGGCAATAAAATCACATTTTTTTCATCAATGTGGGGACATGGTTGAAGGAGTTATGGAAAATTTTGGGATGGGGTTCCATGAAAGCCTTGGTTATAATTTTCACTTATGGCCTAAAGGAATCCTATGACAACCAAGGCCACAACACCAAAATTATCGATAAATTTTGTGGATATATTATGAATTTGTTTCCAAATAATTTTTAAAAATTGAGCATGTTTTTCTTATGTAGTTGTGCACACTACCATTCAAATTTGACATGCACCTTTTTAGTTTTTTTACATGTGTTTTAGTAAGATTCACTTTGTATGGATAACTTTTATTATATCACATGGTTTGCATGTTCAAGTAGAGAAAGGGTAGAGGGTGTTAAAAATATATATTATTGTATTGTCACACAACCTATGTATGTACAATGCAACATTTGGTTGTCATGTAGTTGAGGTATTTCATGTAATGAATTTTTTTGGGGGTGGAATTTCTTGAAACATAGATTTCTTTTTTCAAAATGATGAAAATGTAATGTTTTTTTTTTTTTGAACTGCCAAAATTTGAAAAAAAAATTCCCATAATATATCCTAAGTTCCAATAGGTAGCTGTCGCAACCCCACTTTGGGGCTAAGTGTGAAGAATGCAAGTCACACTTCCGAAAGTGGGAAAATGGAGTCCTCCGGGACTCCCAAAAACTCAGAGCTCGATTTGAGGGGTCAAATCTCCTTGCATTTGAATGTTCTTAGTCTCATTGGAAAGGTCTTGAAGTGCAGATGTCCAAAATGGCCTTGCATGAGCCATTTGGACATTTGTAACCCAAGTTATGGGCAAAAGAAGGGCCGGGAGTCAAACTGGTAGTTTGACTCCCGACCACTAAAAGTCGGGAATTGACCTCTTCCTGATGTCCGATTCTAGAGTGCGACATGGCGTTGGAAAGCTCCGAGGAGAGCTGCAACTTTGGTTTAGACCTCGTCTTGATCGGACTTTATAGTCGGGAGTTATGAGCTCCCAAAGTCCCGGGACTCCAACCCGGGACAGTTTCGGGACTCCAACTTGGGAGTCTCGGGAAAAAGAGCCATTTGGATGTAGCCTCCGCGGAGAGTTGCAGGGTGAACCCCTTGCGGGGAGGGAGGCAACAGCCCTTTCAGTCATTAGAGAAATTAAGAAAGTACAAGGGAGGGAGCAAGCGCCACGAAATGGCAACCTCGCCCTCCCCAAAGATCCGGCCGTGAAGCCATTCGGCCCTAAAGGCCTGCTCAATGTCTAACTACTTATCTTGACTCCTATCCTGGCTAGAAGATCTAATGGCCTTCCAGGTGGCCATGCCCACCTCAGCCGTGGCCTCCCAGGACTGAAGTAAGACTCTCTTGAGGGAGTGCTGACCGTCGAAATGCTTGCGGCATCTTTTGGACCAGAGGTAGTAGAAGAGAAAGCTTTTGAGGATGTCAAGTGGTTGCCACCTGTAGGAGAAGCCGCCCATGTGGTAACGTTGAAGGTCTAGGGGGTTGTCTTCCTCTTTGAGGACGGCTTCCCCGAAAAGGATGAAGGGCCAGGTGATGGAGAGGCGGTTGGGCGCCTCCCATTCATCCCAAGTGCGACGGAAGGCATTCCAGGCCTTCTGGGCGGGGGTGCACTCCATGAGGTAGTGCTAAGCAGACTCCGGGAGACCCTGGTCGTAACCTTTGCAGGTGGCATGAAGCCCCATGGTTTGGAGCCACGTGCCCACCGGGAGCCCTCTGTTGAGGGTTAGCCAGATGAGGGCTCCCACTTTGCGTGGGCAGGCGTTGTGCCAGATCCTAGCAACGATATGGGCGGTCGTGGAGTTTCGGAGGCTCAACCTTTGGATGAATTCGATGATCTCGGGGGGCCAGTGCGGTTTTCTTGCGTTCTGGTAGCCCCTCTTGGATGAGTAACCAAAGAAAGGAGCATCCCCCATGTTGCGCGTTTACTACCAGTGCCAGTCTCCCGGGTCCCATTGGAGGTCAGAAATAAATCCGGATCCGAGGATCCAGTAGAGAAGGGGTTTCTTACCTGGGAGGGGGAGGTCCTTGGCCAGTCTGAAGGTTGTACAATGGTTGTCCTGGGCTAGTACCCTGACAGGTT
>Ga0116229_10005698_pt1 | contig 20202 bp, 8 predicted proteins | sample S1TSphgellanicum_3_FD_87313 | JGI IMG/M metagenome (GOLD analysis project Ga0116229, IMG submission 87313) | Host-associated microbial communities from peat moss isolated from Minnesota, USA - S1T2_Fc - Sphagnum magellanicum MG | ecosystem: Host-associated > Plants > Peat moss > Unclassified... | reverse complement strand
TTAAGTATCCTAAGTTTTTGAAAGCTTTTAATTAGGTTTGAAAAAAGTTAATTCAGATTATGAAAATTAACTTGAATATCTGATAGATATTGTTTGATTATATATTTGACATTCTCAAAAACTGGTGAAATATTTTTTAAATGTAGTTTTTATCCTTTTTGGATATTTGAAATGGGTTTTCTTTAAAAAATACTAAAAAACTAGTTCAATTCTCAAAACCTCTTTTGAAAACTAGATCCAATGGATATTTTTAAGATATGATATTTGCCCAACATGGTGTGAACTCAACATATAAACATTGTTTTGCAAAGTAAATAGTGTGGCATGCATGATTGGTCCAAGAGTGAACCCATTACATAAATATAGGGTGAACTCAACATATGAACATTATTATGCAAGGTATATATTCAATTTTTGAAGATCCAAATATGAAAGGAAATCTTACTTGAATTGCACGGTAAACATGTTTTTCTCTAAGTGTGAACACATTATTGAATTGATTTTTTTTCCAAAACCTAAATTTTCTAATTTATTTGAAATTTCAGCGACAAAAATAATTCATAATTCAATATCTCATGCACCTTAGGTCTAAAAAATACGAAATAAATTCCATTAAATCCTAGTCATTCAAAAAAAAATCAATAGTACAAAGAATGCACCTAGATTCCACTAATTTTTTCATTTTGATTTAATTCAATTGTCATTGAAAAAAATGTTCAATATTCAATAACTTGTGTAGCATGGTTCCAAACACTAGAAGATTTTTTTTGGAGAAATGTAATCAATTTTTGCACCTAAAAATTGTCAATATAGTTGCAAACAATAATTTTTAGTTGCAAAAATTGGTTGGAAATGACAATTTTTTTTCTAGTGAAATGTCACAAAACCAATGTGCACCCCTATGCATTGAGAGCTTTCCAAGAATACCGAGTGTGTAATTGGAAACCTTATAATTTTGAGATATCTTAATGTGACAAACTTTGAAAAACTATTTTTTTTCATATTTTGGATTTTTGTTCAATTTTAGTGACAAAAATCACTTCAATTCAATATCTCCTTGATCATATGTTGTCTTGAGTGTGAACCTATTACAAAATAAAGTGAACTCAACATATGACCATTGTTTTGCAAGGTGTATGTATGAATTTAAATATATTTGTAACATATGGAATTTCTTAAAATTATTATTGACATTATAAAAAAGGATAGAAGATGAAAATATTTTTGTAGAACAAACACGATTAATTGATGAAATCAAATGGTTTATATGTCTTTTTAATTTGATAACTTTCCTCATTCATGCAAATATGACCTACCACCTACTAGAATAATAAAAAAAATTCATCTTGTTTCTTCCATAATTTATTGTACATGGATGTCATTTTTATATTTATTTTCTTTGAACCATTGTTGCACTTTTCATATCTTTGACACTTTAATATGTGAAATTGATATCATATTGCTTTAAGATTATAGATTTAAACTAAATTATTGAAACTAGTGGAAATGGAAATGGAAATATTATTAACCACATAATACATTAATCATTGAAACATATGAATATTATGATCACAAGTGCAACTAAATTACATAACCTTGGATCAATCCAAGTTTTTTTTCCTTGGTGAAAAGGTTGTAGTTATCATAATAATTCATTGTGATATAATGCAAAGGAAAAAACCTCTTTTTGGATGGTGATTTAAGAAATTATGATATTTACAGTATAAAATTAAAATAAAATAAAATATTTAGAAATGTGGAAACGTGTTAATTTGTAGACCAAAACCTTAAAAGGCTTGGAACGTAGTTATTTAAAGAAATCATTATGACAATCTTTTAGTTGCAAAAGGAAAGGGAAGTTGGAGAAGTTTTTCTTATTGGTTTCTACTCTCTCTTCTTTTCCCCCTCTTTTCTTGCACACCATTTGACGAATAATTAATATGCCAGATTGTGGTAGTTGGTATGGTACTAACATTAGTGCATTAGATTTGTGTGGAGATTCCTAACAATGGTTAATATTCTAAGAGTTAAAAAGTCCCCTTGTAAATTAAAAAAATCTGAAAAAATAAAACTTCACAAGAAGAATTTTTTAGAAAAAAATTGATATGTTATAACAAATAAACTGAGTTGGTAGAGGGAAGAGAGTTTGGACCTCTCTAGTCATCCGGTAGGTATGAGGCAATCAGATCCAATAGTGAGTAACTAAACCAAGGAGTGAGCAAGTAAATTGAATCTATTTCTTTTGAGTAGGAAAAGAAGAAAAAATTGGGCGGGTCTGTTGCAAAAGTAACAAAATAACATAAGCAATTGGGATATGTTGTGGAGTGAGAAAATAATTAAAGAGAACCAATCAAATCTGATGTCAATAGATGAGTTTATGATCAACTGGGTTTTTTTGTGTTGCAATTTAGTTGGGAAGCTCATATGCTGCTAGTAGTAAGTATGGGGAATATAGAATGCAATTTGCACTACACAAGTCATAGGTGACAATGCATACATGTAGACAAATACCCTTAATTGGGGATGCAATGATCCATGTGAGGGGAAAAACCTGATCAATCATATTAATCAAACTGACATAGCGCATCTCACTGAAGAATTACTAAAGAATCACCAATTGGGCCACCATAAGATGATGACCTTCAGCCTGCTCAAGACCCTATTATTAATTTACCACTTTTTGGCGGGTTAGTGATTGTGAATGCTAACACGAATCATAATTTGTCAGATCCTTACATATGACATTTGCTTTTGATCCCTATATACGTAAGGGGCCTTTTAGTCCTCATTTATGTCACCTTCTTTCACCACATTTATGATATTGATATTTGTAAATTGAAAAATGTTGTACCTTTTGTTGTGTTAGGTTACTTATGTATCGTAATAACTCTTTCAAAGCTTTCATCCACTTTTTTGAACTAGGCCAATTTGTAATGCAATTCATCTTCAAGATATTTTCTAGTTTTTTGAAAAAAATTCATTAGAAAAGAGATATTTTGGGTAATGTTCACCTGATGTTTATTTTTGGATGTTGTAGATAGACAAATTATTTATTATTTTTTGAAAGGTTTTAATAACAAGTCACCATTTATTGCTATTTTTTCTTTGGAATGCTCACAAGTTGGTACTAACACTCTAACAAAAACTTGAAAAATAAAAACATTAAATATCATGGCAAGTTCAAGATCTCAACATCAAATAATTATTTTATTTTGAAGATTTCATGTAAAAATATATATTCTTGTACATATTAAAATATTATTCATTTTTCTTCATAATTTTTTTTCTTTGAATAAATATGGTTTGACAATTTCAATAGTTTTGAAAATTATATAATTCGTATTGAAGCTGCCTAGGTACAATGATACTAAGAGTGGAAAGAGCTAGTGCATACAACCTAGAGGATCGGAGAATTGAAACACTTGCACGAAAAAAAACAAAGGGGTAAGGTCCATAGCACCTTCCACTCCAACTTCAATCACAAAAAGTTTCAATTAGAAGTTAGTTTCACCTACATATGTATTAATCTCAATGAGGCACAAAGGATGGCCTTGTTTTCCTACCTAGAAGCTTTTCTCCAGACTAGTAATAATGTAGGGCAAGTCCCCCAATCCCCACCCAGAGAAAGGCACAAAGGATGGCCTTGTTTTCCTACCTAGAAGCTTTTCTCCAGACTAGTAATAATGTAGGGCAAGTCCCCCAATACCCACCCAGAGAAAGTTAGTGACCAAACAAACCATTTGAAGATTTTCATCAGATGATGTAGCACGGCACTAAACACCCCCAAATGAGCTTATAGTCTATGGGAAGGAAGGCCTTGTTTTCCCTACTTAGAAGCTTTTCTCAAGATTAGTAATAATGTATGACAAGTCCCGCAGTCTCCATGCAAAGAAAGTTAGCGAGCCAAACAAACCATTTGAAGATTTTCATCATATGATGTACAAAATTCCAAAAAGGCCTTGTATGAGAAGATTCAAAATGAGAGTTTTGCTCCAATCAAGGGGCAAATCATGAAAGATTCTCTTGGCTAGGGTCCCTTGACATGAAAAATACTCTATCAATCTCTTATCTTGGGGCCCCATCTACCTAGGGTCTTTGGGAACACATAATGGGAACAACCTTATAATTTTAATTCATGTTTTTTATATGACGTCCAAAAAGATCATACATGAAAACAAGGTAACATCATGAATTTTGGATTAAGTGTAAAGTAGGCAATAAAATATTTTTGTGGCTTGGAGTCCCATGACATGTTCCATTCATGGGGCATGTTCTACAATGGGCACAATATACCACCATGTCCAAGCCCCCAAGTAGTCAAAGGTCATTTGGTCTGAACCCCATGCCACCCATGACCATAATGTTTTAAACCCCATGCTATCACATCCCAACCCTTGACAACCTAAGATCATTTTATCTTAGGCCCCATGTCGTCATGTCTTAAACCCTGGGCCTTCTCCTAGCCCCTAAGTAACATAAGGTCCGTTCCATTTTGTCATGGGCCCATGTTGTGGAGTGTCTTAGAGCCCAAACCACATTGTTTTAATTGTCAAAAGGCTTAAAATCATTTTTTCATAGGTAGTAGGTTGCTTGTTCTAGGCTCCAAGCAAGCTAGGGGGGCTTCAAGGCACCCATTCTTAGGCCTAGGCAACAAGGGTCTATTTTTGTCATGGCCCCAGGGCACCCTTTCTTGGCCCCTAAGCCATTTGTCTTGGACCCTATATTATTTGAAGGTGGGATTTGAATTTTTAAAAATTTTCTTACTAACCTCTAGCCAAATTTGGCTCGTTTTTCTTGTGGGTGATTGCTAGTCCACGTACTTGACAAAAATTGAAAAAGAAAACCATGGTAGGTATATCTAGAAGATTTATTTTTACTTTGGGGAAGAATAATTATTTTGAGGTGGGCATAATAAAAAAGGGTATTTTCTAAAGCCATCCTTCTACATATAAGTAATTGCACATTGGGAATCCGTTTGGTGTACGATGAGTGTACAAATTATGGTCATTATTTAATGTGATTTTGTATTAACATTTTACTTTTATGCATTCCAATATGTGATTTGGACAAACCTCATCTATTATTCTTGAAAACTCTCGAAACCCACATCCATGCCCTGTCTTTATAATATCAAAATCATAGTTGTAAACCCATTGTTGTTTTGGGTGGAATGGGCTCTCCTAGGTGCATTCCATCATAGTACATGTTCCACACCATTGACAAGTGCCTTGGGGGCCTAGGCAGGATGCCTTGGGGCCATGGCAAAAATAGACACTTGGTTGACTAGGTCCAAAAATGGGTGCCTTGAGGCCCCCTTAGCTTGCTTGGGGCCTTTAATAAGTGGCCTACCCATCTATGAAAAATGATTTTAGACCTTTTGATGGCTAGGAAAAGGTGGTTTGGGCTCAAAGACACTACACAACATGGGCCCATGACAAAATTGAATGGACCTTAAGTTATTTAGGGGCTAGGAGAAGGTGGCCTAGGATTTAGGACATGACAACATGGGGCTTAAAATAGAATGATCCTAGGTTGCCAAGGGTTGGGATAGCCTGGGGTCTAGGACATTATGGCCATGGGTGGCATGGGGCTCAAACGAAATGACCCTTGATTACTTAGGGGTTTGGACATGGTGGCATAGCGCCCATCATAGAACATGTTTGACATATCAAACATGTCCCTGGACTCCAAGCCACGAAAATATTTTATGACCTACCCCAAGCTTAAGCCAAAATTCATAATGTTACCATGCCCTTGTAAACAAATAGAATATCAAATTCATTCATATAAAAAATATGGATTGAAATTATAAGCTTGTTCCTATTATGTGGTCCCAAAGACCCTAGGTAGTTAAAGGCCCAAGATAAAGTAATATGGTGCCCAAGACAAGAGCTTCACAAAGGTATCTTTCATGTCAAATGGACTCAACCAAGAGATTTTTTCATGATTTGCCCCTAGGCTAAAGCCAAAACTCTCATTTTTAATCTTTTTACATACATGGCCTTTTTGGAAACTTTTCACACCTTACCCTGGGGGTTGGTAGCAAGGATAGGAGTATGTTTTTTACCATGGTAGATGTTTAAGAATATTTATTTATTTATTTATTCCAATCTATAAATCATAAGGTATATTTATATTTAATCACAAAAATCTTTGAATAGCCACTATACAACCTTGGATTAATCCAAACCTTTTTCCTAGGCATAGGGTTCTAGTGTGTGTATTTTTTTGCCTTTTAGAGTGAAGGAATGACAAACATTCATGAAAAGGAAAAATGTACATAGGAAGGATTGTCCAAGTGCACAATTCCCATCCAAAGTTTGAAGTTCAAGTCTATAGTTAACCAGAGTCCATACCTAGCAACTTTTATAAAAAAATTTCTTAGTCAAAGTTTTTTAACCAACTTTGATATCCTTGTGAACATTGTGTTTCTACAATCATCAACTTATTATGACCATGTCTTAGGAATTAGGTAAACCCAAGGTTGTACCATGGTAAAACCCAAGGCCCATTTTAAAAATAGTTGCTTGTAAACATTATATGGATTAATATTGGGCAGTTCTTTGAATTTTTAAAAAAATGCTAGCTCTAGTTCTTTGAATATTTTAGATTCCAGGAATCGTCAATTTCCATTTTTTGAAAAAAAATCAGAATCAAAGAACCATCGATTTTTATTATTATTCAAAAGCTTCAACGAACAAACAATTTTCATGAAAGAATTGACCAAAAACATTTGATAGAACTTTGAAAAGTTCCTTGACTTTTTAAAATTTCAAGAACCATGGTTTTTGTATCAAATTTGGTTATTTGAAAAATATTGAGAACCAATGAATAAATGGGTATATACCCAAATGATAACCATTGGGAATCTATATATCCTTCATTTTGAAAATCGTTGAAGACTCATTAAACCTCCTCCCAAGACTAAATCGAGGTCTTTGTGTTTAACTTTGACATTTCGCAAGTTTAAATGTAAACAATGAAAAGCCTCGTTCAAAAAGGTTAAAGTAGCATTGTTGGTTTACCTAGGGGGCCAATGTCTGATCTTCTAGTGACCCATTTCATTATTGGATGTTTGTTGTGCCACGATGTTGTGGTCCCAATCTACCTTGCGTGTATTGCACCCCTCTATTCACAATGAGAATAGTTTAGCTTTGAAAAGTGTATCATTAAATTTGGATACACATTTTTGCAAGCATACACACCAATCTATTAAAAAAAGTAGTTTATTTAGCACCATGGGATTTTCCAAACCATGAGAAGTAGTTTCATAATTTTTAAAGTTTACACATATAGAACAAGAGTTATTGAATAATGATCGTTTTGCAATTAAAATTTTAATAAATCAAAACAAAAAAAGTTTAAAGCAATTAAAGTGCATTATCAAGATCATGCTTATGATCGAACAACTTTGAAGCATTGAAAATTGGCAAGTCAAGAAATCATTTGTTAAAATTATTTACAAATAATTTCACATACTTTCCAATCCTTGCTTTCATCTTCTCCAATGAGTCAAACAAGATAAATATGTATGTGTGGTGCATGTAATGCATCATATTATTATTTTTTTTTTTCCACTTAAAAAGCCCTTAGCAAAATAAATAGTTATGAAAAGGTCAAGGTCCTTGGTGCCACGTGCAAAGTTATTGGGATTTTAAAGATTATTCCTCAACACAAAAATGGTTGCCTCCAAAGAGGAGCCAATGGTAAAAATGTCAACCATGTCCTTATGAAATAATTGATTGAATTTGTTCAATCCAATCAACAAATGTACCATTAGATGTAACATAAATTGGAATTGATATGAGGTTGTTTAAATATAGCAATATGACTAAATTGAAACTTTAAATGAATCAAATATTCCAACAAGCATGTAATACAAGGTGCATTCCAAAACCTATACGTGAAATAATCATCTCATTATCAATGAAATTCCAAGATGGTCAAAGGTGTGTCATGAAACGCCAATTCCACATATCATTTCAATTCTTACACCCTATGTTGTTATATCTAACCCACTCATTACTCAAATTAAAAGCAAAAAATTATTTTTACCTTTCCATGTTTTGTACCAACGAGTTTTTTCAATTGTCACTTTTTGTTTGGTTACATTTCTCCAATCTTAATTTCACTTTTGGTTGTTCATTCAACTTTCAAATTTTGATCAATGTTATTGACAATTATGAGAACTACACCAAGAATGAAGATTTTTATTTTGGGGGTTTAGTTTTGCATACAAAAATCTACCTTGATAATATACCAAATGATTATTAAGTTGGGCATTTCAAAGCCAACCCTTATGCATAACATACATGTGTTAGCGATAAAATAATTAAGGAAATTGATAACCAAGTTTATCATTTAAATAATAATGTAATAATATAGTTGGGTTTCAAAAAAATCCAAATCTAGTTATTTGATCCCCTTTGTCAAACCAAAAAAATAAATCATGCCTATGAAAACTTCCCCCTTTCCCAACTTTCCCTCCTCTATGTTATGAGAAAAAACAAAAACATTTGCCAACATTGGAACTTGTTGCACCCTTAAGTTCGTCTTAAGGCATTGGGAATAAACCTTGAAGTTGATGGTAATGCTCCAAAAAGGGGAAAAAGAAAGAAAACTCAGGGGCATGCTCACTAGCTCTTTGCACTTAAAAAAGATCTGAAATGGGACTAGGACAATATGATAATCATAAAAATATCATGGACAAGTCACCTCCACAAACAAAACAATGTAGGTGGTTAATGCAAATGGAATTGACTTTTAATCACAAACTTGTTTTGGACTCATTACACTTGCATGACCCATATTTGGAAATAAACCACCACCCTTCTTCCTTATAAATACATTTTTTGATTGGTGGTGAAAGTTGCATCAAAATGGTTAAAATCCTTGTAACTCCCAAATGTAATTCCTAAATTCCTAAGTTATGAATCGTGTGATTTTATCGGGACATAAAATTTCCATATCAATCTTGATCCAAAAATTTCACATTACAAAGTTGTAATTTTTGACAAGATCGTTCCAATGACATGTTGCACACCTCGATCAAAGGTCATTCGATCCATGTTCCTAGGTTTTAATGGTCAAGAATTAAATCGTGAATTTGATTCATAACCTTTCTTTTGGCCATAAATTTCAATTCAAAACTCCAAATATTGCAAAGTGCGAATTCACTTTTGATATTTACACTTCAAGACCTTTACAATAATGTATTGGGGCCTTAATTTATTATTTACATTTTTGTCCCAAAGATTCAAAACATTTTGAAACTCCAACTTTCAAAATGATTTTCACTTTAAAATGCTTGGGGTTCACTTCCATCCCACACATGTGCAAGTGTGCATGAATCCTAGGATGTTCTTCCTTGGGTTGTTAGTATTTTTTGGGTCTTAAAAGGCTACATTAAATGGGCTCGAAACCAATTGTTCATAAAACATAACATGGAAAAAAAAAAAACTACATAATTTGTAGCATACTTTAAGAATGAAAATAAAAACACAAGGAAAGGTGTTACAAGGCTTGTAATGGTCGTTGTAGCGCTACATGTTGCCTATCACCTACCACCTACCTTGTTGCAAGCGAACAAAGGTAAGAAAAATGATTTAAGATCATGAAAAAGGGCGTTGCAACTTATATTACTTTCATTACTTCATGTAGGTGACCACCTACCATCCTATTCATTTGCAATAAAAGTGGTTGTTTTTTCAATCATGAAAAAATTATGTACAATAAGAAGTACAAAATCATTGTTGCAATAATGAGTTATATCAATTGCTATATGTTTCTCTTTATAAAATTTAGAATGTATGTTTTGAAATATACATATTGTAAAAATAGTATAATATAAAAAAATGAATTAATATTTACCAAATGGCCATATGTAAATTGCATTGTTTGGATCATTGTTTGCAAATTCGAACACCCCCATATTGAATGAGCTTTTGGAGTGCACTCGAATGGTCAATAGCCATACATCTATTCTTGCAAATTCTAACACCCCAAAAATGAAACTCTTGGAGGGCATTCAATTATCAATAGATGTAGGTAGTTATTACAAGCTCAAACAATTAGACAAAGCGAATGCAAGCTACATATAGAATGCAGAAAAATATTATCACAATTTGATAATTTTCAACACTTGTCCACGTTTAATGCATGATGGTGGATATTTAAAAGATATTTTTTTATGAAAGGTTCAGTCATAATTTGAGTTCCAAAAAAAGGAATAAAAATTCCAACATTTTTTAGGGCTACTCTTTTAAATAACAATTACATGGAAAAAAATTGAATAGCCCAAGATAAAATAATTCATGTGGTGCGAGCGATTTTTCACATGCATACATAATTGTGCATCAATATTTTGGTTTACAAGTACATATATGACTTATGCTTCGAACTAGAAATTTTGAGCTTAATGGATATAGACAATTAGCAAATTAGGATAAACAAATGAATCTTTTCCCTTGTAACCATTTGGTTCAAAATTTCAAGCCTTTGAAATTTATATATGATTTGTTTATTCGTCAAGTTCACCCAATGAACACATAATTGCTTTACACAAGACATGTTTTTCTTGTACAAAAAGTTTGAAATCAATTTGCATGATTTTTTACATTCCTTTTGATTACTCAAAAAATGAAGTTAAAAACAATTAATATATTTAGTTTAAAGATTTCAAAAATAATTTACATAATATCCAAAATAATTTAAATTTTTATTAGTATAATAAAAAATCATTTTATTTATTAACATACAACAATCCACTATGATTGTTATCATTTCAATAAAATAAAGCTTCAAAGCTGGACTTCGAAATCCTTTAAAATTTACACATTCCTTTTTGGAACTTTCATTGTGAACAAACTTTGAAAAGTTGCAATAGATGATGGTTTATATGCTAACTCATCATTATGTTATAGAATTGATGCACATATTAATGGTTTAATTGTTCAAAAAAAAATTATTATGATTTATAGGGCCTTTAATAGCCATTATAATTATAATAAATTAGTTGCAAAGTACCAATTTTAATGAAATTTTATCCATGAAATTTTACCCATATAAAATGACAACCATTAAAAAAAATCTTCCTGATCAAAGCTTTCCAAATTTCTTGAAATCATGGAGTTCAATCATGTGAATTAAAATTTTTGTCCATTATTAGATTATGTCATGATAATGATGATGATTATGAATTTTTGAGGTTGTAAAATGTTCTTCCATTAAAGATGTACTTGGGCCAAATATATTTTAAATCATTTGACAACAATAAATTGGATCTTCAAAATTAATAAAAAATGTTGTCATGTAAGGGTTTTTTTAAAACCTTTATAAATTTATTGGTGTACCTTTACAATATAAAAGCACAATTATGAATCAATTAAATATTCATGATTTTTATAACATATTTTAGTTTTCAAACCCAAATCATTTCTATGTATTGTGTAAAATAATTCAAAATGAAAAAAACATTATTGATACAATATATAATTTTAGTTTTGTTTTAAATCCTACACATTATGTAGGTACATTTTACTAGCTCAAACATCTTGACAAACAAAAAATGTGGTAGTTTTTGCAAGCTCGAACACCCCCACAAATTAAGGTTTTGGAGTGCACTTAAGTGGCCAATAGATGTAGGTAATTTTTCCAAGTTTGAACACCATAACAAATGAAGGTCTTTGAGTGCATTCAATTGCCCAATAGATGTGGGTAATTCTTGTAACCTCCAACAACCCCACGAATGAAGGTTTTGGAGTGCACTTAATTGCCCAATAGATGTAGGTAGTTCTTACAAATTGTAACACTTTGAGAAATGAAAGTTTTGGAATGCACTCAATTGGCCAATAGATGTAGGTCATTTTTGCAAGCTCAAACAATCATTCAAATGAAGGTTTTGGAGTGCACTTAATTGCCCAATAGATGTAGGTAATTCTTACAAGCTTGAACAATTGTTCAAATGAAGGTTTTGGAGTGCAGTTAATTGCCCAATAGATGTAGGTAATTTTTGCAAGTTTGAACAATTATTCAAATGAAAGTTTGGAGTGCATTCAATTGCCCAATAGATGTAGGTAATTATTGCGATTTCGAACAACTTAACAAATCAATGTATTGGAGTGCACTCAATTGCCCAATAAATATAGGTAATTTTTGCAATTTTGAACACACACAAATGAAGGTTTTAGAGTGCATTCAATTGCCCAATAGATGTAGGTAATTTTTGCAATCTTGAACATCTTTCCAAATGAAGCTCTTTGAATGCACTTAATTGGCCAATAGATGAAGGTAATTCTTGCAAGTTTGAACACCCCCACAAATCAAGGTTTTGTAGTGCACTCAATTGGCCAATAGATGAAGGCAATTCTTGCAATCTCAAACATCTTCACAAATAAACAATTTTGAGTGCACTCAATTGGCCAATAGATGTAGGTAATTTTTGAAGTTTTGAACAATTTGACAAATGAATGTATTGGAGTGCACTCAATCACCTAATAGTTGTAGGTAATTCGTGTAAACTAGAACACTTCAATAGATTAAGTTCTTGAAATGCATTTAATTGGCCAATAGATGTAGGTAATTCTTACAAGCTTGAACAATTGTTCAAATTAAGCTTTTGAAATGCACTTAATTGCCCAATAGATGTAGGTAATTCTTGCAAATTTGGACACCCCCACAAATAAAGGTTTTGGAGTGCACTCAATTGGCCAATAGATGTAGGTAGTTCTTGTAACTTTGAACACCCTCGCAAACAAAAGTTTTGGAGTGAATTCAATTGGCCAATAGATGTAGGCAATTCTTGTAAGCTTGAACATTGTAACAAATGAAGGTCTTTGAGTGCACTCAATTGGCAATAGATGTAGGTAATTTTTGCAAGCTTGAATAAACGTTCAAATGAAGGTTTTGGAGTGCATTTAATTGACCAATAGATGTAGGTAAATTTTATAAACTTAAACATTTCGATACATTAAACATTTGAAGTGCATTCAATTGGCCAATAGATGTAGGTAATTCTTTTAATGTCAAATGATAGTTTAAATGAAGGTCTTGGAATGTAGTCAATTGCCCAACAGATGTAGGTAATTCTTCCAATGTCAAACAATAGTTCGAATGAAGGTCTTGGAGTTTAGTCAATTGCCCAATAGATGTAGGTAATTCTTGCAAGTTCAAATAATCATTCAAATGAAGGTTTTGGAGTGTAGACAATTGCCCAATAGATGTAGATAATTTTTGTAAGCTTGAACAATCATTCAAATTAAGGTTTTGAAATGCATTTAATTGTTCAATAGATGTAGGTAATTCCTGCAAGTTCAAACAATCGTTCAAATGAAGGTTTTGGAGTGTAGACAATTGCCCAATAGATGTAGATAATTCTTGCAAGCTTGAACAATCATTCAAATTAAGGTTTTGAAATGCATTTAATTGCCTAATAGATGTAGGTAATTCATGTAAGTTCAAATAATCGTTCAAATGAAGGTTTTGGAGTGTAGAAAATTGCTCAAAAGATATAAATAATTCTTGCAAGCTTGAACAATCGTTCAAATTAAGGTTTTGAAGTGCATTTAATTCCCAATAGATGTAGGTAATTCTTGCAAGTTCAAATAACTTAACAAATGAAGGTTTTGGAGTGTAATCAATTGCCCAATAGATGTAAGTAATTCTTACAAGTTCGAACAACTTGACAAATTAAGGTTTTGAAGTGCATTTAATTGCGCAATAGATGTACGTAATTCTTGCAAGTTCAAATAACTTAACAAATGAAGGTTTTGGAGTGCAATCAATTGCCCAATAGATGTAGGTAATTCTTACAAGTTCGAACAACTTGACAAATTAAGGTTTTGGAGTGCACTCAATTAGCCAATAGATGTAGGTAATTCTTGCAAGTTCAAACAACTTGATAAATTAAGGTTTTGGAGTGCACTCAATTGCCCAATAGATATAAGTAATTCTTGCAAGCTTGAACAATCGTTCAAATTAAGGTTTTGAAGTGCACTTAATTACCCAATAGATGTAGGTAATTCTTGCAAGTTCAAACAACTTGACAAATCAATGTTTTGGAGTGTAATTAATTGCCCAATAGATGTAAGTAATTTTTGCAAGTTCGAAGACCACCACAAATTAAGATTTTAAAGTGCACTCAATTGGCCAATAGATGTAGGTAATTATTGCAAGTTTGAACACCCCCACAAATAAAGGTTTTGGAGTGTAGTCAATTGCCCGATAAATGTAGGTAATTCTTGCAAGTTTAAACAATCGTTCAAATTAAGGTTTTGAAGTGCACTTAATTGCCCAATAGATGTAGGGGTATTTCTTGTAAACTTGAACACTCTAATAGATTAAATTCTTAGAGTGCATTTAATTGGCCAATAGATGTAAGTAATTCTTGCAACCTTGAACAACTTGATAGATTAAGTTCTAAGAGTGCATTCAATTTGCCAATAGATGTAAATAATTATTTCATACCAACACATATTGACATATTATGGCCATGGCTTAAAATGTCAAATTTTTTTTGTAGATAATTACATTTCGTGAAATGGAGTACTTGTAATTGACAAAAATAAAATAAATTATTTGGCAATTTTTGGATCATGCATTCTCGGAGACACAACCATTGAAGGTTGTTCAAATCTTGACCTTGGATGAAATTTTCCACCCTATTTGGTGAGGCTTTTGTTAGATCAAGTAACTTAAGGTTGTGAAACTCCCTTGAGCCATTTTGGAAAAATGAAGGCAAAACTTCACATTTTTAAAAAGAAATGCCTTCTAAATTTTTCACCACCTATCACATCAAAAAAATTACAAACAATTGTCAAAATTAATAAAAATAAAAATTGATTTTAATGGCATGTTGTTAATGAAAAAAATTACCTCTCCTTAAATAAAGCAAAAATTTATTGTTTCATTTGGAATTTTGACAAAATACATATACCATAGGATTGAATTAAACATGTTGTTCAAACTTGATTCTTTTGCAAAGATATATTTGGTTTGCATATAAATTGACTCATTGTAACTTCCGTTGCGATATTTTGACCCATGTCTCGTAATTGTTCATGCATGTACAAGCCACCATCTTCTGGCCATTTTATTAAAGATCTATCTTTCAAGTTTTATAACATAAGCATAGGGCTCAATAAATCATTTCCATTCCAATACACTTGACAAAACATACTTTTATTGAAACTAGCAAAAAAATAAGCAATATCCAAAAACATTTTTTGATGTTTTTTATCCAAGTGGTCATAAGAAATTCGCAAAGTTTTCCAAAACATTTCATTGTGAGAGCCCCCTGTTATATTTCGCCCACTTTTCAATTTGCGTAATGCATCTTTTCATATTTCCAAATCATAAATACCATGCAAATAACAACCCAATATTTCAAGGCTTAAAGGCGAGCCCTCACAAGCTTTTATAATCTCCATAAAAATGTTATCAAAATCCTTTGTCACACCATTTGCATGTTTGAATGCATGGAACATGAAAAGTTCCTTGGCTTGTTCTTGCTCCAAGAATGCCATGTCTACTTTTGCAGTCTCCCTAACATGATTTTTCAATATTTGCCAATTTTGACAATTTACAAGTACTTTGCTCTTGCAATCTACATTAATGGCATGCTTGTCAATAGGAAGTTGCAAGGCTTCAAGGTTTTTTATCATACCAACATCGTCCACAACCACCAAAACTTTCTTTGATATCATGCATCGTTTGATTTCATCAAGGTATTCATCAACATCTTCATGCTTGTGTAATTTTCTATCACATAAATCTTGTAGAAGTTTTTTTTTGACATCATTGATGTCTTTTGATTTCACATCCTCCAAGAAGTTAGTTTTTTCATATTGGTTGTGGAACAAATGATAAATTGTTTTACTCAAAGTGGTCTTCCCAATCCCACCCATTCCAACCAATGCAACAATAGACTTTTTTTTGTAACAAACTATTTATGGCATTTGCTTTATCTTCCAACGTCACCTCATATCATGGCAAAGGTGGCATAGTTGGTGTATTTTTTTCCTGTCAAAGTTCACCCAAAAAATAAATTTTATTTCAAATAATGGATAATACATTAAAAATTATGACACCCAATTTAAGTGAAATGATGTAATGCTTGCAATCAAATTAAATGAACATACATAAGTCCAAAAATTAAAACCAATGTTATTTACCTTCATAAAAAATTTCAAACATTTCAATAATTTGGAATAGCTTAAATGGTCTTTTGATGGTGGCTTGCAAATTGTCAAGTGATTAGCATCTTTGACTTTGTAATTGTTATTGTTGGACAATCGAATAATTGAAGTTGTTGGCACTAAAATTCCCTATACATGTGCAAAAAATATTTTAATTGGAACTCCTTGATATGATTGGATTTATCCCAATACACAAGTTCTCAAATGTAATGTGGTAACCAGATGACGATTGGAATAGTAACATATATTTTATGTTCAAACTATATACAAAGGTGTTTTTCTCAATTAACATTCTATTCACAATGATTTGCAATTTCTACTATGAATACATGCTACACAATGGATTTGTGAACAAAGAAGGGAAAACTTGAGATCAATTTCATAGCTAATGCTAGTAATTTCAAAAGTTAAACCAACATAAGTTTCTATAACATAAAAAATGTTCAACTATGGAACCTAGTTGGATAGTGGATATGTTCAAATGAAAATCTTATCCATTTGTTGTCAATAGGTAATCCTTCAACAAATGCATAGATGTTGACGTCTTTGCAAATAGATTTGTTGAAGTCTATCGAAAGTTGCTCCATTTTTGGGTTAAAAGATTCCATATTTGTCAAAAGACCTAATTTAGTTGGATCCTTGGTGATTTGTTGACATTGCCACTTGAAATACTTTGATAGATCTTGGGTACCATCAGCATGTGGTACACTATAAAACACCACACCTTTAAGATTTTTCAAAAATTTCTCACAACAATTTTGTACTTTAACATCCAAATTATTTGTTTGCTTTTGATACACATGTTTGTGCATTTCAACCACCAAGCTTTTGAGGACAAGACCTCTGAAACTATAAACAACCATTGCCACTGGTTCGTCCCAAAGAGTTTCACACCTACAAAATATTTCAAAATGCATCAATGACATTTTTAATGGTAATGTACATGTACAAATAATCACAACATCATATATTGTATTTGGTGCAATTTGTCAATTAACACAACGACCTAAACCATAAGTCCATAACATATTTGTTTGCTAGTTTTTTTTTAATTTTCTTTTAAAAGTTCATGTATAAAATGTTCGAATCACATGTGGGTAAATAAGTTATAATGCACAAGCATGTAGGCATTTACTTCCAATTGTTAATGTATAGATAAGTTTTTTTTTTTTGGTTACATCGATAATTTATTCAAATAGTAAAATGTAGGAAATTGGAAGTAAAATATATTTGTTTTGAGATTAAATATAGGTACAAAGTGGATTTAAATTCAATAAATTACATAGGTGATTGAATTTAGTTCGAATGCCAAAGATGAAACTTCAAAAGATTCTTGTCACAAAATGTCAATACAACCAAATTGGATTCCAACATCTTGATAATGTGAACATAAACTTTGTTAATAATTCATTTCAGCATGAAAGTTAACACCAAAGCCTTATTTCATGTTCTCTTCAATGGATTTGAAAGTTCCAAAGTGTTCAAGATTTAATGTGTACCAAAATAATGTTCCACATTAACAATTTATTCAAAGATGTCAAAATGCATTCAATTATCTTTAATTGAAACACAATGAAAAATAAGATGCCCATAAATAAGGAAATTATCACACCTTGAATTTGTAACCAAACTTTGAATGAGGTTTTGCCCAATTTTAGTCACATCGTTATGGACACCTGCCACAACATTAGAATCATATGGTAGTGACAAAATTTTGACATTGTCATTCAAGTCCTTTGGGATCCACATTTGTGGCCAGCATATGCATTCTTTATCATCGATGGGCGTGTTGTCCACGTTTGCTTCCAATCATCATCACTCCCATAGGCAATCCCATGGAAAAAAATTATGATCAAATTTGGGTTTTTTGAAGTGCAATCAAGATATAAATCGTGCACTGGATATTTTTACAAAAGAAAAAAAAGAAAGAAATGTCAACAAGATTCATCAAATAAGTTTGGAAAATGATTTGATTATACGTAAAATCAAAGAAATGCAAGATTCCAAAAGTGTACAATCACAATATTTGACATAATACATATAATTAATTGAAAATGTAAAATAGAACAAGACAATAATCTATGAATTAAACAATACCATATTTATCTTGTAACATCATTTAAATTTAAATTTTGATTCCATTTCCATATTTGCAATTTTTTTTGAGGCTTGTTAATTTTCTTTCAAAAAGTCAAGGGAGTCACAAAAGAAGATCATTTACATGCAAAGTTTATTTCAAAATATAATTTAATAATTGAGTATCATCACATAATGGTATGATGGAATATTAGCCAACAAGTTTAAGGACTTATGCTGAAAATTGAAATCTTCAAATTTTGGATTCTTTAATTAAAACCACATAATTAATCTAATTCATTTTCATTTCATTACTTTTTTCACAAATTTTGGCCACCAAGGATTGCAATTCCTAAGGAATTGGGACACAATCACAAGAATAATGTCCAAGAGAATTCTTGAATAATTATGTTGTCGGATTAAAACCACTTTGGAGTTACTCACAATCTACATTGAAAGTTGCAATCCTTACAAATTCTATGTATGAACATAGTCAATGCCGATTGACAAATTTTCCTCTCACCAATTTTACTTATAAAAAAAAGAATCCCAAATGTAAGAGTTTGTTTTGATATCACTTCATTTCATATTGGTTGATTTAAATGATGCAACGAAAAAGCGAGCAAAATTATTAGTATTCAACAAGGAAGCTCATAAACTAATATCAATTTTCAACATGTAACTTCAAAAAACCCAAGAAAAAGAGTTGTGCAAAACAAGTTCAATCATAAAATCAAGAGGATGCACCACATGGGTGCCTTGTCTAGAGCTTGAAGGAGCATTTTCACCCAAGATTAGAGGTGTGTTGATCACACCATGGATCTACATAACATCTCCTTTTCTTTTTTTTGGTGGCCCTTGTGAAACATCAACATCTTTTCTCTTCCGGTGAGAGAATGAATTCCCCATACCTCCCACTACTCAAATTCCTTTCATTAACTCCTCTCGTATGTGTTTCTCTTCCTTTTCTGCTCTGCTAAAACCTGCTGGAAGTCCTTTACCCTCTCAAAAGCATACATGTTATAAAGTGTCTCCATCACAACACAGAATCACAGAACCTGATCTTTCCTACAGCTCTGAGGACATATTGATGCCTTTTCCCTTCACACTCTCCCTGAAATTTCCACACTCTTCTCCTCCTCCTTTCCTCCCCTTTTTTCATAAACTCTTCTTTCACATATCTTTTTGATTTGTTTTCTCCTCCCTTAGAACTTCCTAGAAGGATTGTGCCACCACTGACGCAAGTAAACATTTACCGATTCCATGCCCACTCAACCATTCGTTCTTCTCTGTCTTGGACACATGTAGTTGATTTCCATCTCAGAATTGAGGATAGAGTTGGCAATGTAGGGTTGATCGGTAAACATGTTTTATTGGTTCCGTCCAGGCTCCATTGGTACCAGGATTCTTGTTTTACATCCACATGTTTCCTATTGGCCGATTTCACCCAGTGGCTGTGGTAAACCCAACACCTACGCTGGTACCGTGTGTAAGGTACCTAATGGTACCTTTTGTTGCAATGATGAGAAAAACTAGGACGAGGGAAATTGAGTTGCATGTACAAAAATGTTGGATCCAACGACGGACACAAAGCGTGGAATTTTTGGAAGTATACCACCCACACATACTATCCTTCGTCCCACGCCCTTGTACTACATGTGTGGGTTGGGCATGGGACCATGGGTTTGAAACGTGTGAATCTACCTTGTATATTATTACGAGGGTAGATGCTACCAGATTTTGAAGCCAATTCCTAATTATTTCAACTTTGGTTGTAGGCGAATCTTGAAGGTTGCGCCCCCCCCCCCCCCCCCCCCCCCCCCCCCCCCCCCCCCCCCACCCCCCAAACCCCCCCGCGAGCCCCGGAGAAACGCACACCACACACCGCCACCGCCAGACGAGCGACGGGGGGGTGATGAAACAAAAAAACACA
>Ga0116229_10005697_pt1 | contig 20206 bp, 15 predicted proteins | sample S1TSphgellanicum_3_FD_87313 | JGI IMG/M metagenome (GOLD analysis project Ga0116229, IMG submission 87313) | Host-associated microbial communities from peat moss isolated from Minnesota, USA - S1T2_Fc - Sphagnum magellanicum MG | ecosystem: Host-associated > Plants > Peat moss > Unclassified... | reverse complement strand
GAGGTACATGGCATCCACAAGGCACCGCAGTGTAGTGACAACAATTGCATACACAACCTGGATATAGAGACATGAGAGCTGGCTGTTGATGGAAAGAAGAGACAGGAAAAGTGGGTCAACTGCAACACCAACAACACAGGCAAACAGAAACCATCTGTTGGCTCGCTGAATTGCAGCACTGCGGGGGTCCAGCACTTTGCCAAATATCCATGTGCGGCTTGCATGGCTCTTCCTGTCACTGTGCACAACCATTGCTATCATATGTAAGCAATGATGTAGGGTAAAACCTAAGCCCACAGTTGAAAAGAAGAAGGAAACAGGTACTGGAAAAAAATACTGGCAAAACAGCTGCTGCGCCCAGATTATTGAAGAAGTTCAAAGATTGCCATTCTACACCTACTGAACAAGAACTTGTGAGAGAGATAACAACCAGTCCAGATCGGACATGTCAAATCGGTTTCTCTCAACATCAACAGCAACAAAATGGGAACTTTACTTGCCGGATGACAAGAGCAACACATGCTCCTCCTAGTTTGCATTCCTTTCAGAACATTTCACTCCTGGATATTCCAAGAAAAAAAAGAAAAAAAGAAAATCCACCGAGCTACTGAATTCAAGAACACTTCATCAACAATTTCCAGTCCTTCAACAATTTAGGGATAGCAAAACAGGCTTAAAAACCAACACCGTTATCACCACCACAACCAGCACAGGTTTTGCAGCAACAACAACAACAAAAGGAGAAGAGAATTGCAAACTTACATAGAGGGCTCGGGTCGATGTGGTTCAAGACATGAGCCTGCAGTAGCTTCCAAAGGCGCAGGACTCCCATCCCCGGAGTTGGCGGAGTGAAATGGCGGAGGGCCTAAACCAGTACAAGCATAACAAAGTTCCAACTCCGAGAAGTTCCTCTTCTTTCCAGAAGGCAACTCATTGAATCGATCCCCGAGCTTGCGGCTCCATTCATTCACGGAATTGGCATCAAACCTATCAAACTTTGGCTTTTGGTCTCCTCCCATCATCAGCCACACAAAGCCACCTCCTTCTCCATCTATTTACACCCACCAGATCTCCATCATCAATCAGCAGGAAAACCAAAATACTCCCCCCCCCGAAAACACACACACACACACACACACACAGAGGATCTTAACAAAAGAGCAAGGAGAAGCAAAAAGTGGAAGAAGACGAAGAAGAAGAAGAAGGCACATAAAGTGCAGAGAGTCTGTCGTGTCAAACAGGAATGTGTGTGTGTGTGTGTGTGTGTGTGAGAGAGAGAGAGAGAAAATTCGTGAACAACTTTTTCTTTAAGCAAAAAAAAAATTGGGTCTTGTTCCTTTTTGCTTTCCTTTTGGGTTTCATTATTTTTCTTCTTTCCTTTAAAAACCCACTTGTGTTGTATTTGCATTTTGGAGTTTGTGGGAATTCTTCTTGGGGATTGTGTTTTTCTTCTACTTCCTCTTCCTCCTCTTGTTGTTGTTGTTCCTCTTCGTCGTTTCCGTCTTGCTCTTCTTCTTCTTCTTGTCTCCTCCTCATTTTGTTTTCTTCTTCTTTTCCTTCTTGTTGTTCTTGTTCTTCGTTTCTCCTCCTCATTTTGTGTTGTGGTGTGCTGGTGTGGATGTTTTTGTTCTTTTTGTAAAACTCGATTAAGTCATAATACAACTTTATATAAGTTTTCTAAAGAAATTACTGGCTCTGCCGCCTCAGAGTGAGACTCCTCAATACCATATGTGATGGAGATTTCATTTGGTCCCACATTTTGAGCAATGTTCACAACATGTTACTTTGAACTTTGAGTTCCTTAATGGGTATCAGAGTTATATCATATATGTCAGAATGTTCACAAGTTGTTAGTTTGAACTTTGAGTTCCTTAGTGGGTATCAAACTTATATCATATATAATGCAAAGTTCATTTGGTCTCACATTTTGAGGAATGTTCACAAGGTGTTAGTTTGAACTTTGAATTCCTTAATGGATATCAAAATTGTATCATGTATGATGTAGAGTTCATTTGGTCCCACACTTTTAGGACCGTTCACAAGGTGTTACTTTGAGTTCCATAGTGAGTATCAAACTTATATCATATATGTCACAAAGTTCATTTGGTCTCACATTTTATGGAATGTTCACAAGGTGTTACTTTGAACTTTGAATTCCTTAATGAGTATCAAACTTTTGTTGTATATGATGTAGAGTTCATTTGGTTTTATTTTTTGAGGAATGTTTCACAAGGTGTTACATTGAGTTCCTTTGTGGGTATCAAACTTATGTTATATGTCGAAAAGTTCATTTGGTCTCACATTTTGAGGAATGTTCACAAGGTGTTATTTTGAGTTCCTTAATGCTTATCAAACTTATATCATATATGTCATAAAGTTCATTTGGTATCACATTTTGAAGAATGTTCACAAGGTGTTATTTTGAACTTTGAGTTCTTTAGTGGGTATCAAATTTATATCGTATATGACATAGAGTTCATTTGGTCTTACATTTTGAAGAATGTTCACAAGGTGTTAGTTTGAACTTTGAGTTCATTAGGGGGTATCAAACCTTTACCATATATGATACAAAGTTCATTTGGTCTCACATTTTGAGGAATGTTCAAAAGGTGTTACTTTGAACTTTGAGTTCATTAGTGGGTGTTAAACCTATATCATATATGATGGAGAATTCATTTGGTCCCACATTTTGAGAAATGTTCACAAATTGTTATTTTGAACTTTGAGTTCATTAGTGGGTGTTAAACCTTCTCCTAGGAAAAAAGAATTTCAACTGAGATTTGTTGCAATCAATCCATGATGAAGTAGAACTAGCAATAACAGAAAAAGATGAAAGCAAAGGAAAACGGGTTGGAGGGTGGTGAAAAGTAATGAACTAGAATAAATTGACAATCGAGAAGAGACAGAAAAGGAGTCAAGAAACAACAACTTGATAGATGGGGAGGATTGTAAGGATCAAAACCACATGTAGCAACAAATAAAGAAGAAAAAATTGGCGAAGAAAATTTCAATTAGAGTTAGTTTTACTTTCTTCAACTTTCACCTAATGTTTTGATTTTGGTTAGGGCTTTTGTTTCATTTTGAACTTGTGTTCTAGTGGAACCTTTGGGATTTTAGTGAAATTGATCATTGGACCGAAACATGTAGGCATCAACCTATTAAAAAGAGTTTTGGACCTTTTGTAGGTTCTTTTTTCAAGGGTCTGGGTTCTTGTAAAAGATGAGAAAGTAGGGTGGTTTCTTAGGTGTGTGGACCTAGAATTTGAGGATAATTTTCCAAATTGAAAAATTTGTCCCTTCCCCAAAGGAAAAAAACCAATTGACATTTTTTTTTAATCAATGTTGTACATAGTTATTGGAGTGGATTGGGATATTTGTGAAGAAGGTATCTAGTCCACCACAACTATTTTTTAAGAAATTTATGTGTGGCATTACTTATCTTAGGTCCTCCAGGATTGGGAATAGAAAGTGAATCCTATAATGTTTTAGCATTAGGATGTCTAGGTTGTGTTGAACCCAACACAATAATGATTGTGTCGCTCAAGCCTCTAGTGAAGTTAAGGTTTGGTTTTGGCATAATGCCCTAGTCAAGGACCCTTAGGCAATTTCCTATATTTTTCCTTTCAATTTGTTTAATATTTTGTGGTTGGCTTTGTAAATTTAAAGTTGCCTTATAATAGTAGGTAGTTTCTTAATAAATGAAGCATGTGCTCATATTAGGCTTCCTTTCTCATGGGCACCAAACATCTCATGTCCCTTAATTCATCATGTCCCATCGAACTTCATCCTTCCTATCACCCATTTGTTCTATCATGTGCCACCATAGATCTAGTTTCCACCCCATCTCCCATACAAATCACGCACTTTCCATTAATTCCCCTTCCCATCTTAACAAACCACACACCATCCACTAATTCCCCTTACCAACCCCTAGCCCTTCGGGTGAATGTAGGGCCCCAACCCTACACTTTCCCAAACCCCCTTATTCACGCACATGTAGGACCTTTTCCCCTTCCACTCTACCAACCCCTCCAGTTACACATGAACAAAACCCCCAACCTACCTTCATCTCCTCATCACGTTTGAAACCTCCACCTAATGTCTTTTGCCCCACTTGTTGCATCAAATTACTAGTCAAAGGTTAGCTTGTCATTAATGTTCCTATCAAGCACCCAATTCATCTAATCCAACCCCCATGACCATCCCGACTGAATACCCTCCCTTGTTCCCACCCTGCCTACATTAACCTAGATTTAGGTTTTGTCTTTGGATGTCTTCAGGTCCTTTCATTTATACTTTCATCATTTTCGATTATATGACTACATCCATGTCGCTCTACAACATGACGTACAAGTGACATTTCATTTTCCATTGGATAAGTTAGCACAAGACCCTTATGATGTGGTAGTTTAACACTTGCTCTTTTTATTACCCCAATGGTGTCTCACTTTGCCCTTTCGTGGCGAAGCAATGGGCATAAGGAAATGTGGATTTGACTCAAGTGTTTTTTAGCAAGCGATTGGAAAAACTTGCAAGAGAAGTTTTTTTTGCGAACTTAAGCTTTGGCAGCAAGTTCCAATTCAGTGCCTTTTCCTTAACATGATCCCCTAACTCATAAACACCTTCTTTGCAATTTAGTTTTTGGACGTGCAAAGGAATATTCTAGAACAACCTACGCCTTGGAACCATATTCCCCTACACCCACGTCTTCTAACACCACTTTAACTCCCATTGCACTACACCTTGAATCAAATGGTTACTTCTTGTTTTTCTTAAAAGACTATAAACTAAACCAAGACCTCAAAATTTATTCTAATTCCTTCAAACTAGCATTCCAACGCATGCCCCGTATATTAGCAAGTGGTCATTCTAGGATGGTTTTTGAACACCTTTGAGATTGTTTTCACCCAAAAGATTCAACAAATGGATTCCCTTAGTTATTTTAGCTTTGTTATCATATTGTTAAAGGTCACATTCCACCTCGAATTACACATGTTCTTGGTGCGACCCACTTTTAACCATGACCAAGCCTTCAAGCAAAGTTCATCCCATTACAGTGGGGGAAGATTATATCAACTCACAAGCTGCACATTATGTTTTCAATTTCGTGACATCTTCGCAACACATCTTTCCCCACACCAATTCAAAATCGCAATTAAAGGTAATTGTGAAACAATAATAGTCCACGACATCAAGTGCACCTTAAACCTTCACTCCAATTGGGGGGTCTCGGTTTGCTTGAATGTCCATAAAATATTGTCCCCCACAATTTTTTGGGTAATTTTTGGAATAAAATACCATATAATGTGATATGAAATGTTTTCAAATGAAAATTTAAAATTGCAATATTGTAATGAGTAACAAACACATCATAAAAATGTTTAAATTTATCCAAACATATGAATATAAGTGGTATTTTGATGGTATTGTACAAACATCAAATTCTAATCATGTAGAACAAATACCTCATATATTTATGGCAATGTTATAGTTAAAATTATTTGTATGAAAATAAATTAGTGCATTTTGATTGATATAAAATAAATGCATCTTTTCACCAATATTTAAGGCTATCCATTAATAATGATTATGGTAACTTGGGTATTTTTAACTGTTGGAATGGTCCACGTGGGAAAATACCACATTTTATTATGAAATGAAATGATACTAATTTTAAAGGTGTTAACAAGTACACTGGCACCCTATCAAGTTTTGTTTGTGAAAATATATATGGTAAAGATGTGGTTTTTGAATTGGTGTCAAGGTCTCCATTGGTTGTAGTGAATACCAATGAAATACTGAAAAAGAAGTGTCCATCAAGGTCCCAAGGTTAGAAAACATGTGCCACCTATCCATGAATTTTGAAATGTGTAATAAAATTTTGCCGCCAATTATTCTCCCCCCATATATATGACACAATATAGTGTCAGTGCATCAAATATTTTTGATAGGTTGAGTTTTTTTTGCTAAATGAAGTCATATATTGGATGAAATCTCATGGATACATAGTCAATGGATGAAATAATAATTCGATGAAATCCATCCAAAACAATTAATGTGTAGGTGTTTTAGTGCATGTGTACCAATGGATATGTGAATTCATGAATTGGATGAAATAAGGTGATCAGATGAAATCAAATCCTAATTGGTTGAATTTTCTTTGCTGGATGATTTAATATATTGGATGAAATTCATCAAAAATAATTTATTTAAGTTTTTAAATGAATTTGTATTGATGGATGAAATCAAGAATTGGATGAAAAGGTTTGATTGGATCAAATTGAAATTGAAATTGGATGAAGTGCAACAATAGGATGAAATATGACTAGATGACACATTGTGATAAGTTAAAATCAAGGCTTGGATGAAATATGACAATCAATCGGATGACATCGTTGCTAGATGAAACATTTTCTAGATGAAATTGTCAAGCATGACATCTACGATTCTAGTGGATGAATATTCATGGATGAAATGGTTTAGCATTTAAACACTTCATGAACTTTCAAAATTGTTTTATGCCTAGACATGATGTCGATGTTCATTCCCTAATAGGCTTCAACCATTTTTTCTCCAAGATGATATCACTTAAATGCGTGCTTTAAATGCAATTGTTGGTGTGTAGGGGTGTCATTTGTGCTAACATTTGGTGAGGCATACGAGGAGAAGGACGTTTCAATGTTATGTAAGAAGCTAGAAAGGTAAGATGTTCTTTCTTTAACATTTTGAAGCTCTATGTTTATGCATTGATGCTAGTTATGCACGGTTAGGGTTTCATAAAGGTTTGGATAGACTATGAAATGATTGAAAGTGCATTGTGAGAAAGGGTTTTGGGCACCTTTCCCACAACATTCAACCCCATGTACAACATGGGTTCTCTCGTAATCATTCAGTTGACCTAGAGTGGCTTCTATTCTAGTCGGATCAATTATTAAAATGTAATATGGCTTAGTGGTAAATTAAAATCCACAATTAGTTGCAAGGAATCAACTAGTCCCAACCTCCATAAGCTTGATGGATGTTTGATGGTTGGTTTAGACACCTTATGCATTGGCATAATATCTTATGGGAATGGGGATCGTTACTGCAAATATGTTAAGCCCATTACCCTCTTGTTATGTTTGATACATAACATTAATGATTTGAAACTAACATCACATTCAAGTGTACTAATTCTTAGGGAAATTTGAATGCAAATAGTCCAAATATGGGTGTACATATTATAAAGTTGGTGCCCATTATAGCTATGGAAGTTGCAAATATAAGGATGCTACAATCCCATGATGTGAATGGAGGGTGATAAAAAATGGATGAACTACATGAGAAAGAGCCACATCGCTTCACATGTCTCCATTTCAAGTTGGGCATGAGATGTTACAAAAGTCAAGATAGAGAGAGAAATGAACCAAGTGCCACATGCACATGTATTTGCAAAGGAGGTAGAAACTCCCTTTCTTTCTTTCTTTTTTCTTCTTCCAAAATTCCATGAGTATTACAACTCATGCAAGGTGATTGCATAAGTCAGGAAACACATTTTGCCATCAAGCCAAATCCTCTCCATTGTATAGTATGAGTCCATTTCCTTCATTATTTCCCTTTTGTTCATTATAATTTTTCTTTGTTATTTTAGTGTTTATGTTGTTAACAAATGGTGGTCTTCAAGGAAAAGAAGAGAGTCATGCATTAATGGTCCAAAAGAAATTCATTACTTATTGTGTTTGTTCAATGCATGGTGCTAATTTGGGAATCAATTTTTGGTTGTGGGGAATTGATATTTCATCAACTTTGTTGATTTTTGGGGTTACTTTCCAATTAATAATTCATTGAGTCTTAATGTCATATGACAAAAAGAAGAAGGGATATTGGTAAATAATTTTGTTCAATTTGCAATAGTGATGTAAGATTTGGTAATATAATAATTTTAAGCATTTCATCTATTTTTGAACATTGGTTTGAAGATGTCTATTGTGTGGTGGTGGAATATAGTTATCATTAGTATATTTTGAATTAATACAAGATTCATGTCTTCACTTCTTAAAGTTTGTTGTTATTTCATTTGAATTTGCCATAAATCTTCATAGGTATTTCAAACCTTTGTTGGCCCACAAAAAATCGAAAATGATTATTATAAAAATTGCAACTAATATTAGTTTTGAAACATGCAATAGCTTCAAGAATTTAAAGAATTTCCAAGTTAGGTCAAAAGGTTTATAAAAATGTTACATATAAATTATTTTGATTCATGTATTCATGCTTTTACATTATGACTCATCGTCTAATCCATTTGGCAGATTCAAAATTATTGTGGCAACCCTAATAGGTAGTTGAATCTCCATAGAGATTTCTGACTATGGGCAAAGGACTTGGCTTTTACTCTGAGATTGGGAAGAAAACTAAAGGTTTCCTCCACATTTTTTGATCTTACGACTTTGAATCAAATTTACTTTCTTTGTGATTTTTAAAGATTGGGCACACTAACACAATTAACTCCAGTAGGCAAATTGAATTGTTACAATAATGTGTCTCTTGTGGATTGGGATGACTTTTTTGTTCTATTAACTTAACATTACTTGTCATTTCAAGTAAAAAGACTATTTTGGTTCACACTTTCAAGCAACATCAACTATAAATGTTAAATATTATTGTTTCACATATAATGTTATGTGCCAATAGTCCACTTGAAATGTAAATATATATATATTTAAAAATCTATATTGCATTTTTCATTCATTATTCACTTCAAATTGCATATAACTTTGTGTTAAATGTTCAAAGTAATTTGGTGTCTTTTTGTAGATTATCTTATGAAGGATTACATGTACGATCAAAAATTCACCATCACCACAAACACCAACTTAGGATTGGTGAGGCTATTTGTGCAATATATGAGAAAGATACCAAAAACATCTATCCACTGTAGGGATCATGAATCCATCAATGTCATTATTCTTATCAATTATTGCATCATTATTCATTCCATCCATGATGGATCATTTTTATTATCCCATCACAGTGTATTTGACTTTGTACATTCACTACTAGGTTTGTCCACTCATGAACATTGTAAGACAAATTGAAACTTGACACATGCATACTTTCAACATGTGGATATTTGTTTTTAGGGATTCTCCACAACAGGAACCAAGGCAGGGGAAGGGATGGTTGGTGATATTACCACTTCATTCACACATCAAAACATTTCTACAAATGTGAAAATTGACACCAAGTCAAATGTAGGCAACCTAATCACAACCATTAAGTTTTGAGGAATTAATTTTTTCAACATGTAGATGTATAAAGGAGTAAAAGATTAATCCAAATGCCAAGTGAGATCTACTAACTTTACTTATTGACACACTAATTGTTTTTCAAGAAAAAAAGTATCCAACTTAGTTCAAGAGGGGAATGCACATTATGGGAGTATTGACATTGGGAAATAACAAATAACATTGGGAAACCTATCAAAGAAATTAGAGTCCAGGTCTTGTGTCATATGTGGGTTGAAGGTCTTATTAACAATTTGGAATTGTTTAATGTTAATAGGTGTTTACAAATGTAACAATTGATGATTTTGCACCAGGAGCAAAAAGTATATTTAGTTTTTCAATACCTGATCACAAGTATGGGAAGGTATCACCTATTTGATCCTTTTCCAATGATATCCCAACACACTAATATAAATCATGTGATTTTATCCATTTTTTCCAAAAGGGTTTTGATTGTCACCTTCAAATCAAATTTTTCAAAACAAAATATCCACATGCCTAACAAGATTTGTGTACAAACATGTTTCATGAGTCTATAATATTGCATTTGTTAAATATGAGGTTAGCAATAATGGATTTAATTTAAAATGAAAATTTTAACCAAGGGTGTTGCTACAATTATGTCATGTATTATATTCCATTGTGCCTATATTTACAATAAATGCATATTATTAAAAAAATAATTCCCTTTTAAAACAAATTGTTTCATATATTTATAATAAATACACAATTTTGAAATTTGATTTTTTTAATAAAAAAATCAATGTGTTCTTTCAAAAGAATGGCCTTCAAAAATTGTCACAACTATTCAAGAGGTTGTACATATGTGTTATTTAGATTTTAACTTTGTATGCATTGTAGCTTGAATTTCTATATGATCAAGAATTTGGAAGTGTCACATGCAACGTTGGATTGTCACAATTTCCTATTGTGGAGGCGAGTGGAACCATTGGCAAGGATGGTTTAACCCTTGGTGGCGAAGTGGCTTTTGATCCTGAATTAGGACGTTTCACCAAGTACAATGCAGCTATTGGAATTGCAAAAAAAGACTTCAATGCATCTCTCATCTTGTATGTTTATTCTTTCCAACAAAATTCCACATTCAATTTTCTTTTTTGTTTGATATTTGTTTGAATTTGTGGGTTTGTCATATTAAGATGTTCATAACTTTATCTATATGTATTTACAACACCTAAGTGTTTGGCTTCACAGACTTGAGAAAGGTGATGTGTTAAAAGCCTCTTATTCACACACAATGAATCCAATGACCAAAACAACTATTGCTGCGGAAATCGGACATACATTTTCAAGGAATGAAAATACGATGATAGTTGGTGGTCTATACGAGTTTGACATGTCAACTATAATCAAAGCCCGTTTGAACAATTCTGGACGAATTGGTGCATTAGTGCAATATGAATGGAGGCCTAAATCAACAATCACCTTTACAGGGGAGGTAGACACTAAAGCTTTAGAAAATTCTGCAAAAATTGGTTTGGCTTTGGCAATGACATCTTGAAAAGTAATAATTAATGGATGAATTTTTTATAAAAAAATCTTGTGATGTAATGTGCATGATGTAACGCTAGTTGGGTTGGATTGTTATATAAAACATTTCATGTTATCAATTTTGACTCACAACTTAAAGGTTCTGAATTGTGTGCCATGCAACATTCATGCTTATGGCACACACAATACAATGAAATTCTTTTAAGATCATACTTCCAAAGTAGCTTCAATTTTGTATGATTTCATAATGATTTGAAGCCATCTCTTTCAATCCATAGATGGGAGAAACACAAAGTGCCCAAAAATGTGTTTGCTCCATTTGCTACCCATACATGGTCCTTACAACTAACATTCATAATTTGTACACATAAGAACATATTTGTCTTTGCATATCAATGGATTTACAAAACATGATACATGAATATATTATGGAATGAATGTAATTTGCCCAAACCATTCCATTATGTAATTATTTGCAAATAACAACTTCTATGACATAATTTGAGTGGGCTAAGTTTTAAATGGGCAAGTGTTAATTCACATATGTGTTTTTTGCCCAAAAAGATACCTAAAAGGTCACAATATTTGCTACCTATTCATAATTATGTCAATGTACAATTACATTATGCAAGTTAAAAAGTAATTTGTTGAATTTAAATTGTGTCACTAATAAGAGCTTTAATTTCATCAAACGATAAATTGAATTTTGCAGTCTTGAACATTTTTACCTTTTAAAATGTGAAGCCCCAACCACACTTTTTCTATAATCAATTACAAAATTTTAAAAATGCCATGAAAAAATATTTTATTAACATTACTCCATTGCAAGAGAGGGAGACAACAACACATGTTACCTTGAAACTTTTTCTTTAAGAATAAACAAGGGAAGATTCAGTGCAATGCCCCCACCACCACAAAGTTCTAGCCTATTTTTTTATACAGGACTAGGAGACCAAGGCTATATAAAGCAAAATTTCCTTCCCAATTTATGGGAAGGAAATTTTGTTTTCAACTACTTTGACTTGCCAATGTCAATATTTTTTTATTGGAGAAAATTTGTGGAAAAGTGAAAGTCAAAAAATTATAAATTCAATAATGAAATGGTTTTGGGGTTTTTAATTGCATAATTCAATTAAAAATGGTAAAAATCATCATATATTTATATTTGGTTTTTAATGTGTAGCTATACAAAGATGATTAAGGTAAGTTTATGATAAAATGGGCCATTGCAAATGTAATCACTCCTAAATAAAATGCTTGTGAATTTTCAACTTGATTTAGGATTTAATATTGTTCATGGAAGCTACCTATTGTGATGTATACATTTAAGAATGACATATACAAATATGAATCACTTTTATCAACATTTGAGGGTGAAAAAAGTTAATTTATCATTTCTAACCACTCTTGAACAATGAATTTTTTGGTATTTTTAATGGAGTTATTTTGTCATGTTCCAACTTATGTTCATTGAAATAGGTGGCAATTAGGACTCACAAAATGTATACACTAGAAGATAAATGGGTTTTTACAACTAGTTTATGTAACTAGTTTTTAGTTGCAAACGATGTTTGCAATTAAATTTCCTTTACTTGTGTTGGACAAGTTGCAAGCGACAACCATTCATGGAAGGAAAGAAAAATCAACAAAATACATGTTCATCCATTCACCCAATGTATACATATGGTCGCTTGTAACTAATTTGGTAAACTTTGTGCTCTTATCATACGCTGCCACATGTCATTAGTTTAATATATTTTTAACAATAAAAATTTATTTATGAAATTATGAAATAATCTACATGTCCAATTTCTATGTTTGGATGATTTTTAATTGTGCCATGTGGCATATAAATTAAAAAATTCCAAGGTCAATTTAAGTAGGTAGGTGTAATTAGGTCAAACTACAAAGGTAGATAGGTAGGTAGATAGGTAAATAGGTAAATAGCTAGATGGAAAGGTTGGTTAGGGATGTAGGGTAGCTAAAAGGTAGGTACATAAATTTTTAAATTTTTTTTGGGTTAAGCCTTTTAATTTGCTCATCCCACATAGCCCACATTTTGAATGTGAAAATGCGAGGCAAGGACTTTCTTTATATACTTTTCAAAATGAGAATGGAAAACAAACCTTATGGGATAAATTTTGAACTTGGAGTTTACTTGCAAATTGTTTTGCAATTAAAAAATTTAGTTATAAATTATTTACAACTAGAAGGCTCATTCTATATTTTTTATCTTTATTTTTATTCTTGTAAATTACATGATTCAATGGGTAAGTGACTAACTAACTAACTTGTTAATTAATTAATGAAAAAACTAGCTATTCATTAATTAACTAAATAATAAACTACCAATGAATTAATATATTATTAAACATATAGGAATGATAATTCAATTTATTTATAATTATAATTATAAATTTATATTGTCTATAAATATATAATAATTATCAATAATAATTATTCAAAATAATTATATATATTAGTAATTTATTAATTAACATTTAAAATGAATAAAGAGTCGAAAATTCCATCGCAAAGCCTATTTGTATATAATAATATTATTAAAATTACATTCTCTCTCGAAGAGAAAAGCACTAAGTTATGAAACTAAGTTGCCCCAATAAGCAATTTTTCATGGGGAGAAATAGATTGAATTACTTTTTCCCCTAGGGAAAAGGGGATTAAATTCCCCCATGGAGAAATGGACTATGTTCCCCTTTGGAACAAATTCTTGAATGTTTGAGTCAAAATTACAAGGTGTACAATTTGTCCAAATAAATGTTTTTTATACCATTGGAAAGATTTTAAAACTTAGATATCTAAAATGATATTGGATTTTCAATTTGAAGGTATGAACTAAAAGTTATGATGAAAAGAAGAGTCAGTAGTCAAATTTCCCTCGAAGAGCAAGTTCTTGAATGTTGAGTGAAAAGTACAAGGGATAAAACTTGTCCAAATGAAATGTTTTTTATATCATTGAAAAAATCTCCAAGAATAGATATCCAAAATGAACTTACAATTTGAATTTGAGGGTACGAGTTGAAAGTTATGATGAAAAGAAGAGATAGGGTTCAAATTTCCCTCGAGGAGCAAGTTCTTGAATGTTTGAATCAAAATTACAACGGGTAAAATTTGTTCAAATCAAATGTTTTTTATACCATTGAAAAGCTCTCAAAGCATAAATGTCTAAAATGATCTTGGATTCTCAATTTCAAATATAAGCTAAAAGTTATGACAAAAAAAAAAGCCGAGGGTCAAATTTCCCCCAAGAGGAGGGAAAAATTTAACCCCCAACACTTCTTTTCATCATAACTTTGAGCTCACACCCTCCAATTGAAAATGCAAGTTCATTTTAGATATATGTTCTTTGAGGGATTTCTAATGGTATAAAGAGAATTTGACTTGGAAAAGTTTTACCCCTTATAATTTCAATTCAGACATTCATGAACTTTTTTCTTCACGGGGATTGGAATTTGACCCGTTGCCCTTCTTGTCATCATAAGTTTTAGCTTGTACCTTCAAATTGAAAATCCAATATCATTTTAGATATCTACGTTTTGAAAGCTTTCCAAAAATATAAAAAACATTTGATTTGGACAAATGTTACCCCTTATAATTTTAGTTCAAACATTAGAAAAATTTGCTCCAAGGGGGAACATAGTCCCTTTCTCCCTAGGGAAAAATACAACATTAATAATAATAACATCATATACAATTATTATTTTAAAAAATTTAAACAATAGTTAATTACTAACATGTATATAATTATTTTGAATATTTATTAGTTATATAATATGATGTTATAATCAACATTTTAAATAAAAGACATTTGATTTGGACAAATTTTACCCCCTATAATTTTGACTCAAACATTCGAGAACTTGCTCCCCAGTTAGGGGAACATAGTCCCCTTCTCCTTGGGGGAAATTGCGCCATGGGGGGGAACATAGTGCCCTTCTCCCCAAGGAAAATCGCTTTTATGACTATAAAAAAAAAATCTATAAAAAAAAATTATACATCACCTTTCATATACACATGTTTATTTTAATATCCACCCATATATTATTGAGTAGAATACATATTATACATCAATATAAATCCATACACCTTATAATTACTTAAAATACACTTTGAATACACATAGGTTTGCAACCCATTTGATTAGATTTGTAAAAAATGGAGCATAACTGGGTCTTATTGGATGAAAACCATGTTAAAAATTGTTCAAATGGAGGAATAAAAAAAACATTAGTCATAAAGTAGTTGTAGTATAGTTGCAAGCATAACTAAATGCAAAAAATAATTGAAGAAATAACCAATGATAGTTGCAAATGATAAATAATTGCAAGTAGTCACAAATTGATTGGTTACAAAAACCTAATTTTCTTCTAGTGATAATAATTGGTTATACTACATTCATTGACATAAAATGTGAGCTATAAATCATGTTAAAAGTTTTTTTTTTTGGTGACAAAGATGTTCATAGTTTGTTTATTTGTGCAATTAGTAGAAGTGAAATTTAAATTCCCACAAAATATTTCACATTACTATAACAACATATTTGCATTTCATAAGCATGTGTTCATTATTTCTATTTTAAGTCTCAACAAACTTAACATTGTAGTTCATTCCCACATCAGATTCATAGTTACTGCATATAACCACAATCTACATTTCAAAATACATTGTAATATATATATTTTTAAAAAACTCCAAAAACAATAGTACAATTCATTTCATCATAATCTAATAATACAAAAAATTCACACAAAAGTTGAACATATAATTCACTGTAGAAGTCTATGCTTTTCTATATTAATAAGAACATCAATCCCAATTACAACATAATCCCAAGTTTTGTTGAAAGAAATCCCAAAAGAACACTTAAAATTTGTGTTATATCAAAATAACGTTTATGGTTTTTTACTACAAGTACCTCTAGCTCTTCCTATTCTTTTCTAAAAACTCCTTGTCTCATCATGTTTTCCTCCTCCTTTGTTTTCCAAAACTTTCCCCCTTCCAAACCATCCCAAGTCACATCATTATGATCCAAAACAACAAGAATTCAAAATTCAAATTAATAAAATTCCCTAATTAGTCCTTATTGTAATTGCCTTGTTCATCTCGAATCACATACTCAGCTTGCCCCCTTAACATTACCCCTTTTGTACTTTGGATTTCATCCTCGAAATCCTTGTAAAATGAAAAAAATGAAATGATAGTATTCTATATCCTTGAAACATTTGCTTCCCCCTACCAGAGTGATGTAATCCCAATCTACACATAAACTAGTGGTTCTATATCTACATTTTGCTCTATAATTCCACTCCTCCCCCACTAATTCAGTTTATGGTTCTATGTCCAGATGTTGTATCTTGAATATCTCTTGTTTTGGTGTTATAATAGCCTCCTCCTTTTCCTATTCATGAATTCCCTTTGGTTCTTTTTCTTCCTAACCCCCTCATCTAAGGTCCTATGGTATCTTTGGTTGTACCTCCTCCTCTTAAGCTACTCCACTTCTAAGGTTTTGCGATTCCTCAATCTTAACTTCCTCCTCCTGAGCTATCCCATTCGGCCCTACTTATCTTTCTTCATCCTAGCCCGATACCATTGTATTTGTTGGACTACCACAAATGAAAATTGGAAATTTTTTTTGATCAGTTTCCAACTTGTACTTCAAAAAAAATTCATTAGCTTTATGCTAAGCCAGATTCTTCTCCAACTCCTTTACAAAATATTCCTCTGCAATCTCCCACCATTCTTTAGATTTTGCCTCAAAGTCCTTCAACTTTTTCTTCATCCTCATTAGTGTATAGTACTATAACACCAATTCATAATCCTCTAGTTTTTTCTTAATACTAGCTGGATCCAAACTCTTCCTCTATTCCTATGCCCTCTCCAATTATGCTTATAGGTGCTATAGAGTTTTCTAATACTCCTTCTTGTCCTCCATTAACTGCTTTCTTTCTGCCTTTGGTATCTTTTTTCTAAGCTTTTCAGACTGCAACAAAGATACATTCTTTAGATTTATCAATTCCAAGTTTTTCAAAACATTCTCCTTCTCCTTCTTTTCTTGAGTTAGTGCTTTCACCTGACTATCCAAAGTCTCTTGTTGTTTCTTATGAAGAAATAATGTTTTTTACAAAATTTCAAATTTCAACTTTCTGCCTTAAATTTTGGAGTTTTTCATCCTATGATTTCAATCGTGTTGTGCTACACTTGAGCTCCTCATTCTCATCCTATAATTTATTAATAAGTACTTCATTTTTCTGCTTAGCCTATGCCCTGTTTTTCCTCTAGATTTCCACATTATGTTGGAATTCTCTTTCCTTGTCCAATTCATCTTGTAACACTACCTTCTCCTTCTCTCCCGTAACGAATATGTTAATAAGAGTGTTTACCTCCAAAGTTAAATTCCCCATATTTAGACTTGTAATTGCCACGGTCTAAAAGAACTCAACTGCTTTATCTGGTTTCATTACTTCTATAACTATTTCCTCCATGGACTTTGGTGGACTTGTCTATGTCATAAAATTTCCAAATCCTTTTAATATGATCCCAGCTCCTATACCATTCTTCTCCCCAGTTTAAATTCAAATGGGAATCCTTTTGCAGATTCTGGCCTATTAGGTGGTACCTATAGTTCTACTAGTCTAAACTCTTCAAAAGCATGACGTGTCGCCACTCTCTACGTCTATAATTCAGTAGCATGTAGACTTTTTTGTGTCTGTTGTTGTTGTTGTTGCAAATGTTGTTGCAAATGTTGAATATGTTTTGGACTTGCAGTGGTTTCCATCTAATTTGCACATACATCCCCTTCAAAGTGTAGATGTTCCTCGCCCTCTAGAAACCTTATGTCATGTTCTCTTTTAACTCCCTAACTTTGCTCCCTTGGTTGTTTCTCCTTTGGTGATGTCATTTGTGGTATCTCCTACCTCTGCTCCCTCGGCTGTTTCTCTTGTGGAGATGTCATCTATGGTATTATTGCGGTTTGTTTAATTGCCTATAACACTGGTGGCATTTCCTTGACCAATATTGGTAGTACAAATGGTTCCACTCTACCCTTCATCATTTTTTGTGCCTTCAAATATGTGCTCTCATGTTCCTTCTTCACTCTTAAACTTGAAGCTCCTCTTTCTTCAACTCGGTTCTTCCTCTTGAGACACTTCTTGGAGAGTTTGTTGCAACTTTCTTTCTGTTTTCTAGTGTTGTCCACATCTCCTCCCTAGTTCTTTTAACGTTGGCTAATGGTTTATGTGGATTATCCTTTTGATGCACAAATAGATATTAAAAGATTTTTAACAATACCAAGGTAGATTGACATGTATATTTTTTATCCCCTTTATTTTCCTTAACATACTTATACCACTTATCCAATTCACTACATAGACTATTGAATATAATATGTGCCCAATTTACTTTCTGCCCCTTCTCTACTTTCACCAATGTAATAACATTTTTGTTACAAAAATATTGTACCTTCTCCTTCTAATAAACGAAAAATACAATGGCAAGATATTTTTAAAAGTATGGCAGAACCTGACTCTTTGCATTCCATTGAACTGCAGAAAAACTTGTAAGTGTAAGTCTACAATTTTATAATGCCTAAAATACTAGTGACTTTGACGCACCCCCACATTCCTTGAAAAATTCGAATGCAAGTTCAAAAGTGAAGACATTGGAAGAAGAATGAGTTAGGGTACGTTCCCTAGCTCACAACATTTCAAGGATAGGAGGGGCGTGCTGGAGCTCTGGGATGGGAATTAGGACAAGTGACAAGCGGGTTAATTATTCACACGGACTTGCACAAACCAAACAACAAGTTGGTTAATGCATAGTTGGAGCACTTTTGGTGCACGAACGAGCTATGGGCATACACGAACTCACAAGACTCACCACGGCCCAAACTCGGGGGAAGTTACCACCTTCTCCCTTATAGTATTCTTTGTGATTAGTCATGAAGGTTACATCCAAATGTCATTTTTTCTCGAGACTCCCAAGTTGGGGGTCCCAAAATTCCCAAAATTGGGACTCTCGGCACTTGGGAAGGTCATAAGTTCTTGTGCAGACCTTCGATTGAGGTGAGGTATAAAGTAAAGTTGTAGCCTTCATCGAAAACTTTCCAATAATAGTGACATGCCACCTACACACATGTATTTCAGGGCAATTCCTGACATTTAGTGGTCGAGAATCAAATTGACACTTTGACTCCCAACCTTTCTTTTGGCCATAACTTATGTTTTAGGTATTCAAATGGGTCATGCAAGCCCATTTTAGACATCTAAGTTTCAAACCAATGGTATAAGGAACTCTCTAATCCAATGAGTTTTGACTTTTGAACTACTTCTTTGAAAATTTGAAACTCCATAGGGCTTTTAACTCCCAAAGTGGGAGTCCACTTGGGAATGTGTGGGTTCATTCCCTCACACTCCCAAGAGTGCAAATGTGATTCATGGGTTGCACTTTCAGTTTGTGCCTTTCCATGCTTTTGCCTTGGTCACGAGCCTAAGGTTAAGGTCATGACAGATTTATTAACCTGTCTTTTTAGTTTTCTACATACCCTTTCATACACACTCCAAAAACATCTACAATTAATTGTTTGCTAATTACATACACCTTATCCTTATGCTCAAAGTAAATATTTGTGCCCTTGATCAATAATGTGTTAAAAAATTCCAACACTACATTAGGCATCGGCGTTTCTGACCCCATCAAAAATAAAGGAACAAGCCTTACTTTAAAAGCCCAAGTTTCTTCCATAGGAATATCCTTCGAGTTTTCCATCTGCTCTATATGTTTGTCATAGTTATGTTTTTCTATGTCCACATGAATGTCGCAACCCCACTTTGGCCAAGTGTGGGGGTGAAGCCCAACACTTGGAAAAGTTCGAGGTTTGGAGTCCGCCAGGACTCCTGAATGTTCAGAGCTCGACAGCAAGGCCCAAAACACCTCGCATTGGGGTGTTATTGGTGTCATTGGAAAGTTCTTGAAACGTAAATATCGAAAATGGCCTCGCATTGGCCATTTGGACATTTGCAGCTCAAGTTATGAGCAAAAGAAGGGTCGGGAGTCAAACTGGCAGTTTGATTCCCGACCACTAAAAGTCGGGAATCGACCTCTTCCCGACGTCGCCTTGGGGAGGGCGACACGGCATTGAAAAGCTTTCGACGAGAGCTACAACTTTGGTTCAAGACTCGTCCCGATCCGAGTTTGGGGCGAGGAGCTGTGGCCGTCCAAAGTCCCGAGACTCCAACCCGGGACAGTTTCGGGACTCTATTTCGGGAGTCCCAACAAAATGTGTCATTCGGATGTAGCCTTCGCGACCAGCCGCAGAGAATACTATAAGGGGGAAGGTGGTGGCTTCCCCCGAGTCCGGGCCGTGGTGAGTCTTGTGTGTCCAAGTGCCCATGGCAAGTCCCAACACCAAAGGGT
>Ga0116229_10005696_pt1 | contig 20206 bp, 13 predicted proteins | sample S1TSphgellanicum_3_FD_87313 | JGI IMG/M metagenome (GOLD analysis project Ga0116229, IMG submission 87313) | Host-associated microbial communities from peat moss isolated from Minnesota, USA - S1T2_Fc - Sphagnum magellanicum MG | ecosystem: Host-associated > Plants > Peat moss > Unclassified... | reverse complement strand
GCAGCTCCGCACTTCTGCGCCCCGCCGATAGCCGGATGGGTCCCCGGGCGGAGTCGCTCGCATCCAGCTACGCTACCTCGGAACTCCGGGATATGCCCGTATCCACTGCGCTCACTCGTCTAGCTCAATCACGAAATCGGACCTGCGCCAGATCCTTGATCCTCTATATCTCGAGGCAAAATGGGGTCAGTCCGAGTCACGCGCTTCATGGTTAGTGGCCGTCTCAAAGACCGAGAATTAAGATCTCGGAGTTCACGGCCGGCGTCTTGAAATTTCCTGTCATGCCGGCGGCCACGGCGATGTATTGCTTCCCGTCTACTTCGTACGATACGACGCCGCCGCCCGTGGGCAAACCGGTAGCGACTGTCTTTAGGAGCGCGCCCGAGGTCGCGTTGAATGCGAGTACGTTGCCGAGAAGGTCCGCTGTGAACACAAGACCACCCGACGTAGCAGTCACGCCCGCGAGCATAGGCAGCGTGGAGTGGTAACGCCAGGCGACGGTGCCAGTCTTCGCGTCGACCGCGTAGAGCCAGCCGGAGCGCTTCGCATCGAGTGTTCCGTAAGCGTTCGACGATCCCAACCACGGTTTGCCGGCAACGTAGGGCTGCGACATCTTGTCCAGATCGAGCGTGGCGCACTGATCCGCCGCGTTGACGTACGCGAGGCTTGTCTTGGGCGAGTACGCGGCGCCGTTCCAAAGCGTGCCGCCCCACGGACAGTAGTGCGTCCCCGACGTCGTGATCGGCGCTTTCGTGTTGGATATCGTCGTGACGGCCGTCTTCCAGCTTTGTTTGAACGTCGCCAGATCGAGGGCGCGCAGGTATCCGTCTTTGCCCGCCACGAGTGCGATCTTCGTGCCGTTGCCGAGCGTCACGACGGCGGGGGTCGCGCCCTGATCCCAGTCGTGATCGTCCTGCTGCTCGAATTGGAACCCGTGCTGCAGCGCGCCACTGCTCGAGTCGAGTTGCAAGACCGAATCCGTGTAGAGATTCATGCCCAGGCGCAGGCGCGTATCGTAGTCGGGCTCCGGGTTACCGACGGGAACGAAGAGGGAACCTGTCGCGGGATCGACCGTGAAAGAGGTCCACATCGAACCGCCCGTGATGTGCGTCGCGCCCTTCCACGTCGCCGCCACCGCGTCGCCGACATCCGGAACGGTCTGCTTCGACCACAGCATCTTGCCCGTGGCCTGATCGAGCGCGAAGACGTGGCAGACCTGCGCTTCGTCAACGTCATCGGTTCCGAGCAGGACTTTGCCATTCCACGCGATCGGCGCCGCGTAGATCTTCTCGAAACTGCCCGCGGCGATCGCCGGCACCTGCCATAACGTCGCGCCGGTCTTCGCGTCGAGCGCGGCGACCGTCCCGTCGGCGTAACCGCGAAAGAGCCGGCCCGCGGCGTAGGCGAGACCGCGCGTTTGCTGGGTCGGGCTGCCCGCCGCGTATGTGTTGACCCAGACCGTCGCGCAGGTCGTTGCGTTCAGCGCGAACGTTTGGTTGGCTCGCGTGGCGTAAAGCACGCCCGACACGACAATCGGCGCCGTCTGGAAATTGATGGGACCGCCGAGCACGAGCGCGCAAACGACGTGCAGGCCCGTAACGTTCGCCGGCGTGATGAGCCCGGTTTCGGCGTAGCGATCCGACGCGACATCGTTGTTATAGGCCGGCCAGTCGACGGAAGCTCCACCAGCTAAAGTGGCGCGCGCAGCCGCTCCGAGCACGGCTGCCGAAAAAACGAGCGATGCGACAACGACAAGACGACGATCACTCTTCATGCTCTTTATGGCCTCGCGTCACGCAAAGAGACGGTATACCGTCTTAAGAAGTCCCTTTCGTAGATCTTAGCTATTATCCCCTTCGCAAAAGTCAGGATATCTGAAAATCCGAGAACCCACGGCCCGAGTTTCGGGTAACGTCGGCAGTCGCGGCACGAACATGCCCTAGATCATAAAACGCAGCCGGTTCCAGGCTTGCGGCACGGGTATGCGCAGGCCTCGGCAAATAACGATTCCCAGGTGATCTTCGTACGGCATGATGTAGCGCGCCGTGAACGTTGCGGCGAGCGTCGCGGAGCGGCATTGGCGCGAGTCGTCTTTGACGGTGCCGCCGATGTCGATCAGCACCGAGCCGTCGTAGCCGCGCGGACCCCAGAAGCCGTATTGATTGTGGCCGCTGAGCGCCGGCGGGAGGCCGAGTCCCGCGTCGTACACGTCGACCGCCGCGGCTTGGCCATAGTCGCCGCCGAACACGTAGGCCTTCCGTCGATCGGCCGGCGGTAGACCGTCGTAGACCTTCGCGACGACCGCGGCAAGCTCGGGCCAACCGAATTGGTCGGCGAAATACTGCGGCAGCGCGCCGAGACCGGATTTTTCTTCCTGCGGAACCGGTGCGTGCAGCGCGATGAAGTAGCCGCGTACGGCGTCGGGAGCGAGGTACGGTAACACGGTCGGCGCGAGGACGGCCGCGAGCGCGACGATCGCTACGACGTAGACGGCGCGAAGCCACGCCACTAGCGTCCGCTCGAGCGCGACCGCACCGATCGCGAATACCGACGGGTAGGCCGCCGCGGCGTAGTAGTCTTTGCCATGGCCGGCGATCGTCAGCGTCAGCGCCGCGACGAAGGCGATCGCGATGCCACGCATGGGGCGCAAATCCGCACGCACGAACGGAGCCAGGGTTCCCGTTAGCCAGAGCGGCGCGGCAAGGGGGTTCATCGCGAGCACCTGTCCGATCAGAAATGCAGCCGGTGCGACGGCGAGGTCCTTGCGAGCGGCGTTGTGCACGAGCTGCGCGAACGGTAAACCGTGCAAAGCTTGCCACACGATACTCGGAGCGGCCAGCGCGACCGCGATCAACGCACCGAGGGCGAGTTCGCGACGCGCAAGTATCGTGCGCCACGAGGTCAGCGCGCAACCGAGGAACAGCGCGACCACCCACACGACGACGTAGTACTTCACCTCCAGCGAAACGCCCGCCAACGCACCTGACCACAGCAAAGAGCGACGGTCGTCTAGCAGAGCTGCACGTGCGAAGAGCAGCGATAAACTCGTCCAGACGAGCGCGTCGAACGACGTGGTATTCAGCGTGCCCCCGAGCGCCAGCAGGATCGGCGCTGTCGCGACGGTCGCGCCGGTGAGGTGAGCCGCGCCGTCCTTGCCGGCGCAGAGCCTCGCGAGAGCGACCGCAGCCAGCACCGCGCCGGCGGCCGCTAGGGCCGGAATGGCACGCACGATCCAGAGTTGATGGCCGAGCGCGTAGGCGCAGGCCGCGATCAGCGGAACGAGCGGCGGCTGATCGGCGTACCCGAAGGCCGGGTGGGTACCGCAGACAATGAAGTAGAGCTCGTCGCGAAAGAGTCCGTACCGGTTTGCGACGGCTAGGTGCGCGACGAGAGCCACGCCCGCCCATAGCAGCGCGATCCGGTCCTTCACTAGCCGTTTACCACCGGCGCCGCGCTCGACCGCTTACGCGCCTGCCTTCTCCAACGAGTTTCCCGCCAAGTCTTACGAGACTCCCGGATGGCGTATCCGCCACGCCTCGGCAACGTCGTAGACTTCGTCCTCCATACGGCGAGACTATCAGAATATTGACGGCTTCGAAAGCCTTCGTTACGGCGGCTTGCCGAGACCACCCGACGCGCCGAGTGAGCCGTTGGCGACCGAAAACCTTCTTGGGGGGCCGGCGAGGTTGGAAGCTGAGGAGCGGCAGAGACCGGGGAACCGGGCGGTGAATTACTCCGTCATCCAGGGCATGGACGGACGCCCGACCCAGAGCCACGACGCGAGGTTCTCCTGCTTGCCGCATGAACGGCGGGCGCGGGTGTGGAACGTCGCGGCCATCGGTCCCCTTTTGTGGCAGATGCCTTCACGCCGGTTTGTCAAGAATCCGGGCTGCAATATCTCGTACGGACGCGGCGCCTCACGATGTCGCTGACCTGCGTATCGGTCGGAAGGTAGTTCGTGCAACAGGACCTGGGCGCCGGCGCTTCGCGTACGCTTTCGGAGATCGCGGGCGTTCTCGAAACGCTCCCGCTGGTTTCCTGGCTCGCCGATAAAGACGGTTCGATCGTCTACGTCTCTCCCGGTTGGGAGCGGCTGACCGGCATACCCGCGCGTCAGATCTACGAGGCCGGATACATTGCGTTCGTCCATCCGGGCGATGTCGAGCGCGTCGTGCGGGTGTGGGAAACGGCGTGCCGGGAGGGGAGCGGATATCGTGATGAGGTGCGCGTGCGTTTCGGCGACGGCTCGTATCGGTGGGTGCTCAGCGAGGCGAGTCCCCTGCGCGATTCCTGCGGCGACATCACCGGGTGGGTCGGGACGATATCGGACATCCATGAGCGCGTGGAGAGCGACCGGGAGCGCGACAAATTCGCGGCGCTCGCCCAGAAGAGCGGCGACATCATTGCGATCGCCGATCCCAACGGCAAGATCGTGTACGCCAATCCGGCGGCGATCGCGTTCTTGGAAACGACCTGGGAGCATCTCGAAGGCCAACAGCTCACGTCGCTGGTCGCGCCGGAGGACGTTGCCTGTATAGAAGCGGCGATACTCCCGGCTATCGCCGCGGAGGGCCGCTGGACGGGCGAGTGTCGCTGTCGCAATCTTCGCACCGGTCAGCCGCTGCCCGTTACGGTCAATGCATTTGCGATATCCGACGCGACCGGCGCGTTTACGGGGCTCGCGACGATCAGCCGCGATCGCCGCGAGGCGCAGCGCGTCGAGATCGGAATGCGCGCGCTGGCGGAAGTCGGCAAGGCGATGCTCGACTCGCTCGATTTCGAAGTCACGCTGCAGAACATCACCGACGCGGTCGTGCGCGATTTCGCGCACCACTGTTCGGTCGAAATCGTGGCTCGGGACGGAACGATTCGCAGCGTCACCTTGGCGGCACGCGACAAAGGCGAATTCCAAATCGCTCGCGAGGCCGTCGCGGCCCGCAACGCGTCGCTGCCGCTAGATCATCCGATTCGCCGCGCCATCGATCATGGCGAGTCGATACTCAGAGACATCGCGCCCGGACCGTTTCTCGCTAGTACGGGGCTCGATAAGTACGTGGGTTCGCAGCCGGGGATGCTCGACATCAGCTCCGTAGTCTACGTCCCGGTGCGCTCGCCGCGCGACGGCCGCATCTATGGCTCGCTGAGCCTAGGCATGGATGCACGCGATCCGCGCCTGCGCTACACGCAAGACGACGTGCGGTTCGCGCAAGAGATCGCGCTTCGTGCCGGTCTCGCGTTCGACAACGCTTCCACGTACGAGCGCACGCGTCGCGTCGCGGTCGAAATGCAGGCGGCGTCGCTCCCCGTTTCCCTCCCGACGCATCCCTCGTTGCAACTCGATGCGGAATATCGACCCGCAGCCGACGAAGCGACGATCGGTGGAGATTGGTACGATGCGTTCGTCTTGGACGACGGGCGGATCGTAATGACGATCGGCGACGTGATCGGGCACGGTCTCAAGGCCGCGATTTGGATGACGAAGATCCGGCAGGCGCTGCAATCCGCTGCCTTGTTCGACGCGCACCCGCGGGTTATGCTCGGCGTGGCCGATCGGACGACGGCGATGCTGGAGGGGGACGTGTATGCGACCGCGCTCGTTGCGATTTACGACCCGCGGATGCGAGAACTTTCGGCCGCATCCGCCGGACATCCCGGACCCAGCATCGTCCGAAGCGATGGAACGGTCGAAGACGTTTCCTGTCCCGGCACGATGCTCGGCATCCCCGGCCGCTCGGTCTACCACGTATGCGCGGTCACGCTGCAGCCGGGCGATCTCGTCGTGTTTTACACCGACGGACTCGTCGAGGCCGGTCACGATTTCACGCTCGGGCAGCAGCGTCTGCGCGACGCCCTGGCATCGAGCGCGGTGCGAACGGCCAAGAACCCGGCGCTCGCAATTTTTGAAAACGTGCTGGGCGGAATGGCCGTCCAGGACGACGTCGCAATTATGACCGCCCGGGTCAAGTAGGTCGCTTCGCTAAGCGCGCGCTCCGAGCTCCGCCAACACTTCGGCGAAATTCGTCACCTTGATCCGTTCGCGGCCGCTTTGGGCGCCGAGGCGCTTCTCGTAATCGTCGATGGCCAGCCAGTCGTCCCAGTGGGCGACGCGTACGCCGCGTGACTCGAGCAGGCGATCGACCGAGGCGGGATCGGGGTCGGCGGCGCGGACGAACTGCGGGGAGTCGGCAAGTAGCTCGCGGGCGGTTTCGTTGGCGCATGCCTTGTTGGTTCCGATCACGCCGGAAGGCCCGCGCTTGATCCAGCCGGTGGTGTACTGACCGGAAAGCGGGGCACCGCCCTCGCCGAGCACGCGGCCATTGGTATTGGGGATCACATGCGCGCGCGAATCGAAAGGCACGCCCGGCAACGCGCGGCCGCGGTAGCCGACGGCGCGGAAGACCATCTGCATCGGGATGCGCTCGAATTCGCCCGTGCCACTTGCATTACCGAGTTCGTCGAGCCGGTTGCGTTCGACGACGAGTTCCTCGACGCAATCGTTCCCGACGATCTCGACCGGCGACGACAAGAATCGCAAGTGCAGCCGCCGCGGTTTCCCAAGCGGCGTGCGCGACGCGAAGTCCCGCAGGATGTCGAGATTTCGCTGCAGCGCCTGTTGCGACGCGACCTCGGCGGCCGACGCGGGGTCGAGTTCGATTTCCTTGGGGTCGACGATGATGTCGGCGTTCTCGAGTTCGCCCAACTCGCGCAGTTCTTTGGTCGTGAACTTCGCTTGCGCGGGCCCACGACGCCCGAAGATGTAGATGTCGCGGACCTTGCTCTCGGCCAGCTTCTCCAGCACGGGCAGCGGGATATCCGTCGAGCGCAGTTCGTCCACGTGTTTCGCCAGAATGCGCGCGACGTCGACAGCGACGTTGCCGACGCCGACGACGGCCACCGACTCCGCATCGGGCCGCAGATGCATGATCTCGACATGGTCCGGATGGCCGCTGTACCAGGCCACGAACTCCGTGGCCGAGAGGCTGCCGGGCAGATCCTCGCCCGGAATTCCGAGTCGCCGGTCGTGCGGCGCGCCGACGGCGTACACGATCGCGTCGTAATGCCGGTGCAGGTCCTCGACGGTCAGGTCGGTGCCGAAGTTGACGTTGCCGAGGAAGCGCACGTGCGGGTCCTCGAGCGTGCGATGGAACGTCGTGATCACGGACTTGATCTTGGCGTGGTCGGGCGCGACGCCGTAGCGCACGAGGCCGTACGGCGTCGGCAGACGTTCGATCACGTCGATGCTGACCGCATGGTCCTTGGCCTTGAGCAGCCCGTCCACGAGAAACAGACCGGCCGGGCCGGCGCCGACGACCGCGATACGCAGTGGCTGGGAAACGACTTCGCTCATCAGGTGGTCATTCGTACATAGGTGCGAACGCCGATCCCTGCGCCGGAGCGCATCACGTCGTGGCCGTGGATTCGTGCTGACCGTCGCTGCCGATCACGCGAACCCGGGGCGTGGCGGACTTGCTCTGCGGCGGCACCAGCTGAAACTCGACCACCTTGACGCCGGAGTCCGGAATCGCCACATTGACTTTGAACGGCGCGCAGATCTTGTCCGTACAGAACGATGCGACCCAACCCTTGGGCACGTCGGCCGTCTTCAAGGCCACGTTGCGCCCCGCGACGCCCGCCACGATCAGCCGGTACTTGATCGTATTCGGGACGCTGCCCGGCAGGTCGGCGCCGGTCCACGGCGCGAGCGAGACGGCCGGCCCGTCCGACGGCGCCGCCAAACCCAGCGCCACGGTCGCCTCTTGTGCCTCTTCGAGGTACATGTCGTGGCGTGAATCATCGGGAGGCAGCTTCTCGGCAAGGGCGAGCGTCGCATCGAAGTGGGCCCGCGCGTTCTTCGGATCGCCGTTCTTGGCATACGTGCGGCCGGCGTAGAGATCGGCCCATGCGAGCGTCCGGATCGCCTCGGCCTTGGCCGGATTCGCGTCGAGCTGCTTTTGCGCGAGCCCGATCGCCTTATCGAAGGTCGCGTAGGCATCGTCGGCGTGCCCGGCCCTGGCTTGGGTCAGCGCCAAATCGACGAGCGGGTGCGGGTCGTCCGGTTCGAGCGCGGCGAGCTGTGTGTCGGCATCGATCGCGTCGTCGTATTTCTCCAGCCGCGAAGCCGATTCGGCGATCCCGAAGAGCGTGTCCTCGTTCTTCGGATCGATCGCGAGCGCCGCGCGATAGGCGCTCAGCGCATCCTGCCAGAGCTCGCGGTCGCGCGCGGCGTCGCCGTGTAACCGCGGAAGCAACGACGTATCGTGGACCGACGTCCCGACGTTGACGAGCGCGGCGATCGCCGCGTCGCGCAACGTCGCTTCTTCGGCGCGCGTGCGCAGCAGATCGGTCGACTGGCCCTTGGCGGCATCGCTTTCGTCGAGCGCCTTTTCGGCGGCCGCGATCGCGTCGTCGGCCTTCTTCGCATTGGCTTCGACCGACGCGGCGTCGCCCGTATAGGTGATGCTCGGATCGTTTAGGATACCGTCGATCTTCTGCTGTAATGGCGAGGCGATTTCGGCGGTCTTGCCCTCCTTGGCCGCCGCCACGAGCACGTTTAGCTGCGACGGACCGATCACGTCGATGTAGCGCGCTCGTAGAATGCCCTGCGGATCGATCACGAACGTGGTCGGAAAATACTGGACGTCGTAGCTCTTCTCGAACGACTTGTCACCGTCGATCGCCAGCGGATACGGCACGGTTTTCGACGACGCATAGGCGCGCACGACCGGCGCCTCTTCCGTCGTGTCCACGCCGAGCACCGCGACGTTCACCTTGGCGAGCTTGGGCGCGCTGGCGATCAAGTCCGGCATCTCCTGACGGCAGGGCGGGCACCACGTCGCCCAGACGTTGATGACCAGCGTCCGGCCCTTGAAGGTATCGAGGCTCACGCTCTGGCCGTCGATCGTCTTGAGGTCGAAAGCGGGCGCGGCTGCGCCCAGCGGCGGCCCGGTCAGGGCGTCGCGGGCCGCGAGCGACGCGCTCGGAGCCCCGGCGGCCGAGGCGAGCGCGCCGAGCGCGGAGACGAAAACGAAGGGCTTCATCCGCTCTCCTTCGTCGCCGGCGCGACGCGAACCAGCCGAGCCGGTCCGCTTCCCGGATCGAGCGTCATACGCGCAACTTGTACCCGAGGGCCGTCATCCGCAGCGCGATCCCGACCGCCAACAGCGCGAGCGTCGAAACGATCCCGATCGATAGCCCGAGCGGCACGTCGCTGCGGCCGGTGAACGCGTACCGGAACGCGTCGATCATGTAGAACATCGGGTTGAAGAGCGAGAGACGGCGCACGAGCGGCGGCAGGAACTGCATTGACGTGAAGACGCCGCCCACGAAGACCAGCGGCGTGATCACGAAGGTCGTGAACACGGCGATGTGGTCGAACTTCTCGGCCAGCAACCCGAAGATGATGCCGATGCCGCCGAAGAGCGCGGCCACGAGCAGGATCATCAAGAAGTACAGTGCCCAATTTTCGGGCAGCGTGTGCACCATCAGAAAGCCGACCGCCAAGATCAGCAGCGCGATAGCCAGCGCCCGCAGGATCGACGAAACGATGAACCCCGTCACCAACTCCGCGGCCGAGAGCGGCGCCACCAGCAGCTCCTGGATCGACGACATGAAGCGGCCCTGGAAGACCGAGCTCGACGACTCACCGTAGGTCTGATCGATGACCTGCAACATGATCAACCCGGGAATAAGGTACGCCGCGTACGGCACGCCACCGATATTCTGCACGCGACTGCCCAAGCCGAGCCCGAACACCAGCACGTAGAGCACCGTCGTGATGATCGGCGGCCAGACCACCTGATTGATCACCTTGTACGTGCGCACGAGCTCGCGTTTGATCAGCGTCGCGAGGCCGACCGGATTGTGAAATCCCCAGACGTCCATCAGTGGCGCACGAGGTCCAAGAACACGTCTTGCAGGCTCGAGTGGTGGAAGTCGACGTTCGCGATCGTGTAGCCCTGCGCTTCGAGTGCGGCGAGCGTGCGCGCGATGTGCGAGGGCGCGACATTCTCGAAGCTCAGCGCGCGTCCGCCGGGCTCGTTGCGCGCGCCGAGCGCCAGCAGGGGCGAGGGAACGAGGCCGATCGGCTGTTCCACGGTCACGGTCAGCACGGTGGAACCGCGCCGCGCCAAGAGGTTCGCGGTCGACTCCATCGCGGCGATCCGGCCGCCTTCGACGATCGCGATGTTGCGGCACAGCGACTCGGCTTCTTCGAGGTAGTGCGTGGTCAGGATGATCGTCGTTCCCGCGGCGTTGAGTTCGCGCAAGAGCTCCCAGAGTTCGATGCGCAGCTCCACGTCGACGCCTGCGGTCGGCTCGTCGAGAATCAACAGCTCGGGTTCGTGGATCATCGCGCGCGCCAGCGAGAGGCGGCGCTTCATGCCGCCTGAAAGGCGCATGAAGGTTTCCTTCGCCTTCGACGTCAAGCCGAAACGCTCGAGCAATCCGTCCGCGCGCGCCCGCACCGCGGCGCCGCGCAGACCGTAGTAGCCGGCCTGGTAGATCAGCACGTCGCGAATCGAAAGGTACCGGTCGAAGTTGTACTCCTGCGGGGCCAGGCCGACGCGGCGGCGCGCTTCGCGCCAGTCGCGCACGTTATCGTAGCCGAAGATTTCGATCGTGCCGGCGGTCAACGTAGCCAGACCGACGATCGCGTTGATCGTGGTCGTCTTGCCCGCCCCGTTCGGTCCCAAGAAGCCAAAAAAATCGCCGCGCGCGACCTCGAGTGAGATCCCGTCGACGGCCGTGAAGTCGCCGTAGCGCTTGTAGAGTTTGTCGACCCGTAAGGCCGGCAGCGCCCCGTTATGGGATGCGTTCATCGAGCTGCTTATAACGGTGGCGGCGCAGCACGGCCACGCGCTTCTTGGCTCCGGGCATGCCGGACTTCTCGATGTCGCGCGCCGTCTTGTCGACGTCGAAGGCGACCCGGCGATGCTTCACTTGCCACCCGCCCGGGCGCTGCGTGAGGATCGCATAGCCGGCGCGCGGGTCGCCGTCCTTGGGCAAGCCCGCCGACGCGACGTTGACGAACAGCCGGTCGCGCCAGACCCGCGCGTAGGGAAGGTGCAAGTGCCCGAAGGCGATCGTCTGCTCCGGAACGCCTTCGGTCACGCGCTCGAGGAACGCATCGTCCGCGTCGGGCCAGATGTGTTCGTCGTCGGTCTTCGGGTTCGCGTGCACGACGAGCAGGCCGCTGCGGTCGCCGCCGAATTGAAGCGCGAAAGGCAGCTGCGCGAGCCAGGCCACGCCGTCGTCGCCAAGCGTCTCGCGCTGCCACGCGATCTGCTCGACCTCATCGGGCTCGTCGCCGGGTTCGCTGCCGTCCGAGATATAGCGATCGGTATTGCCGCGCAGACAGACGACGCCGCGCTCGTGCAAACGATCGACGACTTCCCGCGGACGCGGGCCGTCCATGCAAAAATCGCCGGCGCCGACCAGCGTATCGGCGCCGCCCTGCGCGGTCAAATCGTCCAGACACGCATCGAGCCCACGGACGTTGCCGTGGATGTCGGAAAAGATTGCGATCCGCATCCGCGTCAGTCGCGTTTGAGCGCGAGTGCCAACATCGACGGCGTCGCGCCGATCTTCCCGAACTCCCACAGATCGATCGCGTCGACGAACACTTTGGCTTTGCGCAGCAGCGGAATCGTTTCGCGGAAGCGCAAGTTCGTCAGCACGCGCCGCGGACCGAGCGTCAACACGCCCGCGCCGTAATCTTCGCCGCGCGGCGCGACGATCGTCTTCAAACCGGCGAACGCGGCGCCGTCGAGCAGGCCGGCGGCGAAGAGAACCGTTTCGGCATCGACGAACGACGCGACCGAGCGCAGGCGCCGCACCTCGGCGGCCATCGCGACGTCGACCGTCTTGCGGCCCTTGGTCGCCGCATACGCCGCCAACTGTTCGCGGCCGAACGCGTTGCCGTGCGCGAACCCCGGGATGCCGGTTTCGGCCTGCCGGCGCGTCGCCACGCCCAGGAAGAGGGCGTCGGGGCCCAGCAGCACGTCGCCGCCATCGAGCAGCCCGGGGGCCTCGATCCGCCCGACGATCGGCACGCCGGCCGACGCGAGCGCCGCCTCGACGCCGGCGACCGCCGCCCGGCGCGTCAGGTCGCTCGGCCGCATCAGGAACGCGCCCTCGTCAAAGACGACGGCGCAGTCGGCGGCCAGCGACGCCAGCGGCGAAGGCGACGGCGCTTCGAGGCGGATCACCTTGACGCCGAAGGCGCGCAGGCGGCCGGCGAACAGTTCGAATTGCTCGAAGGCGCGCTCGACGATCGCGTTGGACTCACCGTGCGTGGGCGCGACGGCGGCTAGCGCAGCGCTCGGTGCGACGACGAAGACCGCGCGTAGCGCGCCGGAATCGCCGCGAACGAACGGGGCCTCAAGGTTGGACGAAACGGTGGTCACGGGTCGAACTTCGCTTAACGGCTGACGACGGCCTCGGCTTGCGCCAGTAACGCGGCCTGACGGCGAGCGTAGTCGGCCGGCGCGAAACGCCTGCGCTTGGTCGCGAGCCGGTCCGCATCGCGCGAGAGTTGAACCAGGCGCGCGGTCCGATCCGAATCGGCGTCGGCCTCGCTTTGATCCGTGTCCGCGAGCAAGGCCGCGATGCGGTTCCCCTCGGCGCTGCCGAGTTGGACCGCGGCATCGATGTGGTCGAACGGCGTGGGATCCGCCGCATTCGTGAAGTAATCCGCCATGTCGCTCGCCAGCGCGTCGCCGAGCGAGAGCGCGGGCAAACCCAGAATCTCCTCTTCGGTCTTGAGGACGCTGACCGTCGAAATATGCCGCGCCCCGATGAAATGGTGTTTCGCGTACGGCGACACCACGAGGGCGTACGAGCGGTGCTCGTTAATGTGGTCGCGCGTCGATTGCGCGTCGTCGGGCATGATGAAGATCGCGGTGGAACTCCACTGGGGAATGTGCGTGAGGTAATCGACGATGCGGCCCAGCGCCCGGTCGCCATCGGCTACCTCCTCGGGTAGCGGCGGGATGTTCTTGCCTTCGCCGCCGTGATCGGCGGGCAACCAGACGTAGGTGAACGCGGGCATCGCGTCGGCCTTCACGAGCGGGTCGAAGTCGCGGATGAATTCGGCCGCGCGCCGGGTGTCCCGAATGCGCAGGTTCCAACCTGGATAGTTGAGATCGACGTGGCCCGCGAGCGCCGCCGGCGCCGGCACGTCGAGCGAATAGCGACCGCCGAGCCCCGCGGTCGGCGCGGTTTCGTCGTCGGTGCTCAGGAAGTTCGGATCGTCGGTCTTGGGATCGGGCGCGGCGCCTTCGTCGTAGCCCGAGACGCGCACGAAGTCGCCGTAGTCGCGATAGCTTTCGCCGCGTTCCGCGAGCGAGTTGAAGATGTACCCGTCGCGCGGGTAATCCTCGGGGTCCTCGTTCTTATTGACCAGCGGGCGCCGGCCTTGCTTCACGAGTAACGTTTTCTCGGTGTACACGCTGGCGATGCCCGCGCCGAGGAACTGGTGGCCGGCGTCGGATTCCTCGGCGTCGGCGTAGCAATTTCCGGCCAGCGCATAGGTGCGCGCGAGCGCGTGCAAGTTCGGCGTTACCGATTGATCGAAGGCAATGTAGTCGGGCCTGCCGGGACCGTATGGGGCGCCGGCGGCATCGGTCAAATCGCCGAGCATCGAGTCGTAGGTCTTGTTCTCTTCAAGCAAGACGACCACGTGTTTGATCTTCGAACTCGGGTCGCCGCCGAAGCGCTGCGGCACGAGCGGAAACGGGGCTGCCGCCCGCAAGACGCGGAGGTAGGAGAGCGCGAGCGGCGTCGTGTGGCGCACGTCGCTCGCGGTCAGATCGATCCGCTCGAGCGTCGACCAGACCGCGTTGCTATCGGCCAGGACCGACGAGACGCGGCCCTTGCTATCGACGTAGCCGGCCTGATCGCCCGTGAAGCCGCGGTCGGTGCCGAAGCCCTTGGCGTTGGCGACGAACAGGTAACGCCCGTCGGCGGAGAGCGCGAGGGCGCTCGGAAACCAACCCGTCGGGATCAGGCCCAGCCGATGCGGGTGCAGCGGGTCCGACGTGTCGAGCACCGCGATCGCGTCGATGCCGGCGAGCGCCACGTAGAGCCGTTTCTCGCTCGGACTCAGGACGAGCGCATCGGGCTGCGTGCCGTAGGGACCGCGGTTGTACAAACGCAACTCCGTGCCGCCCCGCGCCTGGAGTTGCTGCCCAAGCGAGACCGTCACGACGCGGTCGACGTTGCTCATCGCGACGAACGCGAAGGGCTTCGTGCGCATCGCGACGACCGCGGCCGGATGCGCGCCCCCGACTTCACGTATGCCGTCGGGCGTGCGGTCGAGCGGCACCGTGGTCGCGGCGAGGTCCACCAGGGCGCCCGTGGGACCGGCGGTGAGAACCGCCAGCGACGAGGCGTGGACGAGGTCCGGCGGCACGTTCGCGAAGGGCGGCGCCATGCTCGGCGCGACGTTCCCGTAGGACATCAAGCCTTCGTTGGCCACGAGCAGGCCGCCGCTCCACGGCGCCGCGGCCAGCGGAAAATAGCCGACCGGCGCCGGCGTTCCGGCCACCGTGCGCGATGCCGTGTCGATCTGCGCGACGTCGTCGCCCAGGTTGTCGACGACGTACGCGACCGCGCCGGTCGGCGAGAGCACGATCGTCGAGGGAAACGAATGGCCTTTGTTCGCGAAGCGGTCGTCCGCCGGTCCCGGGATGTCGATCCGGTGACGGGCGTCGGGCGCGAGCACGCCCGCGGCGTCCAGGTCGAACGCGAATACCGCGTTGCTCGCGCCACCGCCCGCGAGGACGAGCGTTCGGGACGGATCGGCTGGATCGCGCAGCGCGACCAGGCCCACGAAGAACGACTCCGACGGGTCCTTGTAGCGCGAGACGACCGTCATCGTTCCCGTGTCGACGACGGCCAGCGAGTAACCGCCCGTCGTGACCCCGTCGAGCGCGCTGACGGTCTTGGCCTGCCGCTCGTCGTCGTTGGAAACGATCGCGTACTTGCCGTCCGGGGTCAGCGCCACGCCCAGCGCGTTCATGCCGACCACGACGCTTCGTCCCGTGGGGTGGAGGAGGCGCCCCGAGGGCAGGACTTGCCCGAATGGATCGGCGAGCGACAGCGGGCCCGCAGGTTCCTTGCCGGCGGGCGATTCGAAGATGACGGTCGCGGCTCTCGCGTCCCCGGCGGATGGTGCGCTCGAGCCCGCTTGCGGCAATGAAATCAGGGCGAGCGACGCAACCAAACCGAGCGAATAGCGAAACCGGGGCATCAATTCTCCAAACAGACGCGTCAAACCAAACATTCGCTTAGGGCGGGCGGCGGAACGCTCCTCTCAAACGGGGGGACGCGTCCCCCGATCCCCCGCCGCGGCCTCCCGCGGCTCTTCACGGGCGAGGCACCTTCGCGTAGCGCCGTACTTGGAGTTTAGGGCTTGGCGAGGGCGCGGGCGAGGCGGGCGACCGCTTCGCGGGCGGTCGCATCGTCGAGGTCGCCGAAGCCCAACCGCAGCGCGGCTGGACCACTGCGCGTCGGGTACCAGGGGTCGGCCGGCATCGTAAGGACGCCTTCGCGCGCGCACGCCTCGAACGCGGCTTGGGTCGAGAGTCGCGCCGGTAGCGGCAGCCAAAGGGTCGTGCCGGCCGCCGGGGGCGCGACCTCGGCCCAAGGCAGCGCGGCTTGCAACGCGTCCACGAACGCGTCTCGGCGAGCCCGGTACAGCGTTCGGGCCGCGCGTAAGTGCTTCGGGTAGGCGGGTGAGTTTATGAAGCGCCACAGCGCCCGCTGCGACAGGGTCGAGGTGAACGAGTCGGCCCGCATCTTGGCCGACTCGAGCGGCCCGCGCAGCGACGCGCTCGCGAAGACGTAGCCGACGCGCAAGGCCGGAAAGATCGATTTCGAAAGGCTTTCGATCAGGATCACGCGCCCGTCCGTGTCGTGAGCGGCCAGCGGCGCCGGCGCCTCGCCGTGGAAGGTGAAGACCCAGCCCGTTTGATCTTCGAGGACCACGACGTCGTAACGCCGCGCCAGCGCCACGACCGCTTTCGCGCGCCGCTCGGAGAGCACCGCCCCCGTCGGATTCTGAGCGAACGGGTTGACGTAGAATAGGCGCGGCCGATATTCGGCGAACACGCGCTCGAGGTCATCGACCCGGATTCCGCCGGCGTCGGCGGCCACTTCGACGTAGGTCGCCCCGCGCGCATCGAAGACGCCCAAGGTCGGCGCGTACGACGGCGACTCGGCGGCCACGACGGCGCGATTTTCCAATAACGTGGCCGCGACGATGTCGGCGGCCTGCTGCGCGCCGGAACAGATGACCAGGTCGTCGCCCTGAGCGGCCACGCCGCGCGCGCGTAGCGCCGCGGCCAAGGTCGCACGGAGGTCGGGGTCGCCGTTGCCCGAGGCGTACTGCATCGTCTCGGGCGGATCGTCGGCTAGCGTCCGCCCGACGCAGCGACCGAATTCCGCCAGCGGAAACGTCTCGGGCGCGGGGTGGCCGGTCGCGAGCGAAATCGTGCCCGGGACGCCGGCGCGCGCGAGCCGGTCGAGCACGCCCTCCATCCGGGCCCGCGAGAATCCGCCGATATCGGGCTCCCAGCGGCGCGCGAACGGGGCGCTCGGCGCGGCCGGGGGCGCGACGTACGTGCCTTTGCCGACGCGCGCGATGGCCCGGCCCCGGGCGACGAGCGAATCGTAGGCCTGCGAGACGGTGACCAGGGCGATCCCGAGCTGCGCCGCCAGTTCCCGCATCGCGGGCAGCCGGTCGCCGGCGACCAAGTCGCCGCGCTCGATCCGCGCCGTCAATTCGTCGGCCAGTTGCACGTACAGGGGCCGCCGGTCGCGCGCTTCGAGCAGGATCCCGCCGAGGCGCGCGGGGGCAACGCCCTTCACGGCGTGTCTAGGCGGTAACCGATGCCTCGCACCGAGGAAATTTGGGGCGCGGCGCCGACCTCACCGAGTTTCTTGCGCAGGGCCGCGACGTGAACGTCGACGACACGCGTCGGCACGCCCGAAACGTCGTTCCACACGCGTTCGAGGATCTGCGCGCGCGTTAGCAACCGGCCCTCGGCCTCGCCCAAGAACCACAGGAGCCGAAACTCGAGCGCGGTGAGGCTCACGGACTTGCCGTTTTTCTCCAGCGTGTGCAGATCGCGAACGAGCGCCGCATCGCCCAGCTGCAACCGGCCATCGTTATCGCGCAGCCGCGAGCGTTCGCGGCGCCGCAGAAACGAATTGATGCGCGCGACGAGTTCGTTGCCGGAGAACGGTTTGCTGATGAAGTCGTCGGCGCCCAGACCCAGGCCGGTCAGCTTCACGTCCTCGCCGGAATGCCCGCTGACCATCAGGATGTACGCGTCGGCCGTCTCGGCGATCGACGTGCACACGTCGAGACCCGACATGTCGGGTAAGCCGATATCCAACAGGACCACGTCCGGCCGATAGGCGACGACTTGCGCGAGCCCGTCCTTGCCCGTGTTGGCGATCTTGGTGGCGTAACCCGCGCGCGTCAACATCGTTTCCTCGAACGCCGCGATGTCCGGATCGTCTTCGATGATCAGGATGCGTGCGCGAATCTCTTGCGTCGCCAAGCTTATCTAAACGCTCGCCGCGAGGTCTTCGCCTTCGGAAACGAGGAGTTGGCGGCGGGCCACGCCGTCCTCGGCCGCGGCCGCCGCGACGACGCGCGCGACCGCGTCGACCACGCGCGTGTCGAACACGCTCGGCACGACGTACTCCGGCCCACGTTCGGAGTCGGTGATGATGCCCGCGATCGCGCGCGCGGCCGCCAGCTTCATGTTATCGGTAATCCGCTCGGCGCGCGCGTCGAGCGCGCCGCGGAAGATGCCGGGAAAGGCCAGCAGGTTGTTGACCTGGTTGGGATAGTCGCTGCGGCCGGTCGCCATGACGGCCACGTACGGCGCGGCCAGATCGGGCATGATCTCCGGCGTCGGATTCGCCATCGCGAACACGATCGGATCGCGCGCCATCCGCTGGAGATCTTCGGGCCGCAAGATGTTGGGCGCCGAAACGCCGATGAACACGTCGGCGCCCCGCAGCACCTCGGAGAGCGTGCCGCGGCGGTTCTCACGGTTCGTGTGTTCGGCCAGCCACTCCCAATGCGAGTTGTCGTAGTGTTCGCTGCGGTTGAGCGCGCCCGCCCGGTCGACCGGAATCACATCGCGCACGCCCGAGGCCAGTAGCATCTTCATCGTCGCGGTGCCGGCGGCGCCGCTACCCGCGACGACGACGATCAGGTCTTCCATCCGCTTGTTGACGACGATCGCGGCGTTGATCAGCGACGCCAGGATCACGACGGCCGTGCCGTGCTGGTCGTCGTGCATGACGGGAATGTTCAGCCGCTCCTGCAACCGCCGTTCGATCTCGAAGCAGCGCGGCGCCGAGATGTCCTCGAGGTTGATTCCCCCGAAGATCGGCGCGATGCGCACGACGGTGTCGACGATCTCGTCGACGTCTTTGGTGTCGAGGCAAATCGGAAACGCGTCGATGTCGGCGAACTGTTTGAAGAGCATGCATTTGCCCTCCATCACGGGCGCGGCCGCGAGCGGCCCGATATCGCCCAGCCCGAGCACGGCCGTGCCGTCGGTGACAACGGCGACCGAGTTGCGTTTGATCGTGAGTTGGAACGCTTTGCTCGGATCGCTCGCGATCGCCATCGAAACGCGCGCGACGCCGGGCGTGTACACGATCGAAAGGTCGGACCGGGTCTTGACCGGGATCTTCGGAACGACCGTGATCTTGCCGCCCAGGTGCGCCAAGAAAGTCGCGTCCGAAACGCTGACCAGGCGCACCCCGTCGAGCCGCTCGATCGAGCCTCGCACGGCGTTGGCGACCGCGTCGGAGGCGACGTTCACGCTGACGTCGCGGGTGGCCAACGCCTTCCCGACCGAGCGCATGTCGACGGCCCCGATGATGCCGCCGGCATCACCGATCGCCGAGGCGACCGCGCCGAAGGCCCCGGGAGATGTGGGCATCTCCAAGCGCATGATGAGCGTGTAACCGATCGCCGGTGAAGCCATGCCGCCTCTTTTGTGGACGGTACGCACAGCCCCTCGCGATTTGGCCTACGTTCCCGAGACCGTCATCTCGGCAACGCGAAAGGACGGGCCCACGATCGGCTGATCGAAGACCAGATCGCTCGCCACCCGGTCGATTCCGGCCAGCATCTCGGGCAAGTTTCCGGCGATCGTGAACTCATCGAGGGCGTGGGCGACCTCGCCGCCTTCGATCAGATAGCCGCGCGCGCCGCGGCTGTACGTGCCGGTAACCGATTCGGTCGAGAAGCCGATCGTGTCCAGGACCAGCACGCCCCGCGGGGTCGCGGCGATCAGGGCTTGGAGCGAGTCGGCCCCGGGTTCGAGGTAAAAGTTGTTGGGCCCGATGGCGCCGCCGGCCGCGTTGCCCGTGCTGGCCGCGCCCAGCCGCCGGCCGTAGTACGAGTCGTACAGGAACGTCCGCAGCACGCCGCGCTCGAAGACGACGGTGCGCCGCGTGGCGACGCCCTCGGCATCGAAGGGCGACGACCCGAGTCCTCCGGGGCGGCGGCCGTCGTCCACGATCGTCGCAAGGGCGCTGCCGATGCGCTCGCCGACCTTACCCGCGAGAAACGAGTTGCCCGTCGCGACGTTGGCGGCGCTGACCGCGGCGAAGAGATCGGTGAGCACGGCCGACGCGACGTCGCGCTCGAAGATCACGGGGCAGCGCATCGTCGGCGGCTTGCGCGCGCCGATCATCCCGACCGCGCGTTTGGCGGCGGTCAGCGCGACCCGTTCGACCGATTCCAAACCCTTGTACGCGCGCGACGCCGACCCGTAGGAAGCCGCGTACTTGGCTCCGCCCGCCTCGGCGATCGGTCCGGTTCCGATGTTGGCTTGCGACGTGCGATACGCGCCCGCGAAGCCGTGCGAATTGACCAGGGCCAGCGCCACCGTTTCGTCGGAGACGCGCGAGCCCGAGGAGTTGACGATCCGCGAATCGACCTGCCGCGCGACCCGTTCGAGCGCCAGCGCGTCGGCGAGCTTGTCCTCGGCGGGGCGCGCGCGCACGTCGTCCGCATACAACCCGAGGTCGTCGCCGGCCGGCGCGTCACCGGCCGAGTCGGGCAAACCCGCAAATGGGTCGGCCGCCACGAAGCGCGCCGCGTCGACCGTTTCGCGCGCGAAGTCGCGCAGCGAATCCGGGGACAAGTCGCTCGTGACGAGCGACGCCT
>Ga0116229_10005695_pt1 | contig 20208 bp, 14 predicted proteins | sample S1TSphgellanicum_3_FD_87313 | JGI IMG/M metagenome (GOLD analysis project Ga0116229, IMG submission 87313) | Host-associated microbial communities from peat moss isolated from Minnesota, USA - S1T2_Fc - Sphagnum magellanicum MG | ecosystem: Host-associated > Plants > Peat moss > Unclassified... | reverse complement strand
TGGCAAACGCACCAAGAGGCACACGCTCGACAGCCGCCACCACAAAATGCGCCAGATCGTCCTCAGGCAACCAAGCCTTCAGATCAGGCGGAAGTAGAAACGCTTGCTCGCGATTGAATGGCATATAGTTCAACATGCCCCGGTTCTAGCCAACCGCCCACAATTTGGGTACCCCAATCCGACAGGCTGCTAGAACATCGTAGGATCTATAAGCATCCGTGTAGACCACGCTGTCTGGCTTGACACCGTCGCGAATGATCCCGGCCAGCGTCGCGGCACGGGCATCGTCAATCATCACCGCATGAACTTTGCCAGCGCGTTTGAGCAGGCCGAACACGGGCACCTTGCCGGCTGCGCCGCGGCCGCGCTTACCTTTGCGCACGCCACCAAAATGGCTTTCGTCGACCTCGACCTCGCCGCACAATTCCGGTGCTTCACATACAAGGCGCTGTGCGATCACCTCGCGCAGTTTGTGGTAAAAGAGGGTGACGGTATGCCGGTTCACCCCGACGATTTCCGCCGCGCTTCGCGCCGGTGTGCCTGCAACGAAATGGCCAAGTAACGCAAGCTGGGCGCTGGAATCTCTGCTCCGCCGGCGTCCCGTAACCATTTGACCTAAATAGCCTTTTTCTGCTATCTAGGCCAGCCCCTTGATTATTAATGCCTTATCTACTAACGAGTAAACGTTTTTTGTTTCTTCTTTCCAACAAAGAAATACTTTCTTCCTTACTTCGGGGCCGCGCGCAATATCGCTTGTGCCTCGGGGCTGCGCCCTTGCCGTTCGAGCGCATCGGCCAGGCCCACATGAAACGATGCCGTCCACGGATCGAGTTCGATCGCCTGACGGTAATGCCCCTCCGCGCCGGCGGCATCGTTGTCCTGCATCAGGAGTTGGGCCAGTTGCGCGTGCAATTTGGCTTCCGATTGCCGCCGCGCCGGAACTGCCTCTTGCCGCTTGTGGTCGGTGATTTGGGCATGCAATTTAGCGGCCTCCGCGGACTTGGGATCGAGCGCCAACGCCCGGCCGGCGAGGGAAGCCGCCGCACCTCGATCTCCGGCGGCGAGCAGGTGCCGTGCGGCCTTCAGGAGGCCGAAAACATGGCCGGGCTGCAGGGACGCGGCATGGGCGGCATATTTGGCCAGGTCGGCATGCCGGGTTCTGGCAAGAACATCGCACAGGCTTTGGTAGACCGACGCTTCTCGCGGAAATCTTGAAATCGCCAGGCGCGCCCAATTTTCGGCGCCCGGGAGGTCGTTGCTATCCAATAGCGCCGCAATGACTTCTGTGATGTTCTGCGGATTTTCCGGCTCCAGGCCAAGCGCTTGCAGCGCCGCTTGGAGGGCCTGCGCTGGCTGGCCCAACCGGCGGTGCGCCTGCGCGCAAAGGCGATGCACCAGGGGCGACATCGGTGCCTTGGCCAAGATTCGCGTCGCCGCGGAAAGCAGCGCGCTGGGATCGAGTTCGCCATAGCGTTTGAGTGTTTCGGGAAGCTCGGCCACAATTTGGCCGCGCATGTAGCGCAGCGCGTATGCTCGGAACGAAAAGAACCCCTCATCGTAAACCAGATACCTGGTGTCGGGCTTGACAAAATCGAGCGAAAGAACCTGCCCCACGTTCGGATGGATTGGTGCGATGCGCCAATGTGGAAAGCCCAGATATTGCGCCGCCAGCGCAGTCCCGGCCATTTCCGCGCCGGCGAGTTCGTTGAGAACCGGCCGCGCCACACGATGCAGAAGACGCTCCGACGGATGGCCTGCGGAAAAGAACAGAACTTCGGATCGCAGATTGTCGAGCATGAAATCGCATACGTTGATGCCGGATATCCGGTCGCGGCGCCGTTGTCGGTCCATCAGGAGTTCGAGGATTCGCGGCAGGTTGCGCTGTTTTGTGAAGTCCAGATCGAGATATTTACGTACCGCTTCCTGCGCGGGTGAGTTTTGCACAATCATCCGGTTAAGAAATGTATCGCCGAATTCGTGGCCATAGTAATGGTCCGCGGGGAAGGTGGCATGGTGCGGATGGCGTTCGCGGGTGCCGAACGGCCACAGGAAATCACCGCGCATGTTCGGAATGCGCAACCGATTTCTGACGGGGTCGATCAGCTCCGGCGGGATTGGATCATCGACATCGAACACCTGATCCACCAGAATATCGGCGTGGGTGAATGCGTCGCGATGATGCGGATGGTCAAATCGCGTATGATTGATATCGAGATATCGCGCGGTATCGCCATTGAGCGGGCAAATCAGCTCGGAATACACCCGTGCAATATATTGCACCTGGCAATTCCCATAAAACAGCACCCGCCGCCCACTCATTATGTCCGCACACCAAACGGCAAAAGTTTTTTGGTTCTTTTTTTCAAAAAAGAACTACTTGCTTGGACTTTCTTTTTTGGAATACACGCAAAACTCCATCCACCAAAGCATCCGCATCGGCCCGCGTGCTCCGATGATTGAATATCCCCGCCCGTATGGCGAGCTTGCCATCGATCGTTGTTGTGCTTGGCGCGGCAATTCCCGACTCCTGCAAGTCCGCCACCAGTTCCTTGTTCAACCGATTCAGATCCGCCACGTCAGTCACCACGCGGAAACAGACGATGTTCAGCGCCACCGGCGCCAATAGTTCCAGCGAGGGCTCCTGCCTCACGCGCGCGGCCAGGTGCTGCGCCACGTCGCAACTTCTTTCCACCACGCGGCCGATGCCGTCGGCACCGTAGGCGCGCAGAGTGAACCATATCTTAAGGGCCCGGAATTCGCGTGAGAGGTCGGGGCCCAGATCGCGCGGCCAGGGCGGGTTGCCGGCGATGCCGCGTTCGGCGCCTTCCAGGTAGGCCAAGGATTGGGCGAAGGTGGCCAGTTGCAACGCGCGGTCCCGCACCAGCACGCAGCCCGCATCGTAGGGCACCTGCACCCATTTGTGGAAATCGAACGCCAGGCTGTCGGCGCGTTCGATACCGGCCAGCAACGGCCGGTAGGCGCCAGAGAACGCCGCGGTGGCGCCGAACGCGCCATCAACATGAAACCAGGCGCCCGCTTCCCGCGCCACATCGCCGGCCGCCGCCAGATCGTCGAACGCGCCGACGTCCACGGTGCCCGCGGTGCCCACCACCAGAAACGGCTGCAATCCGGCGGCGCGATCGGCCGAAATCGCCTGCCGCAGCGCGAGGATGTCCATGCGATGGTCGCCATCGAACGGGATCAGCCGCAGCGCGCCGGTGCCGAGCCCCGCCATATCCATGGCGCGTGGAATGCAGCCATGCGCGGCGGCCGAGCAGTAGGCCGTCAGTTTGTGCCCTGCCACGCCACCGCTCCGTACCCCCGCACCCACGGCGGCCCGGCGCGCGACCAGCAATGCCACCATGTTGGCCATCGATGACCCGCCCAGCAGCACGCCGCCGGCATCGCGCGGAAACCCCACGGCCTCGGCCGCCCACGCGATCACCTGGCGCTCCACCTCGATCGCCGCGTGGTCGCGCCCGCCGCAATTCGGGTTGAAAATCGCGACCAATAATTCGGCCAGTATGCCCGCCGCGGTGCCGCCTCCGTTCACCCAGCCGAAAAACCGCGGGTGCTCGTTGCCGGCGCCGTAGGGCAGCACCAGGCGTTGGAAATCGGCGTAAAGGTCGGGCAGCGGGGCGCCCTCGCGCGGCAATCCCACGCGCAATTCGGCCCGCTTTTCGGCCGGCATCTGCTGCCAGACCGGACGCGCCCGCGCGTTCTGCAGCCAATCGAACATGTCATCGAGCGCGCGGTGCGACAGGGCGCGGACTTCCTGCCAATCGGCAGGGTCGAGGTCGGTGCGGGGGAGCGGCGAATCTGTCATACCGGCGGCGATGCCACGAAGACCTGACCTCGCCAAGCGGTACATTTCCCAAGGCACGTCCCAAGGCACGTCCCAACGCACGTCCCAAGGCACGCTGGCGTACGGCGCGGCGCTCGTGCTGGGCGTCGTGGCGATCGCGCTCATGATGCCACATTGGGCGTTGGTCGGGGGGGTACCGCCGGGCGCGCCGCCGGCGGCGGATTTCGCGCAGCAGGTGGTGGCGCAGCGCTATTTTCTCACCCAGCCATGGCACTGGCCGCTGCTGCGCGTGGATGGGCTGATGGCGCCGGCCGGCATCAATCTGGCGTTCGCCGACGGCAACCCGCTGGCGACGCTCATTGCAAAGACCTTCCAGCCGGTGCTGCCGCCATTTACCCAGGCAGCCACGCCTTGGCTGGTGCTGTGCTGGCTGCTGCAGCCGGTGGCGGCGGTATTCGCGCTGCGTGGCACCGGCGAGCGCCGCATCTGGCCCGGACTGATCATTGCGGCCATGGCGCTTTCGCAACCGGTGTTCCTGTGGCGGATCTGGCACAATTCGCTGGCCAGCCAATTCGCCATTCTCACCATGCTCGGGCTGTATTTCCGAGCGATGCACGGTTCCAGGCGTGCGGTGTGGCTGGCCGCGTTGCTGGCGGTGACATTGCTGCTGGTGCACCCCTATTTGATGCTCATGGCCATGATATTACTGGCCGCGGCGCCGATGACGTTACGGCTACGTCGCGACATTGCCTGGCGCGAGGCGGCGGCGGCGATGGCAGTGGCGGCTGTCGCGGTGGTTTTGCTGTCCGTGATGCTCGGCTACACGAAGGGGCAGAGTCCGGGCGGTTACGGCGTGTTTTCGATGAATCTCGTCAGTCCGTTCTGGCCGGCGCGGTCGGGTCTGTTTCCGGGCCTGCCGATTACCGATGAGGACGCGACCGGCGGCCAGCGGGAATCCTACAACTATCTCGGCGCGGGACTTTTGCTATTGCTGCTCGCGGTGATGACGCGTCCGCGCGACGTGGAGTCTGCCGCGCTGCGGCATGGCGGCCTGTCGGCTGTTTTGGTGATTTTGACGTTATTGGCAATATCGCACCGGGTGTACGCATTCCGCACCGAGGTCCTGCACGTCAGAACCGCCGTGGCTTGGCTCCAGCCGTTCCGGTCGAGCGGCCGGCTGTTCTGGGTGGTAACCTATACGTTGCTGATCGGCGCGAACGCGCTGCTGCTGCGCGGGCGGCCACGTTTTGCCATCGCCTGCCTGCCCGTGGTGGCCGCGCTGCAAGTGGCGGATGGGGCGGCGATCAGGGCGCGGGACTGGAAGGTGCTGCACGAACCGGAACCCTGGTTGTTTGATCCGGCGCAGGTGCGGCAGGTGTTGCGGGTACATCGGCGCCTGACGGTGCTGCCGCCGTTCGGCTGCCCGCACGGGCTTGATCGCAATCTGATGCAGCCGCTATGGCTGGCCGCTGAAACGCGCATGGCGACCAACACGATGTATCTGGCGCGCAAGGAGATTTTGCCGGACTGTGATATGGATGCGGCTTTCCGTCGCGTGCCGGCGCCGGGCGAAGTGGTGATGGTTCAGCCGGGACACGTAACGATGGCGCTGCATGCGCCGATCGGTGCGTTTTGCCGGCAGGCGGGCGTGTATGCGATCTGCACTGCGGACACGAATTCTTTGGCTGGCTTGGCGCCATTGTCGGGGGATGTTCCGATGGATGAGTTGCCGATTTGGTAAGGAAGGAAGAGTTCTTTTTTGAACAAGACAGCCGCAAAACTTTTGCTGCTCAGAAAGCACAAATGAGCATGGACACGCGGGATGCGTCGGATGCCCGGTACATCCCTTCTTATCTGTGGCAAAGAAACTGCTTTTCTCTTCAGCGTGAGCGTTGCCGTAGGAGCCAAGATTGAGTTCCGATCGAACGTATTTGCAGTTCGATGATGAGAGCGCGATCGGTTCAGGTTGACTAGGCTGAACCGTCGATCGTGCTCTAATTGGACCAGACAAAATCGGCATGCGGGGGCAGGGTAGGCACGAAGGCTTGCAGCGCAGACTTTATTCTTGGGAGTGCCGACTCGTCCGTCGCGTAAAATCCTACCTGCCGGCCGCCATTGACGAGATATCCGTGGCGCAATCGCAGCATTCCCACCGGGCGCCAGGTGGACGGTAGCGTTCCGAACCAATCCGGATAGATCATCGCCAACCGGGTGCCGGATTGACGCGCAAGAACGTCCATCCACGCCGATCCGGTATTGTCGCGCCGCAGACGCCTGGCCGCGTCCGAGCCAAGACCCCACAGGTCCAGCACGTAATTTGGGTTGTCGTAGCTGACCAGGCCGATGTCGTTGACGGCGACCGGCGCGCCCCAGTAGCGCACGGCGAACCGATGCATCTGGTATTGCTGGCGATAGATGCCGCTTGCCGCCGGCGCCTGTTCGAACGCACGCCGCACATAGGGAAAACTGGCCAATACCGCCGCCATGGCCAGAATCGCGCCGGCACGACCGGCACCAAATCGCCACGCCCGCGCGGACGGCGCCACCGAGGCCAGTGCTGCGAGCAGGCCGCCCGCGACCGCATAAAGCTCGTAGCGCGAAAATCCGCCGAACCGGCCAACAACGAGCTGCACGCCGGCAATGATCAGACCAAATGTCGCAAGTTGCGCGCCCTGCTTATCACCGCGGCGCCGCGCCAGCGGGATCGCCGCCAGCAATGCCATGCACACACACAGAAGTGGCAGCGCTTCATATTGATCGACGCGATTCTCCAACCAGCCGTCCCACAGGCTTGCTTTGCCCGGTGCCGGCGACATGCCGCCATTCTCCATGAAATTGGCCTTCACGAGAATCGAGCCGGGCAGGGGCGGTAATCCACGCATATGCAGCCAGGCCCCGAACGAGATGGGTCCGGCAGCACCCGCTGCCAGAACGAGGCCTGCCAATGTCTTGCGGTGGTGCAGCACTAGCAGAATCGCTACGGCCAGCAGATTCGATAATCCCTCATACCGGATGAGCGGGCTCGCAATCGCGACGGCCAGCCACCATGCGTGCGGGCGTTCGCGCGCCAGGAACCGCTGCGCCCCAAACACGCAGGCGAGCGTGAGTGCCACATGCAGCGCATGTTCCATGCCGGTGAAGATGAGCCCAAGCAGGTTGGTGGCCAGCACGAAGCAAATCGCCAATCCAGCCACGCAAGCCGCCGGGACGCGGTCTATCGCCCACCCGGCCTGCCGAAGACTGGCACACGCCAATAAGCCCGCTACCAGCGCCGACCCATATGTCAGTAGCAAGGGGCCCGTCTGTCCCAGCACGCGCAGCGGTATGAGCAGGAATGGGTAGAGGATCGACGAGGACGGCGCGGCCGCTTCGCCCATGTTCAAGCCGTAGCCTCGCCCGTCGGCGATGCGTTGCGCCAGCGCCATATGAATGAATGGGTCGTCAAGCGTAAACAACAGGTGGCCGCCGGTGGACCTCAGGATGAGAGCCAGCTCGATGGCGGCCAGAAACGTGATGACCGCGACGACGATGTGGCCGGGGTGTAGCCGGCGCGTGTGGGGCGGAAGGCTCGGTCTCATTGGAGTCGGTTCTTGCAAATCGGCGGCGGAGAAGGAAGTTGTGCGTCCGTCTTGATTTGAGAAAGCAGGAAGGAAGTATTTCTTTTTTGAATAAGAGAAGTACTTCCTTCCTCAATCTGCGGCAACGATCTGCCCATGTATACGCGCCAACAACGGCCCTATCTGGCCCGCAGGCACCGGCTTGCTGTAATAAAAGCCCTGCACGCTCGTGCAGCCATTGTCGCGCACGCGTTCCAGTTGCTGGGCGGTCTCTACACCCTCGGCGGTCGTCGGCACGCCAAGACTGATGCCCAGGGCTGCTATGGCGCGCACGATGGCCGCGTGCTCGGCCGCCGCCTCCGGCGAACTGATGAAGCTGCGATCTATTTTTATTTTATCGAAATGAAAGCGCGCCAATTGGCTCAGCGATGCATAGCCGGTACCGAAATCGTCCAATACCAGGCCAACACCGAGCGCCCGCAGCGCCTTGAACGTATCGGTCGCTGTACCGTTGTCGCGCAGCAGCAGACTTTCGGTGATTTCGATTTCGAGCCTGCGGCCGGGCAGGCCACTGTCGCGCAGCGCCCGCGCGACAGTGGCGGCAAAACCGCCGGCCTCCACTTGCATGGGCGACGCATTCACCGCGACCGTGATGTCCTCGGGCCAATGCAGCGCCTCCCGGCACGCCTCCGCCAACACCCAGGCGCCGACGTCGCCGATGATATCAAGCTGCTCGGCCAGCGGTATGAACTGGGTGGGCGATACCAGGCCGCGGGACGGGCTGCGCCAACGCAGCAACGCCTCGAACCCGGTCACGACGTGGCGCCGCATGTCCACCTGCGGTTGGTAATGCAGCTCGAACTCGCCACGTGCGAGGGCACGTCGCAAATCAGCCTCCAGGCTGCGCCGCCGCCGTGCCTCCTCGTCGAGCTTGGGTTCGAAAAAACGCAATTGACCACGGGCATCCGCCCGGGCGGCGGCCAGCGCCAATCCCGCATTGGCGACCAGAATGTCCGCAGTATCACCATCCTCCGGCGCGCTGGCGACGCCGACATGCGCGCCGATGCTGATCGACTGGCCCTCAATGAAAAAGGGCCGGGAGATCAGTTCGGTCAGCCGTCCGCTCAATCCGGCAATGCTCGCCCGATCGGCCGACTCGCCCAGCATGATGCCGAATTCGTCGGAGGCAAACCGCGCCAGCAGATCGCTCTCGCGCAAATAGCCCGACAGCCGGCCACCGACCAGGCGCAACAACGCATCGCCCGCCGCATTGCCCAGGGTTTCGTTCACCGGCTTGAACCGTTTCAAATCCAGCAACAGCAGCACGGTGCCCGCCGCGTCCGGCCCAGTGAGCCGGTCATGCAGCATGAGCATGAAATGCTGCCGGTTCCACAACCCCGTAATGGGGTCGGTTGCAGCATGCTCCAGCAGCCAGTCCTGCGTCTCACGCGATTGCGTCACATCCGTCAGGCTGGCGACCCATCCGGCGTCACCCGCGCGGCGCAATTCCATGCGTACCACGCGCGCGCCGCCGGGGCACGGCACCGACAGCAGCACCTCGCGCGGATCGTGCGTCTCCACCCCGTTGAACGCCGCCGACAGGGTCTGCAACGCGGCTGCATCCAGCCACTGGCTCTGCGCCAGCACATGCATCACAGGCTTGGGCGCGTCCCGCGGACCCATGCGCACACCCAGCAGGTCCCCGGCAGCGCGCGTCATGAGCCGGACGCGCTTGCTGTTATCCATAATGATCAGCCCCGGCGGCGCGGCGTCCAACGCCGCGCGCAACAACGGGTCAAGCTCGGCGGCCGGACGCCGGCGAACGCCAAGCGCGGCGCCAGCGCGGCTGCGTCCCGGTCGCAAGCTGGCCAAAGCCACGTCCTGTTCCATGCAAGATTTGTCCGCCGATCGATTGCCGGCAGACATTAGGTCGCTAGTGTTACCTAAATCTTGATACCGGTCACGGCTTGACGATGTTTCCACTGCAAAACAGGGCAATCCTGCGGCAGGCCTCCGTCAGCGCGGCCGGCGACGCGGCGGTGCTCAACCGCACATGACCCGGCATGCCGAACGACGCCCCGTGCACCGCCGCGACATGCGCCTCGGCCAGCAGTGCCGCGCAGAATTCCGCGTCGCTGGTCAGCGTCACGCCACCAGGCGATGTCATCGGCAGCAGCCGCGAGATGTCCGGAAACACATAGAACGCGCCGCGCGGTGTGGCGCAGCGCACACCAGGGATCGCCCCCATGGCGGCGGCCACGTGCGCACTGCGCGCCGCATAGGCCGCCCGCATCTCCGTGACGCTGTCCTGCGGCCCGTTCAGCGCCGCCACCGCCGCCGCTTGCGCCACCGGCGACACGCCGCCCGTCGATTGCCCCTGCACCTTGCTCATCGCCGCAATCAGCGGCGACGGACCGCCGGCGTAACCAACCCGCCACCCGGTCATGGCATAGGTTTTCGACACCCCGCTGATGGTCAGAACGCGATCCTTCAGGTCCGGCGCCACCGCCGCCATTGTGGCATTCCGCGAACCGTCATGGATCAGGTGCTCATACATGTCGTCACCCATGATCCACACATGCGGATGCGCCCGCATCACCCCGGCCACGCGCATGAGGTGCCCGGCCGGACATACCGCACCACTCGGGTTGTTGGGGAAATTCAGCACCAGCCAGCGCGTCCGCGGCGTAATGGCGGCGGCGATCGCATCAGGCCGCGGCAGGAAATCGTCCGCCGCTTCGCACGGCAGGAAAACCGGCGTGGCCGACGCCATGCGCGCAATCAGAGGATACGCATTCCAATACGGAACGGGCACGATAACCTCGCACCCCGGATCGAGCGTCGCCACCAGCGCATCATAGATGATTTGCCGCGCCCCGTGCCCGATGATCACCTCGTTGGTTTCGTAACAAAGACCGCTGTCGCGCCGGAACTTGGCCTGCACCGCCGCAATCAGCGCCGGCGTTCCATGCACCGGCGGATATTTTGTTTCGCCCGCCAATGCCGCGCGGTGCGCCGCCTCGATGACGTGCGGCGGCGTCGCAAAATCGGGTTCGCCGAGCGTCAGCGAAATGACATCATGCCCCGCGGCCCGCAGCGCACGCGCCTGCGTGGCGGCTTCCATGGTGGCGGAAACAGGAACGTCGGCGAGGTGGGTGGCGAACATAAAGTGTATGCCTGAGCGGAAAACAGGAGAAGTCAGTGCAGCATGAGGAAGCAGTTCTTTTCTGAAGAAAAGAACCAAAAGACTTTTTCTCTTGCGCCTTCGGAAAGGTTGATGCCGGCCACGTCAAAGAGGGGATTGCATCAAAACCAAAAGTCTTTTGGTTCTTTTATTCAGAACAGACCTGCTTCCTTCGTCTTATTTCCTTACTTCATTGCCTCGCAGAAATCCCTTATGCGCGCACAAGCCTTCTCCAGACTCTCAGTATCGGTCGCATAGCTAATCCGAAAATGACCGGGGTATAGAAACGCCGCGCCATGCACCGTCGCCACGCCCTGTTCCTCCAGCAGCGCGGTGACGAATGCCTCGTCGCCGGTAATTTTCGTGCCGCCGGCGGTAGTTTTGCCGATGCAGCCATGCATGCCCGGAAACACGTAGAACGCGCCTTCGGGCTTGTGGCAGGTGAGCCCCGGTGTTGCGTTCAGCGCGGCCACCACCAGGTCGCGCCGCGCGCGATACACCTCGGCCATGGCGGGGATGCTGTCCTGCGGCCCATTCAGTGCCTCCACCGCGGCGGCTTGCGCAATGGAGGATGGGTTCGACGTGCTCTGGCTTTGCAACTTGTCCATCGCCTTGATCAGCACGACCGGTGCGCCGGCGAAACCGATGCGCCATCCGGTCATGGCGTAGGCCTTGCTGACGCCGTTCATCGTCACCGTGCGCTCACGCAGGCGCGGTTCAACCTCCACGATGGTGGCCGGCTTGAATCCGTCATAGGTCAGTTTTTCGTAGATGTCATCGGTAAAAACCCACACATCCGGATGACGCAGCAGCACATCGCAGATCGGACGCAATTCGGCTTCGGAGTAGGCTGCGCCGGTCGGGTTGCAGGGGCTGTTGAGCAGGAACCATTTGGTGCGCGGCGTGATCGCGGCTTCCAGGTCCTCGGCGCGAAGCTTGAAATTGTTGTTCTGGCCGCACGGAATGACAACCGGCACGCCTTCCGCCAGCGCCACGATATCCGGATAACTCACCCAGCACGGGCTCGGAATGATAACCTCGTCGCCGGGGTTCACCGTTGCCACCATGGCGTTGTAGATCACCTGCTTGCCGCCGGTGGAGACAATGACTTCCTCGGGCTTGTAATCGATGCCGCTGTCGCGCTTGAATTTGGCCGCCACCGCGCGGCGCAGCGCCGGCGTGCCCGCCACGTCGGTATATTTCGTATCACCCGCTTCGATGGCGGCGATGGCGGCGCGCTTGACGTTGTCCGGCGTATCGAAATCAGGCTCGCCGGCCGACAGGCTGATGATATCGCGCCCCGCGGCCTTCAACGCGCGCGCCTTGCTCGATATGGCAATGGTCTGGCTGGGGCTGATGCGGTTCAGGCGATCGGCGATCAGGGACATGGAAGCCTCGGGAATTCAACGAACGGGAGTCTCGGGCCTGAGGCCTGGCCGTGTGAGTGCACGAGCGGCGTGACCGGGTCCAGAGGCAAAGTCCCGGGCCTTTTTCATGATCTCCGCCGCCCACTGCCAAAGCCCGGCAAACTGGCCGGCCTGCGCCTCGGCCTCGCCGGCGGCCAGACGATCGCGCGCCGCCAGCGCCGCCGCCACGGCCTGCGCAAGCAGCACGCCGGTATCCGGCATGAATGGCGCCGCCGGCCCAGGCTCCACCTGCCGGCGGCGCTGCGCGGGATGGGCGATCTGCGCCGCGCTATCCAGCGTGTCCGCGGCCGCGTGCGCCGCCACGACCGCTGCGATTTCGGGCGGCGACAGACTGATCAGCCTGCCCATGTTGCCGCGATAGGCGCTGAAATACGGCCGCGCGGGGATCATCTGCGAGGCCCCGCCCGCCCGCGCCCTTGCATTCAGGTCGTAGGCCGCCAGCAATCCGGTCAGCTCCGCCACCAGCGCCGCCCGCAATCCGGCCAATTCGCGCCGCAAGCGCCGCCGGTGTTCGTAGGCGCCAGATCGCCGGCCTGTGAGCATCAGCACGATCATCATCAGCAACAAGGCTGTGCGCACGCCCTCCGGCGCCCAGTAGAATGCCAATCGATCCTCCTAAGGAAGAAGCAGTTCTTTTTTTGAAAAAAAAGAACCAAAAAACTTTTATTCTTAAATTGCAAAAGTTTTTTGTTTCTCCTTTTCAAAAAAAGAAATACTTCCTTACGTCACGCCGCGTTCACCAGCCCCAGCGCCTGACGCTCGAACAAGTCACGATACAATCCACCGGTTCGCGCCACCAGCGCGCCGTGGCTGCCGTCCTCCACAATCCGGCCGTCGCGGAACACAAGGATGCGATCCATCGCCCGCACCGTGGACAACCGGTGCGCAATGACCAGACAGGTGCGTCCCGCCATGAGCCGCCCGGCGGCTTCGGCGATCGCCGCCTCGCTTTCCGAATCGAGGCTGCTGGTCGCCTCGTCCAGAATAAGGATCTTTCGATCGGCCAGAAACGCCCGCGCAATCGCCACGCGCTGACGCTCGCCGCCGGACAATTTCACCCCGCGCTCGCCCACCAGCGTGGCATAGCCGCGCGGCTGCCGCACGATGAATTCGTGCGCCCGCGCCAGCCTCGCGGCCGCCTCGATCTCCGCCTCCGACGCGTCGGGTCGCCCATACGCGATGTTCTCCGCCAGCGTGCGATGAAACAGGGTCGGCTCCTGCGGCACCAATGCAATCTGCGCCCGCAACGAATCCTGGCGCACCGCGGCGATGTCCTGGCCGTCGATCAGAATGCGGCCGGCATCCAGATCATGCAGCCTTTGGATCAGCTTTACGAAACTCGATTTGCCGGAGCCGGACGGTCCCACCAGCCCGACGCGCTGGCCCGCCTCGATGGTTAAATTGAGGTTGTCGAACAACGGACGGCCCTGGTCGTGTCCGGGATACCGGAACGATATTTTCCGAACTTCGATGCGTCCCGCTTGCACGTGCAGCGCCGGCGCGCCGGGGCGATCGCGAACGCCGGGCGTGGCACTCGCCAGCATGACCAGTTCCTGCATGTCGGCGACGCCGCGTTGCGTTTCGCGTACGAAACGCGACACGTCGCGCAGGTAGCCGTACAGAACGAAATAGGTGGTCAGCACCGTCGCGACGTCGCCGGCGTTGGCGTGCCCCTGCCACCAGAGCAGGACGGCCGTGCCGCAAATCAGCGCCTGCAGCGCCACCAGTGCCAGACTTTGCACCGAATAGCTCGCCATGCCGCGCAGCCATGCCCGCCGCGTGCGGCCGCGCCACCTGCCCAGCACGTGATCGAACCGCGCCAGCTCGCGCGCCTCGGCGCCGAACGCGCGCACAGTGGCATTGCAGGTCACCGCATCGGCCAGCGCACCGGACACCCGCGAATCCCATTGGTTCGCCAGGTCCGCGGCCGGCACCACCCAGCGGATCGACAATGTCAGCGCCAGCGTCACATACGCCGCGTTGCCAAGCGCGACCGCCGCCCCCAGCACCGGCCAGCGCCAGCCCAGCACGCAGGTGATGCCCACCAGCATGACGCTGATCGGCAGCAGGCCGAAAAACACCACATCGTTCAGCGGATCGACCGCGCCGGCGCCGCGCAATATCTGTCGCACCACGGACCCGGAAAAACTGTCGGCATGCCACGCCGCCGAGAACAACTGCACGCGGGCGAATGCCTCGGTTTTGATGTCCGTCATCATGCGCAGGCTGAACCGCACAATGCCGAGGAACGCGATCTGGTAGGTGACGACCGATAGCAGGCCCAGGCCGCTCAAGGTCAGCAGCGCGCGCAAGGCCGCAGCACCACCGCCATGCGCCGCCGGCTTGCCGACCGCATCGATGAGAAGGCCGGCGAAGATGGGCGTCGCCACATCCGCCAAGGTCGCCATCGTGATCAGGCCGACAACGGCGCACGCCACGCCGCGCTGCCGCGCCCAATGGGATAACAGAAAGCCGAACACCTCGGCAGGTGCGGCGGAAGACGATTTTCGGGACATTTTCGCATCCGGCGCGCGCTTGCGGCGCATTGCCGGCCCTTTGCAAACCAGAGTTTTAATAAAGCGAGGCCGCGTTGGCGGCCGCGCGCGCCCTTAGCGTGCCAAGCCTGGCACGGCGGGGATAGGCGACGGTTCGCGCATGTGATCTCCCGCGTTAGGGTTGCAATACGGGTTGCTTAGCGCATTCCAGCCTGGCTGTCTAGTCGTTGCACTGTTGGGCAAGGTCGTAAGCAAGTCGTTCTTTTTTGAAAAAAAGAACCAAAAAACTTTTGATATGAGAAATGTTTTTTGGTTCTTTTTTCAAAAAAGAACGACCGCGTTGTTTTTGTCATTTCCCCCGCACCAGCGCATCGATCAGTGCGGTCCCGTTCGGGCTGCCAAAGCCGGTCACCAGATCAAAACCCCGCACGGCGATGTAGCGGCCGTTGTTGCCGGAAACCTCATCGTGGAAAATCCGCCGGTACCCGCCGCGGGCGCCGATGGTATAGAGCGGCGTATTGAGAAACCCAACCGGCGGCTTGCCAATGGAGGCCGCCTGCTGATTGGCCAGCGCGATAAACCCGGCCCATAGCGGGGCGGCGTAGCTGGTGCCGCCGTTGCCGGTGTAGCAGCCGCCATCATAACAACTGTAATTGTCGGTGTCCGCGTCGCCGGCAATGTCGGGCACGTTGCGCAGTTTCTTCGATCCGTTGTTATTTTGCGTAACGAACGGCACCTGATACGCCGGAATGAGAATATGATCGGGCGAGGGGCCGCCGCCGCTATAGTGCCAGCCGACTTCGCGCGACCACGCGCCCCCCGGGCCGGTCGTCGTCAAATCCGTGCCGCCGACGCCGGTCACGTATTGGTCGTCACCGGGCCACACGGCGTCGGCCAGCAGATGATAGCCGTAATCGCCGGTGGCATCGACGAAGCTTTGTCCCTGTGCCGCGAATTCCTCGAAAATCGGGTCGAGCGTTTGCGGGTCGGCCTTCCAGCCCCACGACGAACTGAGCTGCTTGCTGGTATTGTCGATGGCCATCTGGTTCAGCATCGATACGTCGGTGTGGCCGACATACACAACGAGCTGTTTCAGGCCCGGTGCCATGGAAATGGCTTCCTGCATGTCGAGCACCTGTTCGGAATCGTCGCACCGGCCGCGGCAGCCGAGTTTGGCGCCGTTCAGCGACACCCCCACGATGGGGACATTGAGGGGTTGTTTCACATTGGTGAAGTAGGCCTGCACGTCGGCCAAGTTGTAGCCCCGGTATTCCAGCAAGCCCAGCGACTGGCCGGCGCCGTTCAGCGTTGTGCCACCGTAATAGGCGGCGCGGATGTCGCTGCCGATGAAATTGCCGTCCGGCCCGGAGCCGGTCCCGCCATTTGTTTCAGGCTTCGCCTGATCGCCGCGGATCAGATGCGGCAACGGCAGATCGTAATCGTCGAGCCCCGAAATGTGCAGGATGGGCACCGCCGTGTCCGGCGTGGGCGCGCGATCGGGGGCGTAGAAAGTGCGCGCCTCGGTGGGGTGCTTATACACGCCAATCGTAACGTGGAACGCGCGTTCGACGTCGGCCACGGTGCCGTGCAGGTCGAGCACGTGCCGATTTGCCGCGAGCCCGCGCGGATGCAGGTTGTGGGCAGCGGCGAAGTCCAATAACGACGCGTAATCCGCCGCGGTGGGACCAAACCGGGCGGTGAAGTCCGCGACGGTCAGGTAATGCCGAAACGATGGGCTGGCGGGGTCGTAGATGGCGCCGAGCAGCGCCCGCAAGGCGGGTTCGTTACGGAGCGGCAGCGAGATCGCCAGTTCCATGTTTTGCGTGGGCGCCGGCGCGCCGATCAAGGGCGCGATGTGGCGGACCACGGCATCCGGCACGTCCGTGGTCGCGGCGTGCGCCGAACCGGCCGCCAGCAAGGCGATGGCGGCTGCAACTTTTATCCGGCCAATCATTTTGTTGCTCCTGAAACGTTTAGAAGAAGTGTTCTTTTCCGAAGCAAAGACCCAAGAGACTTTTATCTGTTGGAGCAATCGCCAACCTTTGCGCAGGCGCAATAGCAAAAGTTTCTTGGTTCTTTTTTTCAAAAAAGAACTGCTTCCTTACCCCTCGCACGCCTCCACATACAAAGCCGCCACCGCTTCAATTAACGCCCGTTCAGCAGAACCGAAACGGTCCAGCACCGGGCTATCGATATCCAGAACACCCGATAGCTTCCCGGCAACACTCAGCGGCACGACAATTTCGCTCAACGAGGCCGAGTCGCAGACAATGTGGCCGGGAAATTCATGCACGTCGGGCACCACGACGGTTTCATTGCGTAAAGCCGCGGTGCCGCAAACACCCTGGCCCAGCCTGATACGCGTGCAGGCCGGCTGGCCCTGGAAAGGCCCCAGCACCAGGGTGTCGCCCTGCAGGAAATAGAAGCCTGCCCAGTTGAGGCGCGGCAGGCGGGTGAAAATGAGGGCGGCGGTATTGGCTGCGTTGGCAATCGGGTCAGACTCGCCGGCCAGCAGCGCGCGCAATTCGGGCAGCAGATCCTCGTCCTGAACGGTGGCGGCGACGCTCATGCGGCCGGGGATTGGGCCGGCTCGAATTTCAGCGCCACGCCGTTCATGCAATAGCGCTCGCCGGTTGGGCGCGGGCCGTCCGGAAAGACGTGGCCCAAATGACCGCCGCACTGCGCGCAATGCACCTCCACCCGGCGCATGCCATACGAGGTATCGACCGTGGTCGCGATCGCGCCCCCGACCGGTTTGTAGAAACTCGGCCAACCGCTGCCGCTTTCGAACTTGGTGGTGCTGTCGAACAGCATGGCATCGCAGCCGGCGCAGCGATATTGGCCCGGACGTTTTTCGCTGTTGAGCCGGCTTTCGCCGGCGCGCTCGGTGCCATGCATGCGCAGCACGCGGAACTGCTCGGGGGTGAGCGTCGCCGCCCACTCCTCCTCAGTGCGTGCGAGTGGCGATTTGGTGCCGGTTTCGGCGGCGGACATGCGGGCTACTCCGTAACGCGATGACTGTTGCCTTGTTGCCTTCATGTAGCAATGGCCGTGCAACAGAAAAAGGGGCGCGGCTTGCGACTCAGCCGCCCCGGTGTATGCCAACCGCAGCAAAAAGCTGGTCCGGGAGGCGGCGCCCACGATGCAGGCCGAGACGACGCCCGGCTCCGTTTGGACAGCAGGTTGGCGCTTGGCGGGCCTCTATGCCGTGCTGGCCGCAATGGTGATCGCGCCGGTGCTGGCGGCAGGCGTGCCGGTGCTTGGCGATTATCCCAATCATCTTGCGCGAATCCACATCCTTGAGAGTTTTGTAACCGGGTCGAAACTCGCCTCATTCTACGAACGTCCGCGGCACCTGGTGCCCTACCAGGCGATGGACGTGGTGATGGCGGCGCTCCGCACCGTGCTGCCCCTCTCTGCGGCGGGCCGCGTGTTTCTCGCTCTGTGCCTGCTGGTGCCGCCCGCGGCCGCGTCTGCGTTGCGATTCGTTCTGCACGGACGGGTCGGCCTGGCGCCCGCGGCCGGGTTTTTGGTGAGCTACAATTTCCTGATTTCACGCGGGCTGGTGGATTACCTGTTTTCCGCCGGCCTCGCGGTCGCGCTGTTTGCCGTCTGGCTGGCGATGTCCGCAGGGCTGCGCTGGCAGCGGGCGGCACTCTGTGGCGCGGGCCTCGCCATCGTCTTCCTCGGCCACGCCTATGCGGGCGTGACGTACTGCATTCTGGTCGCGGGGGACCAGATCGGCGTCGCCGTGCGCCGCCGGTTCCGGCCCGTCGCCGACGTGGCGCAGGATTGGGCGGCCGCGGCGGCGCAAACGCTGCCCTGCCTGCTAATGGCTGCTGTGTTCGGCGCCAGCGGCACATTCGGCGGCGCGGCGGTGACGCAGTATGGCAGTGTTTTCCGCAAGGTTGCCGCGCTGTTCACGCCGGTGCTGTTTCCTGGCCCAGACTGGATTTTTGCCGTTTTCGCGCTGCTGCCGCCGGTCGTCCTGCTCGTGTGGGCAGCCCGCCGGCTAAGGCTGCACCCGGTGCTGGCCGGCCCGGCGCTTGCGGTGAGCGTGGCCGCGGCGGCGGCCCCCTCGGTGCTGTTCAATGCCTGGGCGACCGACATGCGCCTGCCGCTCGTGCTCGCCATCGTGCTGATTGCCGGTCTCACGCCGGTGCGCCGGCCTGGGCGCCGCATTGTCCTCGCCGCCGTCGCCGCGCTCTGCCTTCTGGTGGCGGTGCGATCCGCCGGCGCCTACGTCCTCCTACGGCAACTCGACGGGCAGGCCGCCGAAGTGCGTTTCCTGGTTCACGCCCTGCCGGAAGGTGCCCGGCTGCTGGTGGTCGACACGGCGCAGGAGGACGCCCCTCTACGCCTGGTCTCGCCGCTGCTCACCGGTCATCTTGCTTTTCTAGCAACCTTGGATCGGGACGCCTTCGTGCCGTTCCTGCTGACAGGCGCCACGCCCGTGGATGTGCGGCCACCGTTCCGCGCCGCGTCCTCGCCAAATGCCGGTGCGATCGACATAGCCCAATTGCGCGACGGCGCCGTCAGGACGGATCAGCCCGGAACGACGAAACCCTATGGGTATGGCGGTAACGTTTACTGGCTGGGCTGGAAGACGAAGTTTGATTTCGTGATGATCATGACCTTCGGTGCCGATCCAGGGCGACTGCCGGACGGTCTGGTCGAGGTTGGCCGGGTGCCTGTCGCCACACTGTACAAGGTACAAGGCGACCGGCATTGAGACTTAGCCGAAGGCAGTGTGTCTTTTTGACTCTTTGCAGGAGCAAAAGTTTTTTCGTTCTTTTTTTCAAAAAAGAACGCCTTCCTCAGCCCTGACCCATGCTGCCCAACGCCCGAAGCGCCTGTTCCAGATCAGCGATCAGGTCGCCGATGTCCTCGAGGCCAATGTGAAACCTCACCGCGGGGCCGCCCAGGTCGCCGCCGGCGCTTCGCGTCACGAAGCCGGTGGTCGGCAGGGCCAGGCTTTCGTAGCCGCCCCAGCTGGCGCCGATGCCGAACAGGGTCAGGGCGTCGACGAACCGGTGCGTGTCCTCCGGCGTGTAGCGCGGATCGAAAACAACGCCGAACAGGCTGCAAGCGCCGGTAAAATCACGTTTCCACAAATCGTGCCCAGGCGCGCCGGGCAGCGCCGGATGCAGCACGCGCAGAATTTCAGGCCGGTCCTGTAACCAGCGCGCGACCATAACGCCACTCTGTTCCTGACGCGCCAGACGCACCGCCATGCTGCGCAGGCCACGCAACGCCAGCCAGCAATCGTCTGGAGATGCGTAAAATCCCAGCACAAGTGCCGCGTCGCGCACCCGCCGCCAATGCGCCTCATCGGCCACCGTCGCACTGCCGAGCAACACGTCCGAGTGGCCCACAGGATATTTGGTCAGCGCCTGCAGAGACACGTCAACGCCGTGCACAAAGGGCTGGAAGGCATGAATGCCCCACGTATTGTCCATCAGAACGGAAAGCCCATGGGCATGGGCCACCTCCGCCAGCGCCGGCACATCCTGAACCTCGAAGGAATGGCTGCCAGGGCTTTCAAGATAAAGGATTTTTGTCTCCGGGCGGATGAGCGGCGCGAGCTCGTCAGCGGTCGTTTCCGGCGGATAGTAGCTGGTTGCAATCCCGAGGCGCCGCGCCATGCCGTCGCAAAAGGTGCGGACCGGCCCATAAACACTGTCCGGCATCAGCATGTGGTCGCCGCTGCCGGCATAACCGAGCAAAGGGCCGGTAATCG
>Ga0116229_10005694_pt1 | contig 20209 bp, 9 predicted proteins | sample S1TSphgellanicum_3_FD_87313 | JGI IMG/M metagenome (GOLD analysis project Ga0116229, IMG submission 87313) | Host-associated microbial communities from peat moss isolated from Minnesota, USA - S1T2_Fc - Sphagnum magellanicum MG | ecosystem: Host-associated > Plants > Peat moss > Unclassified... | reverse complement strand
TACTTTTCCATTCATTCCTGCATTACAACTTGAATCTCAACAACTTGTGAAGAAACTGAAGAGTATTAAGTAAGATCTGAACAAAGGTACTGATCCTTCACATGCACCCACCTGCAGAGCAGTGATAAGTAATGGCGGATTGGTGGCCAAAAGTACGGAAGTGCTGTTTTACTACTCATTTAGTATGATTTCTGAAGGAAAAAGGCTTCAATCTTTGGCTTTGTCCTGGCAGATCAAAATGCGAAATTTACGCGGCTGCCTTCAGCAACACCACCATACTTACAATCACAACCTCCTCCTCGACTTGCTGACACAATTCTACTACTTTGTCAAAGGATATTATACAACAACATTCCTGTAACCCATATAAGCCCTGAACTGCATAATCCCATTGCCCCCGGCGCCCATGACATGAGAGATGAGGCATTTGTAAAGCATTTGTGACATTGGGGTCACAATTGGGAAGTAAGTACACACCACCAAGTGTTGGGTGGGTACATTGTCAAGATTGTTAATACCCTCCGGTTCTTTGAAAAAGAAATGTAGCTCAGATTTCAAGATCACTGGTTTCGGTTATTTCAAAACCCTTGAAGAAGGAAGAACTGGTGGTTTCAATGAAGAGAACTGGCAGTTGTAAACATGGTTATTTGATTTTTCAGAATGTTTGACAATGGCATGTTTGTATATCAGAAAACCAGTTCTTTGGTTTTTGAGAATCTCACGATTATGAACTCTAAGAATCATCCTGATAACCGCTGGTGCCTGTTTTTTGATTTTTGATAACCACCCAACACTGGTGCACACTTTTGTTGTACCTACTATTGACTCCTCCATGCTCAAGAAATAATAAAAGTCTGACCTAATTTTGTTGTTTTTTCCTTCTTTTGTATGTGTTGGGTGGTACCTTCCTTACACAGAAAACCATTCTTTGGCTCCCATCTTAAAGCACTCCTAAGGCTTTTTTAAAATAAATTTGAAACCACCTCCTCCAACCTTAGATTCTTTTGTCAGCTGAAAAAGACCCCTTCCACTGATCACATGCACACCTTCTACCATTTGAACAAGGGTTGTGTCACACCATGGCCTTGCCATTTATATTAAAAAGTATCTTAAGGCAAAAGAAGAATTATGGAAACTCAAATATTTCACCATGCCAAAATATAATCTTCAAAACAATCCTCTAAGAGAAACCAAAATCCTTCAAGCTATTATAACTCTAATATAACTAATCTCTCAAGTTTCAACACAAGCCAAAATGTCATCATCTTTCAAAAATCCTCATATATAAAAATAGACCTATTATTTATTACCTGGGGGCCAAAATCCCTTAAGCTTACTATGATGAATTTACTTTTAACACAATATCTTTGCCTTCCGCCTATACCTAAACCTCTGAGAGACACCTTACAAATTCTGTAAGCCTGTCTGTGCCTCCAAAAGTGTCAGATTCAAATTAAGTCTGCATTTTCAGGGACACATTACAAATTCTGTAAGGTGCCTTTGAGAGAGAGTGCCAGATTCAAAAAATTTATGTCTGCATCTTTTTATGTTGAGAGAGGAAGGTTTTGAGGGTTTTGTGTTGTTCTGGGCTTGGCAACAAGGGTGGAAGCCCGAATTTCCCAAGCCCAAGAACAACCCCCTCAAGACTTGGCCTTCCCTTACTCTGTACAAAGGGGGCATTCTCCTTGTTTGGAGGGCATTCTAGTTTCCTAGGTAACCATGGTGGTTAGCTCACTTGCTTTTCTTACTAGCTACTTACCTACTATCAAACTGCATTGCAAGTTGTTAGTAGGTAGGTAGTAAAACAAAAGGGCATTACCTATGTATAAAGTATGAACCATCCACTTCCCTAGTACTCACTTATTTTTCTACCTATCCACCTCTATATATATATATATATATATATATATATATACCTACCTAGTAGCCACCAAAATGCCTTACCTCTACTTACCTACCTAGACAATAACCACTTTACATTCCCAACCACAAGGCCTTCAGTTACTAACCTACCTACATAGTGACCATTTAACATTCACTAGCACGATGCCTACACCTACTAAACCTACCTACATAGTGACCACTTAACATTCCCTACAACATTGCCTTCGCCTACTAAGCTACCCACATGATGACCACTTAACATTACCTACCACAACACCTTCGCCTACTAACCTACCTGTATAGTGACCACTTAACACTCCTTACCACAATGCCTTCCCCGACTAACCTACCCACATAGTGACCACTTTTTAACATTCCCTACCACAATACCTTTGCCTACCAACCTACCTATATATAGTGACCACTTAACATTCCCTACCACAACGCCTTCACCTACTAACCTACCTACATAGTGACCACTTTACATTCCTTACCACAATGCCTTCACCTACTAAACTACCCACATAGTGACCACTTTACATTCCTTACCACAATACCTTTGCCTACTAACCTACCTATCTATAGTGACCACTTAACATTCACTACCACAATGCCTTCACCTACTAACCTACCTACATAGTGACCACTTTACATTCCCTATACCTCATAGGAGCCTAGGGTGTGGAAAAATGTACAATGGGTAGTGGCTTTGGATGGGCGACTGTGGCTGTGGGATGAAGGAAATTTGCAGTTACCAAAGTTGCAGACCAAATGGAGAAGGCAGCAGACAAGTTAGTTGGAAACTAGGCTGCTGTTGTTGTTGAAGAGTTGTTTCTGGAGCTGCTGCAGCAGTGCAATAGTGAATTTCTGGTATCAAGATCCTCCTCACCAAAGACTAGGTTGCCATTCCAGCTGCAACACTGCAATAGTGGATTTCTGGTACCAAGATCCTCACTGGGTTGCTGCCATTGCAGCTGCAGCAATACTTCAATAGTTGTTTCTGGAGCTGCTGCTGCTGCTATAGTGCAGTAGTGACTTCCTGGTCTCAAGGACCTCACCAAGGTAGTAGCTGCTAACTGTTGCAAGTGTTTGGAGCTTTGTATAGATATGGCACTCTTTCGAGTTCAAAGATCTTGCCTTTTCACCAGTTTCTAGTTCTGGCAGTTTCCTTACTCCTCCAGCAGTTGTGGGCCTGCTGGACTCTCTCTCTCTCTTGTGCCTTGCACTTGGAGAGTTCAAGAGAAGAGTGATCACTCTTGCAACGAATGAGTTGATCATGATGATGAGAAGAAGAAGTCTATGGAGCTTGGTTTCTCTTCTCTGTATCATGGTTTGTGCAACACCAGCTGCCATTTGTCAAACTGGTCCTCAAGCTGAATCTGTTTCAGATCCTGGTGAGAAGCTAGCTCCTGATCCTTCTACTTCTTTGGACTCCACTGATCTTCTGCTGCCAGCAGCAGCAGCAGCAGCTTTCTGAAGAACTTCTCAATTGGTTTCTTCATCATCAACATGCTTTTGATGGGTTGCAGCTGCTTGTCCAATGTCTGCAGGATCATACCCAGTGGAGGCAAACACAATAGGTATCAACTATGGACAGGTAGCAGACAACCTCCCAACACCCCAGGAAGCAGTCTTGTTGATACAGAGCATGAAGATAGGAAGAGTCAAGCTCTTCGACTCGGATCCAGCAGTGATGAGTGCATTAGCCAACACAGGATTGCAAGTGATTAGTGCTCTACCCAACGATGGAATCTCAGCTGTGGCTTCCAGCAGTACAACAGCAGAGCAATGGGTACAAGACAATGTCCTGGCTTACTATCCGGCAACTAACATCATCACAATCCATGTGGGGAATGAGCTCTGGTCTCAACCTGGATTCCAGCCTCTCTGGGATCAGCTCATGCCATGCATTCTGAACATCCATGCAAGCTTGACATACCATAACCTCTCACAAGCAATCAAAGTCTCCACAGCAGTGGCATTCAATGCTTTGGCTACTTCTTACCCTCCTTCAGCTGGTGTTTTCAGTGAGGAGATTGCAGTTCCTTACGTGCAACCTCTGCTCCAATTCTTGTCTGAAACACATTCCTATTTCTACATCAATGCTTATCCTTACTTTGCTTGGGCTGGTGACCCGGCACAGATCCCACTGGAGTATGCACTCTTCGAGCTGGACAGCAGCAGCAGCAGCTCCACAGCTAGTACTACTTCTGTGACTGCTGCTGGTGTGGTGTTGGATGGAGACCGCAAGTACTACAACATGTTGGATGCTCAGCTTGATGCAGTGAATGCAGCAATGGAGCAGTTGGGTTATGGTGATGTGAGAGTAGCAATCAGTGAGACTGGGTGGCCTACTGCTGGTGATCCTGGTCAGCTGGGTTGCAACATCCCAAATGCTGCAAACTACAACCGCCGGCTTGTCACCAAGATGCTGTCCACCAGCTCCTCTGTCCTGGGTACTCCTTTGAGACCCGGGATCTTCATCCCCACTTTCATTTTTGCTCTCTTCAATGAGGATCTGAAACCGGGACCAGGCACTGAGAGACACTGGGGTTTGTTGTATCCCAATGGTACCAATGTCTATAGCATCGACATGACTGGCCAAATGGGTAGTTTTAGTTTCAATTCCACCAGTTCTTCCAAAGCTCCGAATTTGACTCCTGCTTCCAGAAACAATCCACTCAATGACTTGGATCCTCCTCCTCCACCAGCTAGCTCCATCTTCAATCAATTCCCTGGCTTCGACATCAGTCGTGGATCATCAACCATGTCATCAAGAAGCTTCAAGACCACAACAACATTCACAACTGTAAGAGCTGCATTCAACCTGCTGCTGCAGCAGCCAGCAAATATCCCTCTCACAGCAGCTCGGCTCTTGGAATTCTTCTTCCCATTGCTTCTGCTGCCACTGACTATCACAGCATTCTTATTCTTGTCAATCCATCTCGACTCTCTCCAATAACAGATTCGAATCTCATGAACTCTTCCCAATAACAACATTGGCCATAGAATATTTCAATCTTTCTTTGATGATACAACAACAACAACAACAACAAAGTTACCAAACTGTGGGGGGCACTTATAAGTAGTCCAATTGAGAAACCCATAATTCTTCCTCAGACTTTAGAGCTAGCTTGATTCAGATTTTCAATCTCTTTTTTCATGCAATTATTCACAGAATTACCAAACCCCATTCATAGTATTCCAGAAAAAAATTACAGGGCTCCAACTTATAGAGCTTCATCATCATCATCATCATTATGATGTAGCAATTTATGTCTAGAACTCTAGAAGCTTGATGATCTGCATCATGTTGCAAGCAAGCTCAAATTTTACTTTAGAGCTTGCTTGATCATTATGTAGCAAGCTAAAACTTTACTTTAGAGTTTGCTTGATCATCTTGTGGCAACCTCAAACTTACTTCAGAGCTTGCTTGATCATCATGTAGCAAGCTAAAACTTTAGAGCTTCTTTGCTCAAACTGTAGCAAGCGAAACCTTACTTTAGAGCTTGCTTGATCATGGCGCAAGCTAAAATTTTAGAGCTTCTTCATCATCATGGACCGAGTTAAAACCTTAGAGCTTGCTTGATCATCATGTAGCAAGCTAAAACTTAGTTTGGAGCTAGCTTGATCATCATGTACTTAGGGAACACTGAAGGGAAGGAGGGACTACACAAATTTTGGGGAGTTAGGTTTTGGAATTTAGAGACTAGCCTAATTGATTCAGTCAAGCCTTTGTGTGAAGACTTACACAACAAGAAATTTTTTGGGGTCAATCATAATATAAGCAAATGTGCTGCACCCACATGAGTTCTCTTTGTTTACAGATTTTTAAATGCTCAAGCAAAGTTGGTATAGAGATCCAGGGGGAGCCAAAAAAAAAAAAAGAAGCATGACTTGGGTTCCATAATTGTCGATCAGATTCAAAAGTTTGATCACACAGGTTTGAATTGTTAGAGCCACATTGCAACTTGTGTACTAAAAACTTTCACTGCTAACATTTTGTTTTGGAGCCTACCTTTGTACATAGTACATTAATACATACCCCAAGTGGTGGCCCATTTGCTTCTCCTTCTGACAACACTTGAAATTACTATCACAAACTCACAGACAGCTCTTGCAGAGGGGCCATGTGTGTGTGTGTGTGTACACTGTACATGATGAGCTTCAGGAGATGAATGATGATGATGGGATTGCAGAAAAACCAAGCACATCCGCCTCCATAGTAACATTGTCCTAACCTGACAGATGATGATCCATTGATCAGGGATATCATTATAATATTTTTGCAAAGAGCTGTATGTACTTGAGCATAGCCAAGGATTATACTAACGTCCAAATGGAAAAGCTGAGTACCGTGTCAGATGATAGTGTTTGTGGATCAAAAGCATAAACTGTTACTTATATTATTCAATACTTGTAAGTCACAAATTCTTATCACCGAGTAGTTTCTTTATTTTGGAGCTCCTGATAAAACAAACAAAGCAGCACACAAGTAAATTATGTGCCCAAACCTGGTGTGTTAGTAGTAGGAAGGGGTTACAAGTTACAAGGTTGAAATTTGTACACACCAATGCTGTTATTAGGCTTTCTGCACCCCTCTGGAAAAGCATCTGCTATTATGAGCTCCAAATTCTTTGTTCAAAGCTGCTTGCAATTTGCATGTCTTTTTCATCTGGCCAGATGTGAAAGACAGGTAAAATTTAAGTACTAGTTCACTGATGCAACTCCTAAAAACAAATTCAAGGCACCCATCTGAACAATCTCAATGGTCACAACTTCAGCATTTCATGTTCACAATTGTTGAACACATAGTATGGCAACTCATTTTGAGCAATTTTGAGCATTGACCCAAATTCCTTACCTCCACGATCAACAATTAAAGTGAAGACTTGTTGTATGACTTAAAGGTCCTTTTTTGGGCCAAAGTAAGCATTTTCATACAGAACCCACAACTCCAAATCCAAACTATTCAGTTCTTCATAGAAAATTCACAAAAAAGTGGCTTCCCAGGGTCCAAAAAGTGGTTGAATCAAATCCCTCAAAATGCTGCACCTTTACACCAATGTTTTATCCTTCTGCATTTCGTAGTGCAGAATATTAATTGTGATGATATTCATGGAATGTGCTAAGATGAACTTCTGGGATCTTGCTAAAGGGGGATTGGGGGGAGACACTATCAAGTGAATGACAGAAAGAGAGCTGACTTGCAATGAATGTCAAGTATCCAAACAAACAAACAAACAAACAAACAAACAAACAAAAGAAAGCTTTCTTCCATGTCTAACAAGGGGTGTGTCATATTGTTGCCTTGCCATTTACCTTAAAAAAATATCTTAAGGCAAAAGAAGAATTACAGAAATTCAAATATTTCACCATGCAAAAAATACAATCTTCAAAAAACTAATCTCAAAGTTCGACACAAGCCAAAATATCATCTTTCAAAAATCCTCATATAATAATAGACCTACTACCTAGGGGTGAAAATCCATTAAGCTACTATACTCTATAATGAATCTAAACACAATATCCTTGCCTTGGTAGGCAAGGCCAATAAATATGTGAGTTGAGGGAGCCTATGACATTACTTTTGGCACTTATCAGGATGGCAAAACATTCATTACAACCAAATGTGAGTTTTCTCTCACAATAGTCTATGGCTCAATATTCGCTACAACAAAATGTGGTTTTCCTCACACAATAGGCCATGGCTCAACATTCCCTACAATAAGTAGCTGGCTTTTATCACACTAGAGGCCATGGCTCATGATACGTGTGTGAGCTAAACTTAGCAATTTCATCCACTACAATGTACAATATGTGTTGTTTATCATGACGTATATTAGATTAAAATTGCAGCTTGAAATTAGTGTAATATGTGCCACAACATAATGTTAAGCTACAATTTAATGTACAACATATGTAAGAATAAACACCACATATTGTACATTATAATGGATAAAACCACAAAGTTCACTTCACACGTGTCATGAGTTGCAACCTATTGTGTCAGTTGTAGTGATGCATCATGTGGAAATCACAACAGAAAAAATTGATGAACCCATTCACAATCTAATCCACAATCATCAAATTTTTGCAACACCAAAATTGACAAAGGATTGTCAAGATTTCAATGAGTACCAAACCCACAAGATGTCTATAAACTGAAAGTGATCACATGACACACATTATGGGACATAACAAAAAAGTGGATTTGGAGGCAACAATGAAGCATTTGAACACAATAAGGCAACACCAACAATTGCCATTCTAAGATGTCAATTGACAACTAAAATAATGATTTAATGGATTTGGAGGAAAGAATCCTGATCCACATGGAATCAATAGATTGTGAAAGACAGAAGAAAAAGTGAGAGTCTTGGTCAAATTGAAACAACATATAGATTGAGAAACAACTATTCCCAATAACAAATTTTCGTGATGGCAAGTGCTTCTCCCTTTGTAATAAGGGGTTTGGAATTCATATTAGGTCTACAATAGAAATCACATGAACAACTCTTTTGATCATCACACTACACTGAACAAAATATGTGAAAACCTTACCAGCAAATTGAAAACCTCCAAGTCTTCAACTATCCTTGAAACTTTGAGACATTTGTGTAAACTCTTTCAAAAGGACTCAAAGGACTCAAAGGACACTTGCCATCCTTGTTACCCACTAACATGTATGGACTATGGACTAATAGTGGTTTGGTATTGACTTTTGACCATCCTAGTTGGTCTTAGTATTGGGTACTTTTAAGCATTTTCATATGAGCCTAGTCCTGATATTGGACTTTCCAACAACTTTCATACCCATTTGGTCCTAGTAAACATAGATGTTATTGTTAAACTACTTGAGAATCCAAGTGACCATGATCATTCTTTGGACGGTTGTGGATTCAAAGCAAAGTAAGTTCATATTTTGTGAACTAAGTTAATGATGTAAACTATAGAATTGGCAAATCTTTTTTTTTTTAGAAATTATGATAATATTGCGTGGCATGTTGAAGAAGATTGTGCGATGTTACAAAAACATTTAGTCAATTTTGGAGCTTTTTTGTTTGTTTAAGGTGTTGTTTTGGCATGATAGCTAGGTTGAATGTTTGCCATTTAGAATTTTATATTTGAATTGAAAAAAAAGAAATGAAGCCTTGAAGATATGTTGAAAACATAATTAGGCATAAATACAAGCCTTTGAAGAATTACTTATATCTTGTGGATTGTATCTATAGTGGAATTGTTGACATGAATGTGTTTCATGCATTACATGGACATGATTACCTACCTTTAATGTCTACTTCAACACCGACCTCAAAAGTGGCAAATGTCAATCCAAGGGTTGTTGATATGTAATATACTTGGAAACTAATAAAAGAAAATATGAAAAGTGTTTTGGAGCATGCAAATTTTTATGTAATTAACAATAAGATAAAAGAACATTTGAAGTTAATGACTAGGTGTTTGTGAAGTTGTAATGTAAACATAAAACACTCCAAGGGATTTTTCTTTGTGTTTGGAAGCACCTTGCTACACTGAAAATGTTTATATCAATTGAAAGAACTACCATTCACATGCAAACATTTTATCATTCAAATAAAAATCTCATGTACATTTACATTAGGGAAAATCTATTACCATTAGCTTCCTTTAATTTGAGGGTTGGCTTGTTCCCATGTGCATACCTTAAGTTTTTGGCCTATAACTTCAAGTCTACAATTTTGAAATTAGGGGAGGCTTTATCTTATACATAATTGATTAAACCTTGGAAAATGCATAGATTTGTCACCCAAGTTGTGCATTCATTTCAATATATTAAGAAGTTTTGGAAAGTGAGTTGTGAGTTGAACTTCCCAAAACATTGGATGTTTTTCATATTATTTTATTCAAAAATATGTTTTTCATCATGCCCATATTTTAGTTAAGTTATTAAAGACTTTGGGATGAAGGTCACATTTGAAATGAAAGAAAGTTAAAAAACAAGAGTAAAAAAAATAATTAAAATTAAAAAAACATTATATTGATTGGAGGAAACTTGTAAATAAGAATTCACATTAATTTCCTTAACTTTTGAAAGCAATGTTTGGTTTGGTTTGGAGAGTAATGTTAGCATTCATGAACCTTTCCAACTATTGGAATAACACAATTTAATTCTTTAGTAGGAGCTAGAACAGATTAAGGAATATGGATAACATTGCATATGGTAGGTGAAATTCTATAATTGCTTATAAAGATAGAAAAGGATTTAAAAACATGAGGGGAAGAACTGAGGATGAAGAAACAAGGTAAAATATGTGGTTTTATTATAGATTTTTTATGTGTGATTGAGCTTAAGAGCTATAGTTTTTAATTTGAAAAAATCTTTAGATCTTGTGCAATAAAAGCACACTAAGGTGGACACTTCATAATCCCTTTTGAAAGTTCATTTCCTTTGTATTTTCAACTTTTTTGAATGAATTGGCTCAATCTTCAAATTGGTTTTAATGATGCTATTATTTATTTATTTATTCAAATCCAAGTTCGGATTGCCATTTTAAATTCCTTTTGAAACAATTTTATGAAAGCTTGATCTTAAAATTTGTCAATTTCAATACAAAAAAAGAACTTTGCCATTTTAAACGTTTCTTAATAGAACATTATTCGATAACTTCACAAAGAACATATTTCATTACTTGATATTTTGACCTTAAATGTTATCAACCTTCAAATTTTTATGTTCCAATGATTTGAAACATAATACAAAATCATTATGAGAGAAAAGTCCATATTCAAATTTAGTTGCATTAATATAGTTTTTGTAAAGTCCATCTAGGATTGGCCATGTTGATTATTTTTTTGTATTTTTTTCATTATTGAAATACTTCATGTGTTAGCTTCACATAGGTGAGTTCTTTTTTGTCATATCGAATAAAAGTTTATAATTCTAGTATGCAATAATTATCAAAAACCTACGACTAGGGTAATTCAATTTGTCAAGTGTAGTTTGCAACTATCCTATGGTAAGGTGTTAACATTATTCTTGTAATGTTAATTATTTGTTTGAAGATGTTAAACAAAAGACATGAAATTAGTGTAAAATGTTTTTGATTAATTAGTAATTAATAATTCCCATTTATTTATTCTTTCTCCTTACGTTCTTTTTTCCCCTCATTTCCCAATTATTTTTTCCTCCAATACTGAAGTTGCTACCCAATCTCTCTTTTGAATTACACTTAATTCCTACATTGTATAATTAAAACTCTTGGGCTTAATAAGGAGAATATCTCAATATGGCAAAAGAAAGACTAGACTTGAAAGTTAGAGAAGTAAGGAATCAATAACATGACAATTTATAGGGAAGGAGGTGAAGCAATAGATGTAAAACTTATCAATCATGCTAGGAAAGTACTCTATGCACAAAACCCTCTCATGGTTTTGGCGTTAAATTTGATGGTTCCATGCATGAATCAAGTTGTTTTGAAGGTAGTCAAAAATATTTTGGGTGGTCCTTTATGATGATGAACCAACTATAGAAAATGAATCAATGGAAATATATAAAAAACCCACCAACAACAATCATGTCAACTACTTGAGAAAAAGATCAAATCAAAACCCTTGAATGTTAAAAACTTGTTAGTTAAAAACACCATAACTCATTCATTAGGAAGTTTATTGTTCCTTATATATGTTGGGATTATCTCAAGAAAAAATACAATGCTAAAGGGTGTAGTGATAATAACAAGAGACAAAGTAATTGTAATGGATATTTAAGTTTTCATGTTTTAATGTCAAAAATTCTATTAATGTTGTAAGTCATTTAAAAACATTTATGACAATGTTTCTAATATATTATGGAAACATGTGGTATGATTTGGAATGAATATAATGAGGATAGAATATTTTAAAACATTCATTGAACATTGTAATCAATGATTTAAAAACATTGTAAGCTTTTATTTTTGGGGAAATTTTTGACACGACATATTTTGGGGGAGATTCTTTAAACATATTTTTACATTATAATATAATGCAACATCTTGTAAGGTTAAATCAACTTACAAATGGGAATATTCTAAGAATATTTTAGGAAAAACATTCACCCAAAAGTGTAGGGTTGGTTCATGTTAGCATGAAGACACCCTAAATCCAAGTTTCACAAATTCATGTTATTGAAAAAAAAAGTTTGTAACTTACAAAAAGAAGGGAATGAAAACATGGATGAATTTTTCAAAGGAATCATAAAGACAAGAAACTAATTAAAAGCAATGATTCCTCTATCCTTGAAGTGTTATTTATTTTTTCATACTAAATTCACTCTTGGAAAATAGTATCATGTATTTGCAAAGATTCAAACCAACAAAAATTACCCTACTTAGTTTATACATGGAATCCAAGACTCTCAATACATGAAAAAATGCAAATAAGGTTTGATGAAGAAAAGGAGGCTATTGGAGATGCCTTGGTCATACATGAATGGAATTGTCCTCTTAGACATAAAAGTCAAGGTATTAGCTAAGATAAATCACCACAACTCAGAAAAAGTTACATCAAGAGGTCAAGGGGTGTAAACCTAAGGTGGCAACCCAAAGGAGCTAAAAGATTCTTAACAAGAGATTTGCAATATTGATTAAAAATGCATGCAATATACAAACCATCACCACAAGGAGAAACACAATCCAAACAAAATTAGTGCACCACACTTGGAAACTACTTAATCTTGGAAATAAGGGGCATTGGTTTGAACAAGATTGTGAAATATAGAAATTAATGTCCAAGATTTGAAACCTTTAAACATTCAACTTTAAAACTTGTCAAATAAACAAGAAGCACACTATGTGTTTTCTAGTAACCTTCAATCCAAATATGAAAAGAATTAAGGAGAAAACACATTTGGTGAAAAAAATGTTTGTTAAATAAACACCCCACAAGTCATCCTTGTGATTCAAATTGGGTGGAAGTATGTGTCAAATATTTTCCATGCCCTTTATTAAGTTTATAAAAAATTCATTCCAAAATTTCAAAAACAAATGAAATTAAAAAATAAACAAAAATGAAATAAAATAAATTGATTGGTTAATTGTGTTCAAATGTACTTTTGCATTAAAAGATTTAAAGAAATAATTATGTGTTAAATTAGGATATAATGATCATCATATATTCAAAGGCATCAGAAAAAAAACCATTATACCTTTTTTTTGTATGACTCATGTGGAATATTTGCTCATTTAGCCATTTATGAGTTAAGGTTTGTCCACATTGAACATGATGCTTTACAAAGGCAACTAGAAATTAGAAGATCAATTTTAGAAGAAAAAATGGAACAAATTGTGGTAGGTGAATCCTTGATTGTAGAAAAATGAGGTGGATTTCTTGTAGCTAGAGGAAATCATAGCTAAGGCAAGGTGCAAAGTCATTGATTTAGAAGTTGAGGAAAAATTCATCCACAACATTACAAGAAATCACAACCTTACCAACCAAGAAAATTGGTCGAAAAGACCCATTTTGCTCCCATTCGTCCAACTTGACTATAATGCCATTTGGGACAAATTGATCTAGACTTGTCTACTTTGATTAATGTCTTTTTTACAAGGGCCTTATGATGTTTGACTAATCAAAATGATCAATTATTAATTTGACCACTAGTAAATTAAACCATCATTATCTATGGTTTAATTTAGACCATGTGTCATTATTATGTTATATCTTGGAAGGTGATGTGGCATGTACATGTCATTGAAAAGTAAGCTCATAGGTAACTACCCACATTCTACCTATGGCCATATGTTTACAATGATAGTGTACACACCATATGTGAATTTTGTATATGTGACTTGTCAAGTTTTAACCCAAGATTTCATGAAAGCATAGTAATGCTTTTGCCATCAAGGTATGCAACTTTTTATTAATATAAGGTGTGCAACATGCTCTTTTACCTTTTAAATTGTGAAATCGTTAAAATCCTAAATTGACACACTTGTTTTAATCACAAATCTTATTCAAATGAAACAGATTAATACATAATGTTGAAGTGTATTAAAAAATCTATTCAATAAAATCAATATATTTTCTAAATGTTCAAATTAATTTTTTAAAAATGTTTTTGAAAAACACAAATCATTAACAAATTGACACAAGTAAACTTACGATTCTTTGAATTCCAACTACATTTCATTGTGTGATTGAACAATACAAAGTAGGAAGGATACTAATGTAGAATAAAGTAAGGTAGGTATGCTAGCTTATTTATTATGCTTAGGTTATCTACTTAGCATACGTTTGGTTAAGTTATGTTTGTAGTTAGTGAATTGCCACTCTAGTAGGGACTGTTATTAATTCATGACACACCTACCTACCTACCAAACATGAATTAATAACATTATATAATGGCAATTCGTTATAAGCATAACCTAACCTAGCCTATGTTAGAAATTTAGCCTAAGCTTAGTTAATAAGTTACCCTACTAGTTATAATAAGTTATAGATAGTGTAAGACTAGTTAATAAGCTAGATAATTATATTAGGTTAGGTAGGTAATAGGTACTTAAATCTTATTAGTAAACTACTAATATGTTAGGTAGGTAACCTAGGCCTAACTAATAGGCTAATTAAATATGCTAGTGAAATATGCTATGTATGTAGGTAACCTTGGCTTAGGCCTATCTAGCTAATGTCAAATCAATATGCCCAATTTGATTAAACCATGGTCATTTTGATAGACCTTTTTCTTTTGTTTGCCCCTTTTGACTAAATGTCCAACTAACACCTATTCAATCACCTCTTAAAGTACAAGGGAAGTATGTGGTCCTAGATTTAGAGGAACAACTTCCTTTAAATGTGCAGAACCTAGTGGGCCAATTTGAAATCATTTGGATTGATAATGCACATGATATTAAAATTGCCAAGGTTATGGAGCCTATTTTGCAAATAATGTAAAAGACAAGTACGAGGGTTAGAAATTTTGTCCAATATGAATGTAAATACATTATCTACAACTAAATCTAGTTCCAACATTTTTTTCCATGCATTTCAAATTTCATTTAGTACCCATGATCTATTGTTTTAGTTGTGGTATCTAATTACGTTTTAATGTGTCATTTTTAGGTGACATTGAAGAAATTATGATTGAAGAAGTTCATGTAAACCATGTTGCATAAGATCTAAAAGTTCCACCTCTTACTAGGTACTCCTTCCAAAACCACAAGGTTGGTACAATGAATGAGTTGCTAAACAAGAAGAAAGCTTGTTTGAACATCCTATTAACCTTGAATACATGCATTGTAACTCCTAATACTACCTTAGTTGAGATTTCTAGTATTACCCATTTCATTTGTATTGCAACTTGATGTTTAATTTAATCAATGTGTTCATTACAAATGTTATTCTTCCAAGAGGATCAAACAAATATCAAGGCAGAAGTGTTGCATTTTGTAATCCTAGTAGTGGAAAGGTGACATTGCTAAATTCTAAAGTCAAACAATTGCCCAAGAAGTTACAATCCATGATCGACCTTGATAAAAATGTTCACACCCAGGGCCAATCTAAAAAAAGGAAAAGGGTTGTTAGCAATTTCAACTTGTCGTAAACCCAAATAAAACTTGTATGTGTATACTGGCACATATTATGAATAGGATTTAAAACTTTTATTTTGGCCAAAGAAAGTCAATTTTGTTATTTAGTTTGTAATCTTTTGAACTTTGTTGGTAAATTGAAGGTGAAAGATTGTTCAAGTGGATTTGATAGGAATAATTTGTACATTGCTATAAACCATGTTAGACTATTCTGTTTTGATTTTTTGATGTAATATTATATATTCAAATTTTTTCCTCAAGTGTTATAATGCATGTGGTCCAAAGATGTGTTTTGGGTTGGTCAATGCAAGTTAAAATGAATGCTAGCATAACTCGTATTTGCAAAATCCACACTTAATGAAACATGACATATTGTTCTTGTGGAGATTATTTTCTTGTGATGTTTGCAAGGAATGGCTAACATTAAAAAAAAATTGCACATTGAAAACATGGTGCATTAAGGGCATTTTTTAAAGTTTTTTTTTTTGGTTATAACTTACATGTTTTTTTTGATGGAATTAGAATAATGTATTTATCAACTTAATGTTTTTTTATTGTACAAATAAAATGAGATCTTCATGGATGATTATGATGTCAAGGTATTCAAATGTTTTGGTTTTGGTTTTTTTACACCATTTGAAATAAAATTCTAACATAATGGTGCATTGCTTTTGAGTGTGATCACAATCAAAGGAGTTAAAAAAACCATGTAGGAAGATTATTAAAATTATTAACTTTGTTACATATATTTATGTGGTGCCACTTTAATGCCATGTTAATCATAGGAAGTTGTGTTAAACTATTAATATGAATGTTGAGTAATTCAAATTAAAAATTCATTTAATTTTATTTTTGATTTTGGTTTTAGTAGAGGACTCTTGAATTTAACTATGGTTGTGTTAGAAGTAATCAATTTTCCAAAGGACTATGGTAAAGGACTATTTTAATAAAGAAAATTTGATGGTAAAAGAATTAGATGATAGTAACCTAATACTCATATTCAAAAAACACTCACAATTCAAGTTATGGAATTTGAAATTTTTAGAATTTCAAAATATGTTTCAAAATTTCAAAAGTCCTTTACCACATGTAGATGGGGGTGTAATGTACATAACATATACAACAAAGTTGTAGCTTACAATAAAAGAAACTAAAACCTAAAGTAGTTAACATAATTTAGTATGATTTGAAGTTATGAAAAATTTGAAAAACAAAATGTAAAATTTGAAAAAAATTACACTTTGAAAAATTCATATTTATTTAACAATAACTAACACAAAACATGTGATGTATTGAGGCAAATATAGGTGTTTCTAATAAAAAAATTGCAAAATATTTTAGTCAAAAAGAATTCATATGAGAAAATTAAAAGGATTAATTAAAAAAGGGATCACAATCCTTTTATAAAGTAATATGGTTGGCTCCTATTAATAGGTTTTGACCCTTCCTTCAAATTTACATAACAATAGATTCAATAGTTAGGCATGTTGTATCAAGTTAGTTCCAACATTGATTTGAAGGGCTAATTATGTGATAATGTATAGTATCTTGACTTGTGAAGCTTCATTTTGTGGTCATTTCATGAAATTGTAACACATGTTACATAAAAGTTGTTCTATATATTGACATTGGACAACAATTTGGAACTCCAAATCTTTATAGTTCATGTGTAAATCTTATTGAATTCTAAAAACTTGTAATTAGTACAATGGTCATTTGCAGTTCTATGGTTGATGGGGTTATGTTTTAAATGTTTTTAAGATTAGAAATGGGGTAAGGATATTCCTTTCTTCATATGTTAAATTGTGTTTCATTGCATGTCCAAAATCACAAAATTATATTGTTCAAGCATGAAGTGTCTTGTTGATGTGACCACTCGATTTGATGACTACATTTTGAATACTTCATTACCAATGTGGTCCCACCACAATTGTTAAAGTTATATGAGACAAACTTTAACCCAATGTTTTCAATTACAATTCTTATATGTCAACCATCAACTTTGAAAACTTGATGAAAAAACACAAGCTTTTCATGTAACCTATGAATTGGAATTTTATCTTATGTCAGAGTGGAAATTCTTCTAAACCAAAATTTGAAGTCGCACATTTGTTTTGAAATCCTAGTGATTGCTAGGTGGTATCACATTACAATTTGCACTTTAAATAGTATATCATGAAAATTTAGTCATTACCCTAGGTCTTCAACTTGTTTTTCATAAACATTGTAGATTTTGTTATGATGTAAAATGCATATCATGCATTGAAACCGATACAAATATACACAAAACAAATACATAAATTGACAATTGCCTTATATGAAATTGTGGTACACCTTACTATTTGATAATGTAAATTGCTTGATCTAGTGTTCTATTATTTTGTTTATTGGTAGCTTTGTATCAATGTGTTATATAATTGATAAAATAAAATGTTACAATAGGAAAGGAAAGTTTGTATGTTTTTGATGTATAGATCTGTCATTTAGAGTATTGCGCACCCTTTCACACAATTATTAAAAGTATGATAAAAAAATGATAATTATTGTTTAATAAATAACAAGATTATAGATTATGAGTTGTAAAATTCACACAAACAACTAGGTAGAATATGAACTATAGAATAATATCAATAATCAAAATGGTTACCTTTGAAGAATTCGAAGGATTAAAAAAATATGAACTATAAAACTTTCCTTAGAAAACAAAGAAAACAACATTAAGAAGTCTCAAAATTTCACACCAAAGTTATGGAAATGCGCAACTTTTTTTAATTTGCATCGAATTGCTTTGATAGGTTGTGGGAACATCTCCTTATTTTTCTTTCTTGTTTCTTTTATATAAAACTTACTACATAATCCATTTTTATGTAAATAATCAATTTCAACAAAAAATACATTGGAAAAATCTCAAGTGATGATCTTCTTTAAAACATCTAAATCTCATGGAACTAGAAAATGCAAAACATCTAAGAATGTAAATCTTAAATACTCACAAAAAGTTGGTGCCATCCACTTTATAAAATTGTAGGCGTGCAATGTCCTTTTGATAAAGGTAGTGCCAACCTTAAGGCAAATCGATATCCCTTAAGAAACCTTTAGTGATCCTTCAAAAAATAGTTATTGTTCAAAACTAAATAAGGTGGTACCCTTACCGAAGTGGTAGAGCCATTTTTATTAGTTAGTGCCGACCAAACTAATAGTTTAATTACAAAAGTTTGAAAACTCATAACTTCCCCAAATAAAGTCCAAATTCATTGTTTTAAAAGTCTATATTTGTAGCCTTGGAAACAACTTTCCAACTTCATATCATTCATCCTAATTGGTGGTGTATTTAACTTTTGAAATCATGAAAAAATGAGCTTTGGTAGTTGATTTGGTAGTTCAACACACAATTTGGTAGAAAACTTTGATGATTCATAATGTCTCCAAATGAACTTCAAATCAAGCATTACAAGTGTTTATTTTGTATCCCTTGGAAAGAACTTTCCAACCTTTCAGATCAAGTTTGGTAATATGTTTTGATAGATTGTTTTGGTACATTGACAATAATTATTTTTATAAAGTTTTTTATAAATCCTCTTTTTTATAACTATGTTTTGTATCTATTTCTATAGCTACTCTAAAAGAATAACAAAAAATTGTCCCTTTAACACCATTTGTTACATATATAGAATTCATAGATGGGTTTATATTAATTGACACCCATGTGAAGGTACAAGTCTCAACAAAAAACTAGTCAAAAATTTGAAACTAAATATCATGATTAATTTTTATATTGCATAAGGATTCATCAAACATGGATGTAAATACAAGGTATCCCAAGTATGTAAAAGATTTAACAAAAAAGGCTAATATATTAAATTCTTCAACATAATGAATTATCATAACACATTTGATCAAATATGTGACAAAATAAGTTTGAAATAAAAATGTCAATCCTTATCAATAGTTCCAAATAAACAAAGTTCTCTAAATGAAAATGTATGTCTTTGAAGTCATAAGACCTATCATAATTCCATTACCAAAAATAAGGTTGTCCATTTCTTATAACAATTGTTGCCATATGTGCATTCCATTTCAAGCTCCTTGAAAATTACAAAAGATTGCTTGAATGTCGTTATAATTTTGCATCAAATAATGGTATCACATTAACAATTGAAGCAACAAGTTAGCATGAAAAACATTTAGTTATTTATAATATGGGTTTTGAATAATTTACAACTATAATTTGAAGGTCAAAAATACATTTACCAACACTAGTTTAAAAGTGGGGTGCAATTCAATAGTTGAAATTAGTATGGGACCTTAAAAGTGAAATAAATTCATTACACTTTAGTTTTTTCTCCTTGGTTAAAGTTATTTCACTATAAGGTCATTATGTAAACATTATGTTTCACTATTTGTTGACATAATTCATTAGTATAATTTACTTTGATAAATAGGTTTATTTTTATATTGTTGTTTTAAATACCCTAGGCTATTGTAGGGTATTCAATACTTATACCTTATCCTTACTTTAGGCTATCTAATACTTCTTACTAGTTGCAATTGTGATTGCAAAGTTAGTTGTAGTTGAAACTGTGATTACAAACCTTGCAATTTGGGTGCCACACTATAATTTCAATCACAAAACTAATTGCAAATAATAACAATTACAAGGTTAAGGGTTGGAATGGACAAGATTTGGGTGTAATGAAATTATTAACAATAGTAGTTGAAAATGAATGTGCCAAAAAAATGGTATTTTTTGTTTTAGGGTTTAGGGTTTAGGGTTTAGG
>Ga0116229_10005692_pt1 | contig 20215 bp, 17 predicted proteins | sample S1TSphgellanicum_3_FD_87313 | JGI IMG/M metagenome (GOLD analysis project Ga0116229, IMG submission 87313) | Host-associated microbial communities from peat moss isolated from Minnesota, USA - S1T2_Fc - Sphagnum magellanicum MG | ecosystem: Host-associated > Plants > Peat moss > Unclassified... | reverse complement strand
GGTCGAGCTGAATACCAACGATGAGATCAAGGATCTGGTGAACACGGTCAATCGCATGATCGCCAACCTGCGCACTACGGCGGCGATCGCCGACCAGATCGCCGATGGCGACTTGACCGTGCACCCCAAGCCCCTGTCGGACAAAGACACCCTGGGCCTGGCCTTGGAGCGGATGGTGGAGCGCTTGCGCAATGTTGTCGGCAACGCCCTGGTCGCTTCGGACAATGTGTCCTCCGGCAGTCAGGAACTGTCGGCTACGGCTGAGCAGGTCAGTCAGGGCGCGACGGAACAGGCGTCTGCGGCCGAACAAGCCTCGGCCTCCATGGAGCAGATGGCCGCCAATATCAAACAGAACGCCGATAATGCGGCGCAGACCGAGAAGATCTCTCGTCAATCTTCCAAGGACGCCGAGGTCAGCGGCGAGGCGGTCAATCGCGCGGTCGAGGCGATGCAGACGATCGCCGAAAAGATCACCATCGTTCAGGAAATCGCACGCCAGACCGATCTTCTGGCCCTGAACGCGGCGGTGGAAGCGGCCCGAGCCGGCGAGCATGGTCGTGGCTTTGCGGTGGTGGCGTCAGAAGTGCGCAAGCTCGCCGAACGCAGCCAGGTGGCGGCGACCGAGATCGGCGCAGTCTCCTCTGAGACCGTCAAGGCGGCGCAGTCGGCCGGCGAAATGCTCGCAGCGTTGGTTCCCAATATCCGCAAGACCGCCGAGCTGGTCTCGGAGATCAGCGCCGCCTGCCGTGAGCAGGACATCGGCGCCAGTCAGATCAACGAGGCCATCCAGCAGCTGGACCAGGTGACGCAGCTAAACGCTTCTGCTTCCGAGCAGATGACGGCGACGTCCGAAGAGCTGTCGGGTCAGGCGGAGGAGTTGCAGGCGTCCATCGCCTTCTTCCGCACCGACGCGGCGAGCGCCGGTAAGAGCTTGGCGGCGACGCCTGTACGCGCCGCCGCGCCTAAGTCCCCCGCCCGGCGTCCTGCGCTCGCCAAATCTCCCGCCAAGTCCGCCCTCGCCGCCCGAAAGGCCAACGGCGTCGCCGCCCAGCAGGCGCGGGCCAAGGGCTTTGCGCTCGACCTCACCCACGGCGGTCCGGACGCGGATGACGCCGATTTCAAGGCATATGCATAAGATGGCCATCGTCTCTCAAACCAAGCCGTCCGACGCCAGCCAGTTCGTCACGCTGGCGCTCGGCCAGGAGGTGTTCGCGGCGCCCGTCGCCTATGTGCGGGAAATCCTCGACTACCGCACGCCCTTCAAGGTCCCCGAAGGTCCGCCCTACCTCTTGGGGCTGATCGATGTGCGGGGACGGGGCACGCCTCTGATCGACCTGCGGCTCAAGCTGGGCCTCTCCAGCGTGCCGCCGGATTTGGCGACCCGTATTCTGGTGCTGGACGTACCCGTGGGGGACCGCATCCTGGCGCTGGCCCTGGTGGCGGATCGGGTGATCGAGGTCGCGGCCTTTGACGCCTCGGAGATTGAGGCCGCGCCCGATATCGGCGTGCCTTGGCGCTCGGACTATATCCAGGGCGTCGTGCGGCGGGAGCAGGACTTCGTCGTCCTGTTCGATCTGCCGACGCTCCTGGCCAGCGCCCAGTCCGCCTTGTCGGGCGCCGCCGGCGTCGACCCTGAGGCGTCCCTAGCCCAACGTGTAGCCTAGCGGGCGATTTCAAAATGACGAATGCGGTCCAAGCCGCGACGCTCCCGGCAGGCCTGAGCGCTCGCAATTATAGCCGGCTGGCCGACGTGATCCACGACGCCAGCGGCATCAAGATGCCGCCGAGCAAAAAGACCATGCTTGAGGGTCGTTTGCGCCGCCGCATCACGGCCCTGGGCTTGCCGGACCTGAACGCCTATTGCGACTACCTGTTCGACGGTGCCGATTTCGACAGCGAATTGGTCCACCTGATCAATGTCGCCACCACCAATAAGACCGATTTCTTCCGCGAGCCGGCCCATTTCGACTTCATGACTCAAGTCGCCCTGCCCGCCATCGCTGAGACGGGGCGGCGGCAGGTAAGGCTGTGGAGCGCCGCGGCGTCGGTGGGGGCTGAGGCCTACACGCTGGCGATGGTGATGGAGGAGTTTCGCCGGGGCGGGCGCGGGCCCGACTACTCCATCCTCGCCACCGATATCTGCACCGATGTGCTGGAGCAGGCCGCGGCAGGCCGGTTTCCCTCGGCGATGATCGACCCAGTGCCGATGGACATGCGCCGACGCTATCTGCTGCAATCGCGCGACCCTCATGCCGATGAGGTGCGGATCGCGCCGGCGCTTCGCGCCAAAATCGCCTTTGCGCGTCTCAATCTGATGGATAGCGCCTATCCCGTTGGCGGCGACATGGATTTCATCTTCTGCCGCAACATCTTGATCTATTTTAACAAAGAGACCCAAGAGCGCGTGCTGTCCCGTCTGTGCGACCATCTTCGTCCCGACGGCTATCTGGTGCTCGGCCATTCCGAGTCCGCCGTCGGCGTGGATCTTCCCGTCGTCGCAGTCGTCAATACGATCTTCCAGAAGGTGTAGGGCCATGCTGCAAGCCAAGAAGCGCGTACGGGTTCTCATCGTCGACGATTCCGCCACCGTGCGTCAGACGCTGGCGGCTGTGCTGGAGGCCGATCCGGAAATCGAAGTGCTGGGCGTCGCCTCCGACCCGTTTGTGGCGGCCGGTCGTATCCGCGACGAGATCCCCGATGTGATCACGCTGGATGTGGAGATGCCGCGCATGGACGGCATCACCTTCCTGCGCAAGCTGATGGCCCAGCACCCCATCCCGGTCGTCATGTGCTCGTCCCTGGTCGAGGCCGGCTCCGAAACCCTGATGCAGGCGTTGGAGGCGGGCGCGGTCGATATTATTCTGAAGCCCAAGATCGGCGTTGGCGACCACCTGAGCGAGGCGCGGGACCGCATATGCGAGGCCGTGAAGGGCGCGGCTCAGGCCCGGGTCGGGCGCACGCGCGACCGTCGCCCCACGCCCGCCTCGCTCGATCCCCAGGAGAAGCTGACCGCCGACGCCATGCTGCCGCCGCCCCGCGTGGGCGCCATGGCGCGCACGACCGAGACCATCATCTGCATCGGCGCCTCCACGGGCGGAACGGAGTCCCTGCGCGAAGTGCTGGAGGCGCTTCCGGCCGATGCGCCGGGAATCGTCATCGTCCAGCACATGCCGGAGAAGTTCACCGCCTCCTTCGCCAAGCGTCTGGACAGCCTCTGTCAGGTTCATGTGAAGGAGGCTGCCGATGGCGACGCTGTATTGCGCGGGCATGTGCTGATCGCGCCGGGCAATCTGCACACCATGATCGAACGCAGCGGCGCGCGCTATTACGTCTCGGTGAAGGAGGGGCCCCTGGTCTCTCGCCATAGACCCTCTGTGGACGTCTTATTTCGCTCCGCCGCCCGCTCCGTCGGCTCCAACGCCGTGGGCGTGATCATGACCGGCATGGGCGACGATGGCGCGCGGGGCCTCGAAGAGATGAAAAACGCCGGCGCCTTTACGCTTGCTCAGGACGAAGCGACCTGCATCGTCTTCGGCATGCCCAAAGAAGCGATTGCTCGCAATTGCGTCGACCGCATCGTCCCGCTCCACCATCTGGCCCGAGAAATCCAGCACGCCGCAGCGCGGTGATGGATCGAGTTGATCGCGCTCTATCTGCAAAAACGTAGAGCGCGTTTGATGCGAAAGCCGGCTCCCATTTTTCGCAACGCGCTCTACGTTCGCGAAACGTCGCAGGCGAACATATAGCCTGCGCCACGGTGGGTCTTGATCAGCGGCCGATCATAGGACGCCTCTAATTTGCGTCGCAAACGACCCACTAGGACATCAATGGCGCGATCATCCATCGTGGCGTTGGGTCCATAGGTGGACTCGATCAATTCTTCCCGCGACAAGACCGTCATCGGATTTGATAGAAATATCCCGAGAACGGTAAATTCCCGCTCTGTTAAAAGAATAATCGTACCATCGGGCGATTTAAGCTCTCGGCGCGAGATGTCCAATAAAAAGCCTGAAAATTTATAGAGAATTTTTCCGCGGCGCGAGCTTTGGATGTACTCATCGGACCTGCGACGCAATACCGCCCGGATGCGGGCGAGCAACTCCCGGGGGTGGCAGGGTTTGGCGATATAATCGTCAGCCCCCATTTCCAGCCCAACGATTCGGTCGATCTCATCGCCCATGGCGCTCAATAGAATAACGGCCGGCCCGCGACTTTGGGCAATGCGGCGGCATATAGAGAGGCCGTCTTCGCCGGGCATAACAACATCTAAGATGATTATATCGATATTTGTCTGGTTTAAGACGTCGTCTAATTCAGCAGAGGACGCCGCCTCGTGCGTCGTATAGCCATTCTTATTCAGGTATGACGCGATTTCGGTGCGTAATGCGTCATCATCATCGACGACGGCGACATTTATGTCGGCGCCTGTGTCTGAAGTCATCCCCATTTCCAGATTTTACCGATAGAATGTGTCAATGATATTACGCATGGGCAATATATGTGTGATTCTGCAAGCCGTATACAGCCCTGTTGCCGAGGAACGGCGTCCTGCCTGAGAGGCCTTGGCCGCGCTGTGCTATTCAGCGCGATCAAGCCGTCGATTCGAGGCGCCGACGCCACCCGCCAGGACCAGCCAAATTGCGATCCCACGGGCAAGGCCGCCGCGGTTGAGAGTTTAAGATAGATGTCCGCCGATTTCAAAACCCTGGAAGAGCTTGAGGCCGCGCTAAAGGGCTTGGAAGGCCGCCTTCTCGCCGCGCCAGATGACCTCGGTCTGCAGAGCGCGCGGGCCGACCTTTTGGCGGCTTTAGGACAGATTGAGGCTGCGAAATCGGCCTATATGGCTGTGCTGGCGCGGGATCCGACCCATTACGCCACCCTGAACAACTTCGGCGCCCTGCTCTACGAAACTGATTTTCGCACCGCCGCGCGCACGGTCTTCAGTCAGGCGGTTCGCCATCATCCCGATCAGGCCATGGCCCACGTCAACCTGGCCAAGCTGTTGCGATATAATGATGAACTCGACCTGGCGCGGGTCCATTACGAACGGGCGATAGAGCTTGAGCCCGCCAATGTCTTCGCCCACCAGCAGCTGAGCGAGCTGCTGCGGGAGTTGGGCGATCTGGAGGGCATGCGCCGCCATCGCCGGCTTGGGTTTGCGCCTCAGCCGATCAGCCCGCTCCCCTATATGGGGCGCGGCGAGCCTGTACCGCTGCTGGTGCTGACCTCGACGCCAGCCGGCGATTTGGGGTGGCGCAAGCTCGTGGATGACACGGTCTTCGCCGTGACGACGCTGGTCGCCGAATACGACGATCCGGCCCGACCGCTTCCGCCCCATCGCGCGATCTTCAATGCGATTGGCGATGCAGACCTGTCGCCGCTGGATCTTCGCGCGGCGGAGGCGCTGGTCGCGCGATCGCCTGCGCCGGTTATCAATGCGCCGGCCAATGTCTTGGCTACAGACAGGGTGTCCAACGCCCAGCGACTGGCGCAGATCGCCGGCGTGACGGCGCCAAAGATGGCTTCGATGGCGAAGGCGGACCTGTCGCGCCCCGGCGCCGCCGAGCATCTGACCGAGCAAGGATTTGTGTTTCCCCTGCTCTTGCGAAGCCCAGGTTTCCACACCGGGCGCCATTTTGTGCGTGTGGATAGTCCTGACTCGCTTGGCGCCTACGCCGAGGCCCTGCCAGGCCTGGAGGTGTTGGTCATGGACTATCTCGATTGTACGGGGACGGACGGCTATGCCCGCAAGTACCGCGTGATGATGATCGATGGCGCCCTGTACCCCTTGCATATGGCGGCGTCGCTAGATTGGAAGGTCCACTACTTCACGGCTGCGATGCGCGACGATGCGAGGCTTCAGGCCGAGGAGGCCCTTTTCCTGAACGACATGGCGAGCGTCTTAGGCCCCAAGGCGATGGGGGCGCTGGACGCGATTCAGGCGATGTTGGCCTTAGATTACGCGGGCGTGGACTTTGGCCTGAACGACTCTGGCGACCTCGTCGTGTTCGAGGCTAACGCCGTGATGACGATTGTGCCGCCGGACGCCTCGCCCCAGTGGGATTATCGACGTGCCCCAATTGCGGAGGCGGTGGCCGCCGCCCGCAACATGGTCATATCCCGCGCCCGCGTCGCCCCGACGCGCCCCGCTTAGTCCGTCCTCGCCCCCAATTTTCTGATCCGCTCCCTAAGTTTTTTTGGTTTGCCCCCTGCTGCGGGGCGGCCTATCAATTCCATCTTGGCGGTTGCGGTTCTCTACGGGGTCAGCAGTATTCAGAGCCATATCTATATAGAAGAGTTGCATGGCGTTTATTATATCTAATCGGAAAGATAAGGAATTAATATATGTCGCCGATGAATTTTAAACGAAACGAAAGTTTCGGAATTGCCCTATTTTATGCAGAACCGTTTCAGATGCAGCACATTAGCTGTGTTAAAAAGACGACAATAAAGTAAAAACCGAGGTTGTTTGGCGCCAGAATATTGACCGCGCTGTGATTGGCCGATCAAAATCGAGAATTATCGTATAACCCGGAGTCAACAGACGAATACAATAAAATATAATCATAATATTGAGCGCGCCGCGCTCGATTGGGGGAAACGTGCCTGGGTTCTTACTCATCATAAGGACGTACTATGAAAAATAAATTTGCGAATGCCAGCACGCTTGTTCTCCTGAGCTGCATCGGTTCTCTTTGGGTAGATCACAATTCGCGCGTTTTGGCGCAGGACCAATCTGGCGCCTCAGTGTCCGAAGTCATTGTGACGGGAACGCGCCAGACTGGCGTAAAGGCCGCCGACAGCGCCGCGCCGATTGAGGTTGTGGGCTCAACGGCCTTGAAGCAGACGGGCTATAACGACCTGGCGGACGCCCTGGCGGCCAGCGTCCCGTCGCTTAATGTGGAGCAAAACGGCGGCGATGCGGCCGCCCTGGTGGTTCAGGCGGCGCTGCGGGGCCTCAATCCTAACGACACCTTGGTTCTGGTGGATGGCAAGCGGCGCAACACCACGGCCGACCTCGGTGTGGACGGCGGCAGCGCCTATTCCGGCGCCGCGGCGGTCGATTTGAGCTTTATTCCCGTCGCCGCCATCGACCACGTCGAAGTGCTGACCGACGGCGCGGCCGCCCAATACGGCTCCGACGCCATCGCCGGCGTCGTCAACATCATCTTGAAGAAGTCGTCGTCGGGCGGCTCGGTTTCCGCTACGGGCGGACAATACTACGAAGGCGACGGCGATACCGGCGCTTGGTCCATCAACAAGGGCTTCAGCCTGGGCGATAAGGGCTTCGCCAACGTCACGGTTGAGCAGCGCTATCACGACTTCAGCGAGCAGGGTTACGGCGACCGCCGCTTCACGAACGCCAACGGTTCGCTGGCCTCCGGCAATGACGCAGCGACCGTCGCCGGCGTTGAAAATTCGACGAATTACCCCAATGAAAACAAGGTCAATGGCGACCCGGACTATGACGTCTACAACGTCTTCTATAACGCGGGTTACGACCTGGGCGACGGCGTTCAAGCCTATGCCTTCGGCAGCTACGGCAATCGTAACGCCTCTCACTACGAGAACTATCGTACCCCGGAGAAGGTCGAAGGGACGACCTCCACGGGCGAGTTGGTCCTTCCGCTACCCGACGGCTTTGATCCGCGCGAGCAGATCAAGGAGCAGGAATATTCCTTCACCGAGGGCTTGAAGGGCAAGATCTATGGCTGGAACTGGGACCTATCGACGGTCTATGGCGAGGATAACGATCAAGTCTACACGATCAATTCCGCCAACGCCCAGCTGTTCCCGGTTATTCAGGCCGCAAACGCGACCCCGGTTAATCCTCAGCGTAACTTCTATGACGGCGCCTACATCGGCACTGAATTGACCAATACGCTAGATTTCGACCGCAGCTTCGCCGTCGGCCTAGCGTCGCCTCTGAACGTCGCCTTCGGCTTTGAGCAGCGTCGCGATACCTATGGGATTTCAGCGGGAGACCCCGCGTCGTATTACGGCGGCGGCGCTCAGTCGTTTACGGGCTATACCCTGACCGACCAGGGTATCCATGCGCGGACCAACTACGCCATCTATGGTGATCTGGCCGCGGATCCAATCAGCCACCTCCATCTCGATCTGGCCGGTCGTTATGAAAACTATAGCGACTTTGGCGGCGCGACCGTGGGCAAGGTGACGGGACGTTACGACTTCACGCCGGATTTCGCGGTGCGCGGCACGCTGAGCACTGGCTTCCGGGCGCCGACCTTGGCGGAAGAATACTATTCGGGCACCAACGTCTCGCCGGACTCGGCCGACGTCCAGCTTCCACCCAACTCTCCGGCGTCGAGTCAGGCTGGTTTCGGCAAGCTCAAGCCTGAGACCTCGCATAACTATAGTGTCGGGTTTGTTTATCATCCCATTCCCCGCCTGCAGATCACCGCGGACGCCTATGACATCATCATTCACGACCGCATTCTGGTCAGTGGCTTCCTGTTTGGTTCGGAAGAAGGCTACGGCGCCAATGGCGTGGTGTCGCAAGGGGTGCTCAACGCCATTTCGGCGCGAGGAGTCGCCCTCGACTCCGGCCTGAGCTACGCCGGCATCTCGCTGTTTGCGAACGCCGCCAATACCCGGACCGACGGCGTCGAGGTTACGGCGACCTATGCGTCCGACTTCGATCAATTGGGTCACGTCGATTGGTCGCTGGGCTTCAACTTCAACCAGAACGCCGTCACCAAGCTGTTCCCGCTGCCCGACGCCGTGACCAACGTGGACTTCGGCCAGACCTCCTTCCTGGACAAGAGTGCGCTCAGCGCCCTCACAAACAGCACGCCGCAGGAGAAGGTCGTCCTGCAGGCCTACTGGACGCTCGACAAATGGAGCGTCAACCTGCGCGAGACCATCTATGGTCCGACGTCCGAATGGGTCAGCTATGACGGCAGCGGCGCCGGCGACGGCGCCTTTGACGAAAAGATCGGTGTGACCGGCATCACCGACCTTGATATCGGCTACAAGATTACTCGGTCTCTGAAGCTCGATATCGGCGCCAACAACCTGTTCAACACCTATCCGCCGGCGACGCCAACCGTTGGCGGCCGTCCGACGGACGGCGGATACGTCTATGGCGTTCCCTATTCCTTTGCGCCGTGGGGTAATAACGGTGGTTACTACTACGGGCGTGTGACCTATACGTTCTAAGGGTAGGGGGCGTTAGCCTAGTCTTTTACCCCTTGTTCCGGGGGTATCCATGGCGCGGCGTTTGAGCTGCTGTATGGGCGTCAAGCCTCGCGCAATGGACCCTCGGAACAAGTCTCATCGGTTTTTCGCCTAGCTCACAATCTCCGTCTTCCTAGGGCTTGTCCCGAGGGAGGCGGAAAAAGGGGAGGATGGGGGCCAATCGCAGGGCGAAAGCGCTATTTAGCGCCAAGGGAAACGCCTCCAGTGGTAGGCGGAATGAAAAGGTTTTTGGCAGCCAGCTCCATTCGGTCGAAAGCCTAGTCGGCGCGCCAAGCGCAGGCCTTACCAGGGGCGCTCCATCGGGGGCTTAATGCACAGCCTTGGAGTGCGTGACGTTCGTCTCATCGGGAAATTCGCCGGCGCCGGCCTGCCCGGTGTGGGGCCGTGGGGTCGACGCACGCGTAAAAAGGTCCTGGGCCGCCGTCGAGGCCTGGAGCAGATCCAGGGCTTGCTCGGTCAGCTCGGCTGGCCATAGGTCAACGACTGGCCCGAACCGCTGAAGGATTTCCTCGAATTTCGAAAGCGTCATCGGCTGATGTCTTCTTTTGTTTCAGTAGGCGCGCGCGCAGCGCCTGGCGTCCTCGTTTAAGCAAAGACCGTACCGCTTGTTCCGTCGTCTCCATCTGGTCCGCGATCATAGCAACTTCGCAGCCATCGAAATAGTACAAACGCAAAGCACGGGCCTGAGTTTCAGGTAGCCGCCCGATCTCTCCAGCTAATTTTTCTGACAGCTCCAGTTGAACGAGGCTGTTTTCCTGCTCCGTCTGACTTAATCCCGTCTCCTCCGATTCTATAAGCGATGCGATGATTTCCGACGCCTCGGGCCTTGATCTGCGCTGGCGGCGCTTATCGATGGCCTTGTTGATGGCGACGCGGTGAATCCAGGTCGAAAACTTCGCCTGTCCCTCGACCCAGCTTGCCCGGTTGTTCCAAACCGAAAGAAACACCTCCTGTGCGACATCCTCGGCCTCCTGACGGTCGGAGAGGACGTTCATCGCCAACCGCAGAACCATGGCTCCGTGTCGATCCATCAAGAATCGTAACGCCGCCTCATCATTGTGTCGTAACTTCTGACATATTTCTCTATCAGATATCAATCCTGTCGAATTAGACGCAAAAATGTCCGCTTCAGACCGATCGGGACGCCTTAATGCAACAAGATCGACATTTCCGTGAAGTTCAGAAACAAAGTTGAATGCATTGGTCATATCATTCACCTGAAACAAGGTTAACTTGCTCCAGGCATTGCACGAAGTGTGCCAGTATGGTCCCGAGCTTCCTCCTTAGCTTTATGCGGCGCTCGTTTGGGGGCGGCGCGGCGCGGCGACCCACATTTTCCGGCAAAAGTTCTGCATCAGGCCAATAATCTCATCAAAAGTTGCAAGCACGTCGTCGCTATGCAGCACTGTACGAACGCGTTCGAACATATCCAGATAGAAGCCAGCCAGGATCAGCTTGTCCTTGGCTCCCCGCTCCGGCTTGATGCTGCCGTGCAGGATCAACAGAGCGCGCATGCAGGTCTGGGTGTGACGGCACATATTATCCAGGCGGCGCACCTCATAGGCAGCTTTTGCCGCGATAAGCTCCTGACATAAACGCTCATGCACCTGAATGCTGGCCTGCACGGGCGTGAGCACGGCGTGGGTCGCGCGGCCGTAGGCGCGAACGCCAGCCGCGACTTCCGGCGAAAAGTCTTCAGCTGCTGGGTGGGTTGAGGATTGCATTGAGTTCTTCCTGTAAAACGCTGGCTGACGCGATTTCGGTTTCCATGTTGGCGTATTGATCGATCAGCGACGTCTCATAATTATTGGCGTTGGTTTGGATCGTCGTGGCCTGGCTCGATAGGCTTGTATCTTCACCGGTCAAGCCAGAGATCGCCGTCTCAAACGAACCGGACGCCTTATTTCCGAACTGAGTGGCCAGGTTGACCAGGCTGTCCGCAAAGCCTTGGCTGAGCGATACATTGATGGTTTCGTCTGACGTTGTGAACACAGCGAACTTCAGCCCGGCGTAGGCTGTACCGGAGGCGCCGATCAGCTCATCACCAGACACCGTAAATAGCCCGCTCTGCCCGTTCACCGTAACGCCCGAAATTCCATTGGAATCAGCCGTGATGTCTAAGGCGAAGCTCTGCGATATGTCGCTGGTGTTGCTGATCACCACCAGAGATGTGCTCGAACTGCTGAACGACGACTGGAAAAAGCTCTGAACGGCGGTCGGATCATCCGTCACGGCGTTCGTCAGCAGGGTGGGATCTGAGAGTTCCAGATCGTTGTTGCTGTCCAAGGTGATGCCGAGATCGGCCAGATATGAAATGGCGCTGCTGCCTGTGCCGACCTGCCCGGTCACGATGTCATCGAGCTGGGTCGTCAGGGTGCCTAAGGTGGGATCGCCGAACAGGTAGGCGGTGGAAGATACCACCCCGTTCGTCTCCGCCTGTTGCGTCGCAATATAGTCGTTCAAGGAATTATAGGCGGTGATGAAGCTCTGCACCGCCGAGGTAATGCCCGACGTGTTTTGGGTGATGGCCAACGTCAGGGTGCTTCCCGCAGACGTCGTGCTGTCCAGATTCAGCGTCACCCCTGGAATGACGTTGCTCGGCGTATTGGTCGTGCTGGTGATCGAGGTGCCATCGACCGTGAATTCCGCGCTCTGACCCGCCTGAAGGGTGGTCGCGAACGCGCCGGCGCTCGTGGTCACGCCGATGTCGTTTAGAACATTGTCGCCCGATGCGGCCGTCGCGGTGATGGTCTGGCCGGTATCGGCCGTGGACAGCACCATTTGATACTGGCCCGAAGAGACCTGGATCAGGGTGGCGTCCACGCCCGTCGTCGCCGACTCCGCGCTGATGGCGCTGGCGATGTCGGATATCGTCATACCGCTGGTGACATTGATGGTCGCTGCGGTTCCGTTCGAGGCGGCGATGGTGAAGGAGCCCGTGTCGCCCACCGCCGTCGATCCGGAAAGGGTAGAGCTGGCCACCTTCATACTGGTCGCCAGCTGCGATATGGTCAGACTATAGGAGCCCTCTGTCGCCGACGTCGTCGTGCTGGCCGTCAATATGTTGCTGGCGGTGACCGAGGCGTCCGAGGAGGTGACCGTGGCGGTCATATCGGAGAACAGGCTGGTCGTGCCGGACGTCAAGTGCGCCGACGAGGCCAAGGCGTCGACGGATGAGGAGAGCGAATTGACCAGCGACTGAACATCGGAATAGGCCGATATCATGTTCTGGTTGGTCGTGATTTGCGCGTCAAGCGTATCGATCGACGCGGTCTGGCTAGCCAGGGCGGTCTGAATCAGAGACGCCGTGTTCAGGCCAGAGGCGGTGGATTGGATGTAGGTCGTCGACCCGAGGGTGACGACCGATCCCTGATTTACGCCGGCTGTGCTTGTCATTGGACCTGCCTCATACGGCGGCGGCGGATTGGCCGGAGCGAGATGGAGAAAAATGCAAAGCGGTTTTTCGCCTGCATTTCGCTCATCCGCTCAAGGGCCGACCCGCCGCGCGTTCAAGTTCCTTACTGCAGGACTTTGAGCAGTTCGGACTGCATCATGTTGGCGTCGGTCACCGCGGTCACCGCGGCGCTCGTCAGCGTTTCTTCGTTGGTATAGGTCGTTTCTTCCGCCGAAATATCGACCGAGGTAATGGCCGAGCTCGCCGCTTGCAGGTTGGTGATCGAGGTGTTGACCACGCTGCCCGTGTACTCGAGCTGTTCCAACTGAGCGCCCACCGACGCTTGATAGGTCGAAAGGCTGTTGATCGCGCTGGTCAGGGCCGTCATCGCCGCGCTGGCGCCGGTGACGGAGGAGATGGACAGGCTTGAGAGCGCAGCGATCGCCGTGGAGGCGGCCGTGATCGTCACGGTGATGGTCTCGCTCGAGGTGTCGCCCACCAGGAAGGTCGCGCCGCTGGCGTAGGTCGAGCTGGTCAGCAGCGTTTCACCGTTGAACGTCGTCTGGGTGGCGATGTTCGACACTTCGGCGAGGAGGTCCGAGAATTCCGCTTGGAGGTCGTTCAGGCTGGCGGTGCTGCTCGAGCCCGACTGGGCTTCAGCCGCCAGGGACTGCATCCGCGTCATCACATCGCTCATATTGGTCAGAGCGCCGCTGGCGGTGTTCAAGACCGATTCGCCGCTGCTGACGTTGACGGCGGCTTCTTGCAAGATCGCCACATCGGAGTTCATACCAGTGCTGATCGCGAGGCCAGCGGGGTCGCTGGCGGCGTTCGTGGTGTTCTTGCCGCTGGAGATTTCATCGATCGCCGTGCTTTCGGCGCTGCTGTTGGCGTTCAGATAGGCGACGGCCGTGTTAGCCGTCGTATTGGCGCTGATTGAAGGCATGGGGTCCGCCCCTTATTGGGTTTGAGTCCAGCCCTGGCCGTCCAAGGCTGCGAAGTCACCGACGCCGTTGCTGGAGCCGCTTCTCCCACTTCAACGGACCGACCGTCCCCGATGGGGCGGAAAAACGTCGTCCAATGACTGAAAAATTTTCGGCGACTCTAAAAAGCGCAGCGCCATTGCATATCCCCCTGTTGTTTAGCGGAGTGGGGAAGGAAAATATGCGGAATATGTTAATGATTATACGGTGTGTTTTTGGATTGTTGGTCCCACCTACTCCACTCATCCCGCGCTGGCCCAGGTCTACGGCGCCAGGTCTGACGCCCATTCGGCGGTTGAAATGTCGCGCCATGGATGCCCGGAACACGTCCGGGCAAGACGGAAGAGAGAGCGCTACAGGCTATATGTTAGCGCCTATGGAAACAAGATCAGGCGCGAGCGGTCTATTGGCTCACGCGAAGGCGGGAAGATATGATAAGGACGTTTGAGGCTTGCGCCCGCGTGTGGAGTTTTGAGCGACCTTTGGCCGTGCTCCTCACGCTTGATATGGCTTCGCGTGAAATCTTAAACGCCGCCTCCCCACGCGATCAACCTATCTACTGCAGGACTTTCAGCAGCTCCGACTGCATGGCGTTGGCGTCGCTGACGGCGGTGACGGCGGCGCTCGTCAGGGTTTCTTCGTTGGTATAGACGGTTTCCTCCGCCGAGATATCCACCGAGGTGATGGCCGTGCTGGCCGCTTGCAGGTTGGTGATCGAGGTGCTGACCACGCTGCCCGTGTAGAGAAGCTGCTCCAGCTGAGCTCCGACGGACGATTGATAGGTCGAAAGACTGTCAATCGCGGATGTCAGCTCAGTCATCGCCGCGCTCGCGCCGGTGACGGTGCTGAGAGACAGGCTGCCGATGGCTATGGCCACCGTGTTGGCGGCCGGTATCTTCACCGAGATCGTGTCGCTCGAGGTGTCGCCCACCAGGAAGGTCGCGCCCGTTGCATAGGTCGCGGTCGAGGTCAGCACGGGTTCGCCGTTGAACGTCGTCTCGTTGACGATGTTGGACACCTCGGCGATCAGGCTTGTGAATTCCGCATTGAGGTCGTTCAGGCTGGCGGTGCTGCTGGAGCCGGACTGCGCCTCGGCCGCCAGGGACTGCATCCTGGTCATGATGTCGCTCATGTTGGTCAGGGCGCCGCTGGCGGTGTTCAGCACCGATTCACCGCTGGTGACGTTCACGGCGGCCTGCTGCAAGATCGCGACGTCGGAATTCATGCCTGTGCTGATCGCCATGCCGGCGGGGTCGCTGGCGGCGTTTGTCGTATTCTGCCCGCTGGAGATTTCCTCGATCGCCGTGCTCTCCGCGTTGCTGTTGGCGTTCAGGTAGGCGACCGCGGTGTTGGCCGTTGTATTGGCGCTAATTACAGGCATGGGGTCCGCCCCTCATCAGGTTTGAGTCCAGCCCTGGTTGTCCAAGGCCGCCAAGTCGCCGACGCCGTTGCTGGAGTCGCTTCTCCCACTTCAACGGAGCGACCTTCACAGGTGGGGCGGAAAAATTTGGCTGCTTGATTCAAAAATTTTCGACGACTCAAAAAAAGTTCGCCCCATTCCCGATAGGCGTCTCGTTGAAGTGGTCAAAGGGCGCTCTCGTCCTCTTTATCGCTTAGGCCAAATAATGCCGGGGCTTCCATGACGACTGTGCCTCCGACAAGTGGGAGCTCATCCAGCTCGAACTCTTCAGTTTCGAGTAGCGCGACGTCGTCTGCGACGTCCGTCGAAAATGAATTCCTGAACATCCTGACAACGGAGTTGAGCAATCAAGATCCGTTGAACGCCATGGATCCCTCGACCTTTACATCTCAGCTGGTCGGGTATGCGCAGCTGGAGCAGCAGCTCACGACCAATCAAGACCTCAGTACATCCAATACGAGCCTGAGCACCATCACGACCGACCTCAGCTCGATGATGAGCTCGCTCAGCGCCATCAGCAAATATGTCAGCTCGCTCAGCAGCGGCAGCTCGTCCAGTTCCACCAGCACCAGCGCCTAATAGGATATCGCCATGTCTCTCAACGGAGCTCTTAACGCCGCAGTATCCGGCCTCCAGGCGCAGAGCAACGCCTTGTCCGTGATATCCACCAACATCGCGAATGCCTCGACGACGGGCTACACGACAGAAGACTCTAACTTTGATTCGCTCGTCAGCGGTTCAACCGGCGCGCAAAACAACAGCAGCGACTATGGCGGTTCTGGCGTCCAGGTCGTTACGAGTTATGACATGCAAACCATTGGTCAACAGACGACTACGGGTATTTCAACTAATATTGCGCTGAATAATACGTCCAGTAACGGCTTTTTTGTGGTCTCGCCGAGTGCGACAAGTCCATCTACGTCGACTGACCTCTACACGCGTGACGGGAGCTTCTCGCAAGCGGATGGCGGTTATCTTCAGAATAGCAGCGGCGACTACCTGATGGGCTACGCCACGGACTCCGATGGCACGCCAACCTCAAGCAGCGTCGGCCAGTTGAGCGCCTTGACACCCGTCTACGTCCCCCCCACGGTGGCGGCGATCGCGACGACGTCGGCGACCTTGGTGGCCAATCTGCCGGCTGGACTGGACACAGCGGCCGAAAATGCCTCGGACTCATCCGACGCGGATTCAACCACATCGTCTTTGACCGCCATCGACTCTCTAGGAAATACGCAGACGGTTAGTGAGACCTGGACGAACCTCGGCGACAATAAATGGATTCTGTCACTCGGCGACCCGACCAACTCGGCGGGAACGACGACCGGTACGACCTCTCCCTCCGTCTTCCAACTCACCTTCAGCGACGATGGCGCGCTCACCGGCCTCGAGTCCGGGACCGGCTTCACGTCTAGTGGGATTACAGGCGGAACGTCCATCACGGGGACTTCGATTTCGTTAACCCTGACCCCTGACTCGACCAACGGTGCGGCGACGCAACCGATCTCTCTCGACCTGTCCGGTATGACGCTTCAGGCCGCGACAAACTCCACAGACGAAATTCAGATCACCAGCAACACCAACGACGGCTCGCTTGGTGGGCTGCTGTCGTCGATCGCGATTTCGAGCACCGGCGTGGTATCGGCGACCTACGCCAACTCCGCGTCCTCCAACACCACCACCGTGGATGTGGCCCAGGTCCCGCTCGCGACCTTCGCCGATGAGGAGGGCTTGACGGCGATCAGCGGCTCAACCTTCGCCGTCAGCACAACATCGGGGTCTCCGACCCTGGTCACCGCCGGAACGGACGGAACGGGCGAACTGACCGACAGCGCGATCAATGCGTCTACAACCGACACCTCCGCCCAGTTCGACAACATGATTACGGCTGAGCAGGCCTATTCGGCGGCGGCGCAGGTCGTGACCTACGACACCAAGATGTTCGACAGCCTGGTCCAGGCGGTCGCCTAGGCCATGGCTGAGCTCATTCGCTATATCCGCAAGGCTAGAGCGTCTCGCTACGCCAATTTCCGCCTGCCGATCATCACCTCGCCGGAAGAGGCGAAGGCGGTCGCCGCCAAGGTCGGGGCGGAGCTGGCGTCGCTCCCCCCGAATGAAAAACTGTCCCTGCTCAGCGACCTGAAGGTTCTGTCGGACGCCTTGGAAGGGCGTATCCAACGCCTGGACGAGGAGATGGCTGAGACTCGCTTGAAGCTTCAACAAGCGCGTTTCAGCCGGCGGGTTTGCCGCAGCTACGCCCAAAGCGCCGCCGCGGTGATCCAACTTCATCGGCGGCGCTAGCCATGTCGCTCACGTCAGCCCTGAACTTAGCGGCGTCTTCGCTGGCGAATACCCAATTCCAGATTGCAACCGTCTCCACCAATATCGCCAACGCCACCACGCCGGGCGCGACCCAGGAGGCCTACACCGAGACCACGTCGGATAGTGTCGGGGCGGCGCTCAGCGGCGGCACGATATCTCGGCTGACGAACAGCTATCTCTCCAGCACCGTCAACCAGAGCGCCAGCACGAGCGCCGCCAGCTCCACCGTCAGCAGCTATCTGTCGAGCTATGACGATGCGCTCGGCTCGACCTCGGATGACGACACGATCTCGAATCTGCTGACGAAATTGCAGAGCGCGCTGACCACGCTGCAATCCGATCCATCGGCCAGCTCTGATCAGACGGCCGTGGTCTCCGCCGCCTCGAATATCGCGACCAGCATCACCAGCCTATCGAGCTCGATTCAGTCGCTACGCACTCAGGCCAACACCGATATCGGCACGACGATCAGCTCCATCAATACAGACCTGCAGAACTTGCAGAGTCTCAACTCAGCGATCGTTCTTGGAACCTCCACAGGCGCCGATGTCGCCTCGCTCGAGGATAAGCGCGACAGTACGCTGACAGATCTGTCGTCCCTGGTCGGCGTGCAATATTACACTACGTCTAACAACTCGCTTGTGGTCTACGACTCCGGCGGGACTCAGTTACTGGGTGAGGCCGGGGGCGCTGCAACTCTGACCTATTCCACCGTCGGAACATTGGGGTCGTCGACCAGCTATCCCGACGACGGCATCTCCGGCATTATGTTGGATGGGACCGATATTACGGACTCCCTCGGCGGCGGGACGCTCGGCGGCCTGGTGGATTTGCGCGATACGATTTTGCCGGAACAGCAGGACCAGCTCGATCAACTCGCGTCCGGCCTGATCTCGACCGCGAACACGGCCAGCAACGCCGGCACCGCCTATCCGCCGCCCAATAGCCTGACCAGCACCAGCTCCACGACCCTGTCGGGCTCCGACACCTTTTCTGGCTCGGGGACCATCACCATCGCGGTCACCAACTCCAGCGGGTCATTGGTTTCGAGCAACACCTTAAACCTGAGTTCCTATACCACCGTATCGCAGTTGGTCGCCGGCCTGAACACGATCAGCGGCGTCACCGCCTCGTTGTCTTCGGCGGGCCAACTGACGATTGCGGCCACTTCATCGTCCAACGGCGTGGCGATCAGTGGATCGCTCAATACCAGTGGGACGCAGTCCTTTTCCGATTACTTCGGCTTCAACGACATCTTCTCAGGTACGGACTCCACCGATATCGCGGTGTCGAGCACGCTCGCCGCCAATCCAGCGACCCTGCCGACGGCGACGTTGAACACGAGCGCGGCTGTGGGCTCGGCCGCGGTGACGCCGAGCGATAGCAGCACGGTCACCAGCCTCATCAACGCGCTCACCACGAATCAGACCTTGCCGGCCAAGAACACGGCCACTGCGATCACCACCAATATCAGCTCGGCCGCGTCCAACCTCGTCGCCAACGCCGCGACCCTGATCTCAAACGCCTCCACCACGGCGGACAACGATAGCACCACCTTCGCCGCGGCCCAGAATGCGCTCTCCAACGCTACAGGCATCAACAGCGATAGCCAGACGGCGATCCTGACCCAGTATCAGGATCAGTATCAGGCCTCGGCTGAGCTGATTTCGGCCGTCCAGTCGATGTTTTCGACGCTCATAAGTTCGTTAGGAGGGTAATACGAATGGTCGGACGCGTATCTACCTACTCCGAAACCAACTATATCATGTCGATCAACAACTCGATCCAGGCCCAGGAGGCGGCGGCCCAGACCGAGCAAGCGTCCGGCCTGGACGCCCAGACCTATGGCGGGCTCGGCGGGAGCACCACCTCGCTCGTCCTGACCATCAGCAGCCAGGTCTCCCAGCTGACGGCCTCCAGCGAGAGCGCAACCACTGCGCTGGCCAATATGCAAGAGTCCTATTCGGTGATCGGCAATATCGGCAGCTTGGCGACCTCGGTCCTGACCAATCTCAGCGCCGACATCAGCGGCGCGGGCAACACGTCTACGACCTTGGGGGATACGGCGTCGACCTGGCTGACGGAACTGAGCGGCCTGTTGAACACCCAGTATGGCGGCGCTTACCTGTTTTCTGGCACCGCGACCGATACGGCGCCGGTGGATACATCCGCCACCGGTTACGACCCCACCGCCGCGCCCACCGTGGCCAACACCGACTATTATCAAGGAGCCTCAAGCGGAACGACCTTTTACGGCAGCAGCGGTTTTTCCGTCTCCACCTCGGTCCAGGCGAACAACCCAGCCTTTGAAATGATGCTGCGCGCCATTTCTTTGGTCCAGGCCAATCCGTCGGATAGCAGCACCCTCACCCAGGCCTACAGCCTCATCCAAACGGCGAGTTCTGACTTGGCCGACACCCAGGCCGAGATATCAGCCAACAGCGCGTCCCTGACCCAGTATCGCAGCGATATTTCGACCCAGGTCACAACGCTCTCCACCCTCTCCACAAACCTGGAAGGCGCCAATCTCCCCGCCGCCACGGTGACGGTGACCGATCTCTCGACCCAGCTTGACGCCAGTTACGAGACGGTTTCGAAGCTGATGTCGGAAAGCTTGGCCAGTGTGTTGAGCTAGAGAGGCGCGGGATGATTTGATCTGTCGATAGCCCTTACCTCTTCCGCCTGACCGTCGTGTGCCCATAGACGCTTAGTTTACCATTTTCGCCTTCCCCGGGCTTGTCCCGCGGGAAGCGGAAAAAGGGGCGTTAAATCGTCCCTACGCTCCAGACTGGACCGCGCTCGATCCAGAAAAATCTCCGCCCAACTTGGCCAGCCGCCTGCGTTTAACCTTTCAGACAGAGGTTGGATTCACGC
>Ga0116229_10005690_pt1 | contig 20217 bp, 8 predicted proteins | sample S1TSphgellanicum_3_FD_87313 | JGI IMG/M metagenome (GOLD analysis project Ga0116229, IMG submission 87313) | Host-associated microbial communities from peat moss isolated from Minnesota, USA - S1T2_Fc - Sphagnum magellanicum MG | ecosystem: Host-associated > Plants > Peat moss > Unclassified... | reverse complement strand
TTCGAAAAGCTCCGGTGCTCTCCATCTGGTTGTACCTACCATGCTTTGCAAGGAGAAGGTGGCGCTCGTGTCTTTGGTCTTCGCGAGACCGAAGTCCGCGACTTTGGCTCGCACGTAACCTGCTTCAGCCATTTCCAAGCACTCTACAGGATTGACAAGAATATTGGAGGATTTGAGATCTCGATGGGTGATGCGTCTATGGTGTAGATACTCCATCCCTTCGGCTATTTGCAGCATGATGTCTAGTGCGACCGCGAGCTCGAATGGCGCTTGATCGCTGTAGGAGATCGTCCTTTTCACCATGCAAGCGCGAAGATCTTCCGACATGAGCTCCATGACTAGTGAACACCCATGTCGCTTGTCGATAGAAATCCCAAACAGTCGCACGATGTGTGGGTGCGACAATCCTGCAAGGATTGCCGCTTCGTGCTTGAAGCTCTCGTTCTCGAATCCTTGAAAAGTCTTCTTCGCGAATTTTTGGCCTAACCATCGCACCTCAAACACATCTCCAAAGCTTCCGCCTCCGATCTTCTTCACGAACGTGAGATCTCTCGGTTCTATGTTGGGTAAGAAGGCCGCCGCGACTTTCTTCGACGCGTTGCTGTTGTTGTCGAAGGACGTCGGCTTCAGCTTCAACATGTTTGCGACTATCTTTACCTCTTGTTGATCATGATCCTCCTCGGCAGCATCTGATCCTAGTACAGCTTTTTTGCCATGAGTACTACTAGTCTTCTGCGCTGCCCGCTCGGCTTGTAGCCTTTTTGCCAAGCTGCCATGATCCTCCAGAGCAGCCGGCTTCAACATAGAGCGGATGGTTTCCATCTTAGATACGCATTCTTGGGCGCTGAAGCCTTCAATCTTCTGATCAGCAACACTATGGTGGCGCTGACGATTATGATGATGATGATGATTATCTGCGTTAGTTGCCAATCTCTGGTCTGCGACGACGGCGGCGATTACGCCAGCACACCACTCCAGTTGGAAGAAAGGATCAACAAAAGCTTCAGTGTTGTTGATCAGCTTCACTGCGGCATTGAGCCAGTCCTGGATGCAGCAACCGCTTATGATTATCGCTGCTTCTGTGACCACACGGTAAAGCTCTTGGAGGGCTTCTCGGCACTGCTGTTTGCAGAAGACAGCCTGCTTCCGAGGAGGTAGAGAATCAATCTCCGCGCGTACATTCGCCAAGGTTTCCGAAAGCTTGTCCGTTAGCAACCCACACTGAATCTTGTTGAGTTGCACCAATTGATTGTTCTTCAGCAGTAGCAGTTTTTGCACCACATCCCACGAGAGCTGGAAGTAATCATCCGCCATATTTTCGTGCCACCACGTCCTCCTCCTCCTCCTCCTCCTCCTCAGAAGCTTGTAGCTGCTCTAGGCCAGCGGACGAATTTCTCAAGCACGAAGAATAAATCTCCGGCCAGACTAGAAGCTCCTGTCAACGAGAATAGTTGAAGAAAGCTTTAATATTTCACTGTCTGATTTCCCCCTCCTGCTGCAACCTCTGCATCTCCCTGAGCTTGTTCTCCAAACTATTTTGACTCACTCTTTGAAAACCCCATGGTTCTCTTGCAAATTCCTACTCCCTAGTAGCTTCCGCTTCGCGAGGATAGTCCGTGTCGGCCACACCCAACTGCAGCTAGAGAGAGACCTCGTTGACGTCGGTGGACAGACACCTCGTTACCGTCGCTAAGGAGACCCCGCGTTCACGTCCGTGGGGAGAGACCTAATTCGCTGATGTCGCTAGAGAGACACCTCGTTAATGTCGGTAGAGAGAGAGAGAGAGAGAGACCTTATTGATGTCGCTGGAGAGACACCTCGTTAACGTCGCTGGAGAGAGACCTCGTTGATGTCGTTGGAGAGAGACCTTGTTGATGTCACTAGAGAGAGACCTCGTTGACGTCGCTAGTCCTCCACCGAAATTCTCTTCATTAAAACCGACGGACGTCGGACGAATTCTTCAAACTACCAACACCGTCCGGTTGTCGCACTACTGTAAAGTTTCATACACTTTCTGAAGACAAGCTACCCGACTGCAAAAGGGCAGTCTAAAAAGTCTTTCTTTAGAGTCTCTCTGTCTGTGTGCCCGTTGTAGAAAGTCTGGGGGTGTCTAAAGTCTGCTGCACAGCAGCAGCACTCCAAAAACTAGGGGGAAAAAAACCCACACCCGCACACACTCACCGCAGTTGACAAATAAAAATTACATCAAATTCCCAGATGATGACAAAGACATGATCGGTTTTACAGACAAAGCGTATAACAGCATCTTTGAAATTAGTCGATCAATAATAAATACATGCTCGACCATATAAAATCCTCTCGATGAGTGAAACCCTAAACAACAACAACAGCAACAATGACACGTTTTTTCTGATGATGACGGACTTGAACATTGTTCGAGGTTTTGTCTTCATGGACATGGTAACTGCAGAGTGAGCAAGGAAATTGCGAGTTCCAGGAAGAGGCAGCAACATCATGCGTAGGAAGGAGCAAGTGGTGGGTTTTGTGAATGTTTTGTGGGACCTGCAAACCCATGTATATAAGTAATCCTTGTGTCACGTCACATGATTCCAGGCCCAAAATAATATTATATTCTACACTATTTGTTGCCTTCTCTTTTTGTTGTTATGAATCGCGGTGGGGTAATATGTACTTTGGGGATTTGATTCTTGTCTTTTTTCTTAGCACATTCCAATTAGTATGTGGCTGTTATGCCTTCCTCAATTGAGGTATTGGAGAGGGGAAGGGGAGGTGAGACCTATTGCCATAATGAGATGCTTGTCCCCAACCTATGGTTGTACTATCTTGGCAGCTTTGGATCTAATTATATTATGAGTAGAAATGTTGAAACTTAGTAATTATTAGTCGAAATGTCAAAATTTGGGATTTTTTTTTAATTTTTTTTTGCAAAGAACGAAAATTTGTGAAAGAAAATGAAGGATCTCTTTGGAATATTCATGGATATTTTTATTTTCGACATGAAATCTTTAAAATTAAGTAATTAAATACATGAGAGGAGACAATATTGCATGAGCAAAAGAAATCTTGTCTCAAGCTAAAGATATCCCTAGTGTTGGCACCAATGGGTGGGGTGGGGTGGGGGGGGGGAGGGGAATGCAATCATGCCTCGTGTGAACCAGCACCAACTTTGGCACTATAATAAAAACCAGTATTGTTTGATCCTTGATTTCAAAAGGAACCTTTAGTTGGTTTTAATTCTTTTTAAATTTATTTTGGTTATCGATAGAACCTCCAGTCCAGTTTTAAGATCCTTCTTTTGGATTTCTAGAACCTCTGATTCCAGTCATTTTCACATCGAATTTGGAGTTGGAATGATGCAACCTTGTAAAACTTTATTAATATACACACGTACATTCATTCGGAAAATGTACACAGTTATAAATAAGAAAAGAAAAGGGAGATTTGCAGGACATCAAGTTAGCTCAAACTACAGGTCAAAACCTATTCATGTCAAAAATCGACCAATTGTAGTAGGTCGGTTGTCTTTTTTCATATAAAAAATTCATCACTTGCAATAAGTTGGCCATGGAGATGAGAGATGTGTCCTAATAAAGGGGTGAAAGTCAAAAAATAGTTAAACCTACGACTATCGCCCAACTTAAGATGCAGGATGCTTGCAACCTTTGCAATGTGATTGAAATTTTTTGTCAAAGAAAATAATCAATACAAAAAGGTGAGAGCCTTTTGATCTTTTCAAACTCCAAATGGCATTGGCACAATTGTGTAAAAATACATTTGCTTGCTTTTGTAGACATTCAAATGTCAATTGTGATTTGCTCTATTCTTTGCCATTCTTTGCCTTGAGCCACATTCAAAGCATGCAAGATCAAGGTTTTAAGACAAGGTTCACCTTTATGTTCATTATACACAATTAAATACATATATGTTTTTGACATATTAATAATAATTTGTTCGACTACGCACACAATTCAAAATCATGAAATCCCTTTTTCTAACAACTCCCCCCACCCCAAAAGTTTGATGGGGGTGTTTGACATCTCCCAATTGAACCTATCTTTCTTGAGCACCTACGAAGAAGTACCGAGGCTAACCTCCATTTCCAAGAGGTAGAGAGCACTTTCTCATAAGGTGTGCCAAGGACATTGACCCAACTTGATACTAAATGATTCCTTTCTTGATTAAAATACAAAAACAAAAAAGATTCAGTGGGTAAATATTTTCAATTGGGTGTTTCTTTTTTCAGAATGGAAAAAATTTGAGTGTATTCCAAGGTTTGACATGTTTGGGAAAAAAAAAAAAAAAAAAGATTTAATTTTTTAAAAAAAATTTTCCAAATTCTACATCATAAGAAAGATGAGATTGGCATTGAGCTTGACATTAAAAAATTTATATTCATTAATTAATAATATGTACATATGACTTTCAAGTTTTCTGGGGGGAGTGCAAAATTGGGTATCTCTCCTCTCCATGTTTTGCCTAATCTTGTGACCTCGGAGACATGCCTTGGGTCTATATCCTACCTCATGACCCAAACTTGAACTGTGTCAAGCTAGGTTGACTAGACCTGGCTGTAGAATGGGCTTGAGGGTCTTAAGGCCCTTTGTTTAGGGTCTGTGTCTTTATGTCTATATAGGGTCTAGTCAAGGTCTAGAATGCAATAAACATCTAAGACCCTAAACCCTAAACCCTAAGACCTTGTAGCACTATGAACTTCCTTCAGGCCATGAGAAGCTTCACCCTCTAGCCCCCATTTGTAGGTGGTGACTAACACTTTTATAGTTATAGAAATTTTATTTAGACTATTAGGTGATGGAGTAGCATTCAAGAGACTTAATTTGTTTCATCAGCCTTTTGTCCCATAGCCTTAGCTCAACTATATTTGTGCAAATTATAAAAGTAACCAAAGGAAAAAAAAAATTCTATTTTTAATTTGGGAAGTGCCAAAAATTTTGTCTTTAAAAAAAAAAATTAGCGATGGACCAAACAAAGAGGCTCATTGCAAAAGAAAAAAACTTTGTAAGCACTCGGCCCCTTTAACTAATTAATATGAGTCACACTATACACACTATATCCCCCATAATATTGTGCTTGGGAATATGTTGGAAAACACTTTGGGAAGTTTTTAAAAAAAACTTGATGGGAAAACTTTGGCAACACCAAAATCCAAAAAGATTAAAACCATTTAAGAAATTGACTTTGGAATCAGCCCTCGGTGAAACCAAGAATCACATGTCTTTATAAAGGTTGGACCCCTTGGACATGGAACTCTTTGTGACTTACAAGAGTTCAACTCACGGTAACAATAGCTTAAACAAAATATGTAACATAAAACCCCAATGTGGGGACCCAGGGGCATTCGCAAACTAAGGAGCATATGGTGGGGTGGGTGGTGTGGTAGTCAAGTGTAGCCCGCTATTTTGGGAATGTCCCCACATCCCCACCCTTGGACCTCACACAAGATAAAGCCCAAGGCGAAGCTTATCAGAAGCCTAAACATATATGTAATTCACTAGGGGGTAGAAGTACAAAGGATCTTACATTTACTTGTAGGCATAAGGTCCCTTCCCCTCTTAAATAATAGGTCTAAGATCCCTTCTCTTTTCTACAAGGGATATTTGTACATATAGAGCCCTATATAGATACATGTACTATCATGACATGGATGATATTTCAGCATTAGGAGAAGTTTCCCAGCATATATCGTCCATGTCATGATAGTACATTTAATCTCAAAATTGCCAAGAACATTCAAATCCCTCTTTTTTATACACGAGCTTTGCTTGGTTTGTTGATAATATCGGCCTTTTTTTTAATGGCGAAATTTCGCTCAAAAAAGAAAATTAAAATTTTGAGCACCAACTGATTTTGGAGGTTTTTAATCATCATAAGTGTGGGGAGATTTTTAATAAAAGTCAACAGATTTCTATATTTGTTTTAAAGTGTGTAGCCAAAAAGATATTAGGATGACTTAAGTTATGTGCTTCATATCTTGGTTTATACAGCCATATTTGGCTTGGCTAAATCTTCCTAAGGATGATCGCCGCTATGGCTACAAACAAAAATTCCTAAAAGAATTACTTTGTCCAACACAACATTCCAATCTTATCCCCTTGATGTTCTCAACATTCTCCATTTACATCATCCCATTCTCAATACATCCCAACGCATTTCCCATTGATGTGTGGATTCAATGTTGTCCTCAAAAGCTTTTGAAAGATGGACATAATAAACGACAGTTTGTTCCCATCAATGATGCCCAATTCTCCATCACATTTACAAGCTTATTTTGAAGAGTTCACAAAGTCCTCTCTATCATGCCATTATTTATATGATCCTGGGTCCTGACCACCAATGTATGGAACACCATTTGCTTGGGTGTTTTGCCAAGTTCACTTTACCAGCTTCCCAAGTCCACTTTGCCAAATTGTGAAGTCCATGTTTCAATTTCCCCATTTGGCAATTTTTGCCTAATTGACTTTCACTCTTTGTAAACTCCATTTTGTCAAATTGAGGAGTCCATATTGCCCAATTCTCAAGGGAAGACGTAAAATAAGCAAAGGGTCCCTTATTGCAGGCAGTACAAAAGTATTATACGCATCTGTTTTTCCTTGTCTGCCCTGGGCCCAATCCATCTTTTTTTGATGATGGCCAGACACATTTTGGTGCTGCCCTTTAATTATATACCTAGTGTATAATTAAAGGGCAGGACCAAAATGTCATTGGGCATTGCCAGACACTTCTTGGACAGGCAAATAGGCAGCCATGGAAAAAAGAAGCAGGCAATACTTTTGTACTAGACTCTAGGTACCATAAGAAGTCTTGGCTTATTTTATGGTTTCCATTCTCAAGTTATTGTTGCCAGGTTCACATTCCCAAGTTTTTTACTTGATGGGTCTATGAAGCTTGAGAGGAGCCTTCACAAATTCAAACTACTCCCTAAAATTTTTTTTGAACATGTTGAATGGAAATTGAAAGGTTTTGACTTCAAATTTCATGTTTTTTTAAAATTCTATTTTGTGAGTGATTTGGTTTTGAAGCTATCCTAATGGGATGCAAGTCCATCCATGAAAATTCATGAAATTTAAGTATATAATAAACCTCATCCAAGAAATATAATTTATAATTGTATTTATGCATGTTGTGCAATTTATTCACAATTTTTATTTTTGCCTACTAGTCATCCAAATTCTATGGATAAACATTCATAAAATATTGTTTGTGCATTTCTAATGGGGATTTTTCAATTGGGGTGTTTTATGGACAAAACTTCATGTATGGAAAGCTAAGCTTTCATCCAAAGTTTATCCATGAAATTAGGATTGCTAAAAGGGACATGTTAAGGACATCTATAGCCATCATCACTACTACAATTCCTGGTATTTTTTACTAGGGAATCCAATAGAAAAATATCGCATTTGGACATGCATTAAAAAGACCATCCTATTAATTTGCACAATTGAATTTGGACCTATCTTGCTTGACTAAGTGGCCTTTTTTACTAATAAAATGTTAGACTATTTGACTAGTCATTTTGATTAGTGGATAATGGACCATTTGATTCATCAAATTTTTACCCTTTTTTTTATAGATTATTATCAAAAATAATATTTTTGTGTAGTTGGGTAAGTTAGTAGTTAAAATATATAGGTTTAAGGAGGTTGTAAAAAAGCAAATATGTAATTAGCTTAGCCTACGTAACCTAACTTAGTTTACCTAACCTAACCTAGCCTACCTATTGTAACCTTTTAAGCATGTATATAGGTTGCATGTATTAAGAATTGAACCTTTCACCTCCCCAATGATAATCCAATTCATCAATGGACTACATTTTCCAAAGTTGATAAGGCTTGTCAGGTTTTTTATTTTAGTTGTTTATTTCATACCATTAGTTATGAAGGTATAAAAAAATTAGGTAATGAACAGGTAGGTTGCATGATGGTTGATAAGTAGAAAGGGTATGTAAGTAGGTAGCTTATAATCCATAGGAGGTAGGTAGCTAAGTAGGTAGGTAGTAATAAATAAAAACTAAAAAGTAGTTAAGTAAATTGATAAGTAAATGAGTAGGTAAGTAAGTAGGAGGTAAATAGGTAAGTAGGTCATAAGAAGTAAGTAGATAGGTAGGTTTGTAGAATGGTAGTAGGAGATAGGTACGTAGATAAATAAGTTGGTATGTAGGTAGGCCTAACCTATTACCTAACTTAGTTTGTAATTATTTTTGCATATTAGGTAGCATAGGATGTCCCATTTGACTAAAACACCATTATTTATTTTGATTAAAGATGTCATTTTGTTTTGTTCAACTTGAAATTGTCAAATCATATAGCCATTTATTACATAATGGATAATAAATTTATCATTTCAAAAGAAAAAAAATGAAGGCACCCTTTCAAAGCCAATAATCATTCAATTATAGCCTTTCAATGTGATCAAAATAATGAAGGAAGCAATTTGATAGACTTATGAATATAAAAACATTGAAATATGTGAATGATATGGAAGTTAAAAATTGTATGAATCAACTTAACAAAACACTAGCTTGAATTAGGGTGCCATATGGTTAAATGCAATTCTAATATCTATATCATAGTACCTACAATTTATGTTTGGCAAAAAAAGAATTCACAAAAATTCTAGTAAAAAATTGAAAATCTTATTGATATTTGCCAAAATTGTTGAAAATTGAACTCCCACTGGGTTATTATTATAAATACACAACACAAGGTGTACTTTGTATACTTATTCTTCATTTGTTGAAATTATGTAAAATTAAATTTGAGATTGCCAAACCTTGTTTTCTAAAAAATGTATATAGTTGGCTAGAAATGCTAAAAATCAATCATAGGTATGATATTCATCAAATTCAATTTGATGAAAACATTATTCATTATTCAATCTACCAAATTGAAATTGAATGATGCTTTCAACTAAATCTGGGTTAAATAGTAAACTTAAAAAATTTACATAGGTTATTGAACTTTGGGTGAATGGATTAAATATTTTCTTTTATTTCCTCACTTTTTTTATTTGATTTGGTGGACAAGCTCTATATGTGTGAACCATTCCATGAATAAAGTATGGGTAAGGGAAGCTATGGTATTAAAAGCTCTTGTCTTAATTTACCCAAAAGATTCACAAGGTTATGAGAAAATTAATGTCCAATATGGATAAATGCCTCATTACACCATAATTGATTCTTAAGGTCTATTGGTTTTTATACCTATTTAGGAAAAAGACTTCAATGCAACTATGTGAAATGAGGGATGAAATTTTGGCTCAAAAATCAAGAATGAATCTTTTAGTGACACTTCGAAATAGATACTTCTTTAGGTTATTGCTTTGAAGTTGGTTGGAAGTACCATATTTTGTTTACATGTAAAAAAATTAGTTATTTGTAAATTGACATTTGGCTTAAGGTTTTATATGGAAGATTATTCAATGATAATCATTGGGTTTATTATATTTAATTGCATTACCTACACAAATAAGACTCGACATTCATGTAATATATGGGATAAAATTATGGCTAGAGCTTGGAACCAATCTTCATGTGATAGTTGAAGATAGGTATATGGTAATGGACATACCAAAACATATGTAAAAAATAAATATACATAATATTTGAAAAAAAATTGATTTTTTTTATAACTTGCAAGAAACATGTATGTGATTACTTGTAAAAGTTTAGAAGTCATATGGGACTATGAGTTGTTTATAAGTTCTTAGACTTATGAATTTTCATGTTTGTCAACTCCAAATCAAAGATGCAATCATCCATGCTTGTTTTGAAATTTTTCTTGATCACAATATATTTGATTACTTTTGAATTCCTTGATTGATTTTTTGTCCAAATTGTACCCTTGAAATTTATTTTCACAAGTTTTTCTTTGAAGTTCTAGGTGTGATTGTTTGCACATTGATGTTTGATTTATGTTAAGATTTTAAAATAAAAACCACATACAATGTTTTAAGAAACTTATCTATTTAGCACTTAGGGTCCGTTCTTTTTATGTCTTGAAAATTATTTAAGGGGTCTATTTGTGGACTTGTATTAACAAGTTATATTAGGATTAATTTGTTCATATTATCCTCCTTATTTCCACATTTAAAATTGGTTTTTCTTCTTGAACACCCATACAAATGAATCGTTGCATCCACGACTACACAAACATGACTTTCATACCCTTTACATTTTGACCATAATGAATGTGAAATCAACCATACCTATTTAAAATGATTATTACATGTGTTTCAATAAATAAAAAACAGGCTTGTCTAATTTGACTAATTTCAAATGACATCATAATCAAATCAAGCATGCCAAACTATACATAGAATATCTAACAAATATATGGACTATATAGGAGACTAAAAATTGTCATAAATGTTTTGACATGAAAATATATTATAAATTTCATGTTCTCATTTCTTTTTAAAGTCTCATAAAAGAAAAATAGAAGAAAGTTATTATAATATAAACAAATGATAGGTGAAAAAATGGAAAATGGAACTAAAATGTTATATTTTTAATATAAAAATAGAAGATAACTAATGTACATGTGAAACTTCATAAAATGTAACGAATTTTAAATTGAAAGTTAAAACTAATAAATGTTGAATTAAATTTATAAATCAAAGAGATGTGAATTTTAATTATATAATTTCAAGAACTTTGAAATTCATTTCATTATGAAAAATTTTAAGATAAATTTTAATACAATTATTATTCTTTTTTTCTACCTAACTCAAAGATATAATTTTTTATTTAAAAAATTTCAATAATAAATAATTTTATATAATTCAAATTTTATTGAATTAATCTGAATTAAATTAATTTAAATTAATATAATACATTTTACATTTTGAAATTAAAGGCATTATAAATTTCAATGTAATTATGAAACTCAATTATGAATTAAATCAAATAACGATATTAATTATTGATAATTCACATGTGTAATTTATTTTATGACGAAAGTATTTAACTATTTAATAAGCTTATAATGTGAAATAGTTTTAACAATGTGTATTGACATATTTTGTAATGATAATTTTTGTCACTTCATGCAGTGGACATGGGTGATGTAAAGACCTTGGGTTTTGGCCAAAAAGGTGAAGTTTCAAATTTCATTTTGAACATGTTATGAACATGACATCATCATGATAATCTATCACAATGAATTTTGATAGAACCTAGTCTAGTGCGATAGTTTATTTATTGGTTGGAACCCAATTTTGTGTGAATGGCATTTCAACTATTTTGTGAATCGGATGATTTATTTTTAAGGTATGATTTTGGAGTCTCATCTATCATGTTATGAGATGTAAGAACACACCAAAAAAAAGGGAAGCGATTTGTTTGACACCAGATTTTGGTTTGTATTAATGTGTTTGTGTTTTGAACTTGTATTTAGATGGTTTGCAAGTATGTTTTGTGACACGATGTGTGTGGCTTGGTTAATTTTGATAATGTATTTTAACATCAATCTAGTAGCGCACAACAAGGCCTAGACCAAGGTTACCAACTTACCCTAGATAGTAGGCTAAGCAAGGCTTGCCTACCTATTATACTAATAGGCTAGTCTATCCTAACTTAAATACTTACTTTACCTACCTACCTACTTTACTCACCTACCTAAGTATATCAACCTTTAGGGCTTAATTTATGTATTATGAAACACTAACCTATTTACCAACTTGTTTATTATTTTAATCCTTGATTTAATACTCCTATACCTTAAGATATACCCTTGAATATATCCCTAATATACTTGTAGGGGATTTAAGTTCACATCATCGTTGTTATCATTAATTGATTACTCTTGGAACTAATGAAATATAAAAGATTATTCTAATGAGATCAACTTTAGCTTGCCCTAAAGTTCAATTGCCATAAAATATCCTTTTCCCTAACTACTCAAATGTGTATATAACGATTACTAGTCAACAAGATGTTTTAGTAATTTAGTCTATCGTTAGTGTAGCCTATGTTGTAGGCCCAAGTGCGAAGTAATGACCCAATCAATTTTTCCTTTCAAAATCATTTTTTGTAATTTAATTAAATTTTTAATGACAAAAATTACTCAAAATTCAATATCTCTTGCATCAAAGGTCAAAAAATTTGTGAATTACCTTCATTTAATCCTACTCATTTAGGGCTTCCCAACAATAACAAGAGCCCACTAAAATTCCCCTATAATTTTTAGTTTTGATTTAAATGAAATTTTTAGTGAAAAAATGACTCAACATTTAATAACTTCTCCACCATAGATTGAAACTTTATGAAACCAACTTGGTGCTACCTCTAGTCATCCAAGGGTTTCCAAAAGCACCAAGAACATGACAAAAGCACAACAAGAGGTGTCATGGTTTGGGAGATCTCAATGTGACAAACAAAACAAACAAAAGTCTACCTTCCTTTATAGATAGATTACTTTGGGGGATTTTTTGGGGCACTTGATTGGCCATTCTTACTTTGTTGGCCTTGCCTTGATAGGCAAGGATATTGTGTTTAGATTCATTATAGAGTATAGTAGCTTAATGGATTTTGGGCCCTAGGTAATAATAATAGGTCTATTTTGATATGAGGATTTTTGAAAGATGATATTTTGTTGATTTGTGTTGAAACTTGAGATTAGTTATAATAGAGTTATGATATCTTGAAGGATTTTGGTTTCTTTCAGAGGATTTTTTTTGGAAGATTATATTTTTGCATGGTGAAATATTTGAATTTTCATAATTCTTTTTTTGCCTTCTTAAGATACTTTTTAATCTAAATGGCAAGGCCATCATCGCATGGTGTGTGTTCACCATGGTTCTTTTCTCGAAGTTTGCGTGGAATATTTGTCCTTTTGTCGGAATCCTCTCTCACTTCCTCTGAGTGCTTTCCAACACACCTGGTCCAACTTGTTGTTTTACCTTTAGTTGTCTTTGGGATCACTGAAGCACAATTCAAATTTTATGGATGTGCTCTTCTTCATATTTGCATTGGGTTTTCAAGAGTCCTTGTTGAAATTGTTGCCAACCCCATAATTTGTCATTTCCAATTGAGTATAAATCTCTTGTTGTTCAATGTTATTATTACAAGCTCCTATTTCCAAGAGTCTTGGTAGCACAAGAGACAACTACTAAGTAACCAGAAACTTAAGCAGCACGTTAAATACCCCCCTTAACAAGCTTTGTTGGAGGCATCAGCGCAACATCATATGCACGCAGCTGCCACCATATATGGAGCTTTATGCTTCTTATTGGAGTGGATGTTAAAATGTCATTTGTGACTGACTCAATTGTCGTTTCCTTCATCAAGTGCTTTAAAGCCTGGTGTTGCGGAGTTGCAGCTGGAAGAGGAGATGCATCCCTCCCATGATGGTGATGATGATGATGATATTCCAAAGGTGGAAATGGGCTCTTGGATTTTGCAAGTTTTTTTTTTTTGGATTGTCCATAGCGTATTTGGTGCAAATATTTCTCTAAAAGTTTGTTCAAATTTTAGGTACTGAAAACCTCCCCAAAAAAGCATTTGATTTTAGCACTTTGTGAATCTTTGATTTCGCTTTTTGGGTACATAACCAGCAGAAAAAACAAGGCTGCTTCTTGCAGTCCTAAGGTTTAATGCTGCAGATTCAAAGTTTAATTTTTCCAAAGTTCAAACATCCCATCCAATTTCTCAAATTTTGAACAATTCCATTTCAATCCTCACTAGCCTAAACAAATTAATATTCGGCAAAATGTGTTCCTATTTTGTACTCAGCCTTTGTCTTTATATATAGTCTATTGGAATGTATTCATGGATTTCTAGAATCATTTTGTTTGCTTTATATTTTTTATATTGTTGAAAAATGTTTAAAAATCTTCTTTGCTTTTTGGAATGCCCAGAGTGGGTCCTGATTTCCAGAAATGCCCTCGTCCTCAGGCCTTACCTTGCTCCAGCTGCTTCCTTTTCCGAGAGCCTTGATCCGAAATCCATGGGAATACCATACCGTATTCGATGGTCATATTTCAGTTTTGCAGGCATAAGTGCCCTATGATTATAGTGGGGGTATTAGCCCAGGCCAAAAATGGTGACAAACAGTTTTGAAAATAGAAATTTCATGCAGCCAATGTGAAATGAGCCTTCACAAGCCATTCACATATGAGCCCTTTTTATGTCCTTTTGAGGGTGGGGTAGGGTAAGGGGGAGTTTTTTTTCGGTTTTTTCCCCTTGTTCCCAATGTGTTCCCATCAAGTTCCCTTTAGGTTCCCTAGGTTCTCATGTTGTTCCTTAAAGCGTTCTCAGTAGCACATTATTTTTAAACCATATGGTTTGCCCAAAGTTCAACTGTTATGTATATAAACTGAAGGGTAAGCTGCTAAGGAGTCCGATTGGGGTCCAAAGAGGTGCTTCCAATCGGGAGTGATCAATGATCAAGAAAATTTGCTGATTGGCCAATGAATATGGGTCTTTCAAAAAATAAAATAAAAAATTATGAACACACCCATGATCTAATTAACATGAATAAGTATCCCCCACTATCTATGGCCCACAATTTGTGCCCGTGCAATTACCCCAGGCCAAAAATGGTGACAAATGCTTTTGGAAAGAGAAATTTTATGCAGCCAATGGGAAGGCTCAGAATGCGCTCATGAATGGTCCAGTTTTTTTCTTTTTACAGGGGTGGGGGGGGGGGAGAGCGATTTTTTTGTTTTTTTCCCCCTTGTCAAAAGGGTAACACAACCAATGACAAAAAAAATTTGGAAGGTTAGACCAAAGCCTAATGGACATTTTTAGGTAATCTTTGAACCCAAAATTTTCAAGGATAGCCAAAAGTGTGTATATATATTAATGTAAATTCGACCCACCTCAACAAATAGAATAAGTCCTAAATGTTCAATCTTTTCCTTTGCAGAATATTATTTTTTGACATAAAAATTTCAAACTTTTTTCAAAATAATATAAGTAGTGTCAAAGCTGCCAATGTACTATGGTATATATTTTTATGTAAATTCGACCAAATTTGTTGAAGGATATCAACAAGTCACATTTGTATTTTTATGTAGTCTTGGTCATTACACAATAACGAGACATATTTCAGATTTTGGCTTGTTCTGGATATTCTGCTAGCTCTAAATTTTGGGAAAAAATTCTATAATTGGAATCGAGAATTGGACGTGAGCTAGAACAAGACTTAGGCATGTAGTTATTACTTTTGCAACATCTCTCAAGCATGCAATTTAAACTAGGATTTTTTTTGGTAAGAAAAAACCATTAACTAGGTCTTGAAATCTGAAGAATTGGGTTTCGAACTGGACCAAAGGCTCTATCAAAAAAAATAATAATAATCTTTCAAAATTAACAAAAAAAAATTCAAACCAGGGACCCAAGGTTCTCTTGAAAACTGAGAACAGGCCAGAAGAGAGGTGCAAAGTGTAGAAGCAAAAGTGAAAGAAAATGGAACCAATGTGAGCTTTGAACATGTTAAAAATAATGGCACCAAGTACAAGTTGCAATGTTGCAGCAACAAAAAAAGTCCTTCCAGACTCCTAACTTTAATAATATAATATAATATACTAGATATAATAATATAATATAATAAATATAAGTGATATTTCTATGAATATTCAAAAGAAATTTAAGCAAGGAAGACATTACACACATGAAAGCCTGCAAATTTGGAGGTAATTTCCATTGAACATGGGTGATGGTGTTTTGCCTCAAATGATTATGCTAGCAAGCTGTCTGTCTTCTCTGACTCATAGTGAGCCAGAATCCAGCAGCACCCAAGAAACCCAAGAAACTGAAGGATGAGAAAATTCTTGATTGAAACAGCCTCTTTTTGTGCTTCTAAGGTTCCTATTTTCTCAAAAGGAGAGAGTGTGCTTTTACTTTTGGGCTAATCTCGCCCCCTTACCTCACACCCTTCTAGCTTGTAACCTAGTTTCACTTGTGTATGGGGGGCTGCCTGTCAATAGGACTTTGTTGAGGGTTGAGATTCCAGGAAAGCAAAATGACAAACTTGGGTCTCTGGAGAAAAGACAGCTCTTTCAAAGGTAGCAATTTCACAGAGTGTGTGTGGGAAGTCAGTGAGCAGGAGAGTAACAGAAAGTGTGCAGTGAATTGCATAGTGGGTGTTTCAATGAACTCTTGAACAAGCTTTGTCATAATAGAACATAGCTTGGTTGGAAGCTTGAAGGATTTTATCACTCTAGTTTTGTTCACTAGGGGGAGTTTTTATGTTTTCTTCACATCAGTCATTGTTTGATATTTGCTTCTTTTACCACTGTGAGCCTTTTCAACATGATGTGATCATGTCGTATAGACTTGGAGGTTTGGAGCGTGAGACTTGCGTTGATTCCATGAGAGTGAGACTTGTGTTGATTCCATGACGTCCAAGTTCATAGTTTGATATATGGTGTTGTAGAGATAACACTTGTTTGTTGTTACTTAAATATTGTCCCTTTCTCTAATGTTTTGAGGTGTCTGTACAAGTTGATCTTTTAGGCAGTTTCATTGATTTTTTTTCCTCCCTTTGCACTCAACTAGTATGGTGATTGTGTTCAAGAGCAAATCATGAGACTATTTGTGTACCACCATGTGTATACAACTATTTGTGCACAAGCTTTGGAGGTAACAATAGGTTGGAGGTAACAAGAGGTTAGAAGGATGGTGCTTTGACTTTTTGTATTAAGCTTGCTTTTATCTAAGTACTTTTTGAAGGATTTGTTAAGCACCTTGGGCAAGGTAGTAAATGCAATGAAAAAACAAGAATCCATTCATGCAAAGTCATCAAAAGAAGATGACTCTTTCCAACATGTAGCTTTGTGTGATATGGACCATTTATGCTTGAAGCTCATCAAAGTGAAGGAAAAGAAGACCAATAGAAGAGGACCAATTGATGTTGATATGCATGATATTGAGTACACACTTGTTGTCTATTTGTTGTCACGAATGCCAAAAGAACACACTAACATATCAAGAAATATAAAATTGCAATTGGAAGAGTATATGGAGGCTTGGTCATTGGGTCAGGGTGCATTTGGCCTAGTGAAGGATGTAATGTGGTTAACGCACAATTGTGCATCGAAAATCACTACATTGGGTGGTGAAAAAAAGGAGGTCATCTTGAAATCTTACAATCATTCACAAATTATCCAATTCTTATGGTGTTGGAAGGACCATGTCAAGAAAAAAACATCATCATGATGAAGAAGATGGAGGAAGATCTCAACAACATGTATGTTGAGAGAAGGTTTGGCAAATTGCCCCAAGTAAATCTTGGGGCAATGGATTCACCTATGGCTCCTATGGCAAAGTTGAATTCAATGTAATATAAACCACAACTTTGTTTAATACATCATGTACATTATACCCCATTTATATGAGGTAAAACACTCTTGAAGTTTTGAAATTGTGAATTTTCAAGTGTATATATTTTGAATTTTCAAAGTTTTAAAATTCCACATTTTTAAAATTGTGAATGTTTTTTTAGTGTGTTTAATAGGTTATTATCATCTCATATTTTTTACCATCAATTTACGTTTATTATATGAGTGCTTTGAAAGTCTTTTGTAAAAATGTCATTTTTTAATGACAAAAATTTTCATTTTCAAAAGTTCTTAACTAAACCAAAACCTAAAATTGGATCAAAATGATTTTTAATTTGATTTTCTTCACATTCATGTGTGTTAAAAAAGAATAATGTGCCCTGATTACCATGGTTTCAAATGGCTAAAAAACTAAAAAAATAAAAAAATCTTTAATTTTTTATCATAGAATTTGACATCCGAACGCCCTTCATGGCTCCTTTGAATGTGTTTTGACCCTTCTATTTATATTATCTTATTCATAAAAACACACAAACACATCAAATAATTCTTTGGGATCCACATAACAAAATATTTTCCATTGAACATCCAAGGCTCCAAGTACACATGATAATAAAACATACTCCTTTCATTGTGTGAAAAAAACACACAAAATAAAAAAAGAAAAGAATGGATTGTTAATAAAAGATCCCACTCCCCTTTAAGTTTCAAGTCCTCCCCACCTTTTCCCCTTAAAAAGTTAATAGGAACCAAATTTCATCGACTTATTCCACTTTTAGTGGTAACTAGTTGGTCAACCAATCTTCCTAGAACAATTAAACTTAGTTAAGTTGACTTTCCAACTTCCACTTTTTAAAAACTAACTAAAATAATTAGTGTCACCTCCTAAGTTTGTAGAGGTAGTATGTAAACTTACTATTGATAACCAGGCTACCCTACTAGCTTAACTAATTAATTATAGGTAAAAGTAAAACCTAGCCAATGCCACTAACAAATTTTTGCAAGTTGTTTTGTTGTTACTATTCAAATGGGTCGACCAAGAGATTAGTTTTCTTGAAAAAATAGTTTAGGATCTCTATTACAAATTAGAGATTTTAAATTATTATTTTTGGAGAAATTGTAGTCAAATTTTTAGTCATATTAGACATTAGACAAAAATGGTTCAGTAGAAACATATTAATTATTTAGGTCAAAAACATTTTAAAGTCTATTTTCATTGAGTGCGTATTAGTGTTTGTTTTGACTAAATTGTTTAATGACATGTACTCCTTTTTAGTAAAGGTGATTGAAATTATTAATTGACATGGCAATATTAATTCTTTTTTTAAAACATATATATATATATATATATCTTTCAAATTCTCACATTTTGTGGATTGAATTATGGATGAGTCCAAAATGCAATTGCATTTTACTCATGATTTCAATGCCCAATATTTTTGAAGGGGGGCTAATGTTTTACAATAAAAATTTGACAACTTGACTAATTGGCTAATTCGTGGATTAGGCTATCTATTAAACTAGGTTAATAATTGGGCTCGGATAAGTTATTATTACTTATTATTGGTAGGTAGGCTAGGTAAGTAGGTATGTATAAATAGGTACCTAGGCTAAGTGAATTACCAATATAGTCGTAATTTGGGACCATGAAATAAAGTTCTATTTTAGTTGCAAAACCCATCACGGTGGCATAATGGCATGGTTCAATCAATGGATAAGACCATATGTGTTGAGCACATACCTCAATGCAAATTGGATCTTGTCAATGATGATATCATGTCATTTGTGACTAGTTGTCGCATGCAACTTGTTATTACAACTATTGGGCTTTTAAGTCACTAACATCACCTACAACTAAAAATTAATCGTAAGTACCAATTGTAAAATTTCTAATTTTATTTTTGTTAGTAGTTTAAATTGGATGGCCAAAACATCATCCATCCAATGATTGGATGGGTCACTTTGGGAAGCAACAATCGGGAGTACTTAACCATTTTGTAAATGTCATCATTCTCCAAATCAAACATCAATGGAACATATGTGAAAAAGGTACACTACTACAAAAGTGGGGTGTAATTTACTAGCTTAAATCACTATGAGACCTTAAAAGTGAAATAACTTCATTGCATTTTACTGATTTCACCTAGTGAAAATTATTTCACTATAATATCACTATGTAGACATCATGTTTTATTACTAATTAACATATTTCACTATTACAATTTATTATAGCAAATAGGTTTATTTCTATGTTTTTAAAAATATTATTTATGTTAGTTTATGATATATCTTATATTATTTTAAGTTACTTTAGTTATTATAATACCCTAAATTATTATATGTTATTTCAAGTTATATTTTAAATTATTCAAGGTCATTTTATTTTATGTTATTATAAATTATTTTATCCTAAGCATAATAACTTTAAATAATCTAAAACAAAATATAATGACCTAAAATAAAAGTTACTTAGAATAGAAAATAATAACCTATGAAAAATAATTTAAAATACCCTACAATATAATAACTACTAATAGCCTATGATATTATGACATAGAATATCAAACAATAATTTATAATACAATAATCACCAATAGTTGTAATATAACATATAATAACCAACAATAACTTATAATACGATAACCATTAATAACCATTAATAAAATAACCATCAATAGCCATTAATAGAATAACCACCAATAGTCATTAATGGAATAGCCACCAATAGTCATTAATAAAATAACCACCAATAGCCATTAATATAATAACCACCAATAGCCATTAATAAATTAATCATGAATAACCATTAATAGATTAGCCACCAATAGCCATTAATAGATTAATCGTGAATAACCATTATAGAATAACCACCAATAGCCATTAATAAAATAGCCACCAATAGTCATTAATATATTAATCATGAATAGCCATTAATAG
>Ga0116229_10005689_pt1 | contig 20218 bp, 21 predicted proteins | sample S1TSphgellanicum_3_FD_87313 | JGI IMG/M metagenome (GOLD analysis project Ga0116229, IMG submission 87313) | Host-associated microbial communities from peat moss isolated from Minnesota, USA - S1T2_Fc - Sphagnum magellanicum MG | ecosystem: Host-associated > Plants > Peat moss > Unclassified... | reverse complement strand
TTTGGCCGGACGCGTGCCCTACACGGTTCCGCTCTCGTGGTTCTCCATGGGCTTCGCCTCGTTTCTGCTCGCATCGAAAATCGTGCAGCGATCCGGTTCGAAGAACGTGACGCTCTGGTCGATCATCATCGGCGCGTGGCTCTTGATGGCCTGGGACCTCGTGCTCGATCCCGCGATGGCGAGCGACAAGATGACCGTGATGCACTTCTGGGTGTGGAAGGAGCACGGCGCGTACTTCGGGATGCCGTTGCGCAATCTCGCGGGCTGGCTCGGAACGGGGCTCACGTTCATCGCCGCGGGCCGCATCCTCTGGCGCGGCACGTTCGATGCGCGCGCGCTCGTTGCGTGGCTGCCGTTCTCCGTCTATGCCGTCAACGTGTTTTGGGCGATGGCGCTGAGCCTCACCGTCGGTCTATGGCCGACGGCGCTCGCCGCGATCGCGTTCAGCCTGCTGCCGGCGGCCCTCGCTCTCCGCCCGCCATCCCCGCCCCGTTCGTTCGTGCCATCCGCCGCGACGTGACGTGACCCCGTTCGCGCTCGGCGTGCGCGCTATCGCTGCCTACAATTTATATCGGCGCATGAACCTCAGCGTGAGCGGCCTCGAGAACGTCCCGAAGCGCGGCGCCGCGCTCCTCGCGGCGCGCCACTACCATCACCTCTTCGACGGTGCGGCGCTGGTGATGGGCTTGCGGCGCCAGCCGCACATCTTCGTCGCGCTCGACTGGACCGCGTCGCGGCGACAACGCTGGATCATGGAGACCGCGTGTTCGCTCGCGCAGTGGCCCGTGGCGCTGCGTGGCGACAACCTTGGGGAATCGCGTGCGAGCGCGTTTTCGCCCGAGGAAGTCCGGCGCTACGTTCGGCGCTCGATCGCTTCGGGTGCGAAGATTCTCGAGCGGGGCGAGTTGCTCGCGATCTTTCCCGAAGGATATCCGACGATCGATCCGTCGGGCTCGAGAAAGGCGTCGGACGACGCATTTCTCCCATTCGCTCCGGGTTTGTTCGCGATCGTGGAGCGCGCCGAACGTGCGCGCGGCTCGCGTATTCCGATCCTCCCGGTCGGATTCGCCTACGCCCGCGCGAGCGACGGTCGCTACGACGTGGCGATGCGCGTCGGCCTGCCGATCGAGCGCGGCCGAAACCGCCGAGCGGCGCTCGCCGAATTAGAGGCGCGCGTCCGCACGCTTTCGCAATAACGTCGCGTGGCGATTCCCGAACGCATCGAACGTCCGACGCCGAGCGACGCCCTAGCGGTCGTTTCGCGAGCCGTGTTCCAGGCCGGGCTCTCGTGGAAGCTGATCGAGGCCAAGTGGCCGCACTACCTGCGCCTCTTCGAATCCTTCGATCCCGTGCGCGTCGCGGCGTTCGGAGAGTTCGACGTCGAGCGGATCATGCTCGACGGCAACGTGGTGCGGACGCACAAGAAAATCGTCGGCACGATCGAGAACGCGCGCGCGATCCTCGCGATCGAACGCGAGTTCCGCGAGGTGCCCGCATATCTGCGCGCGTTCGATACGTACGACGCGCTCGCCGCCGACATTCGCGTGCGGCTCGCGTTCGTCGGCGACCTCTCCGCCTACTATATCGTGTTCCGACTCGGCGGCGACGTGCCGCGTTTCGAAGATTGGGAACGCGGCATCAAGGGCGACCATCCACGTATGCGCGAGATGATCGCCCACGCGCGCGCGAACGGTTGGACCGGCTAGCGGCGGCGCGCTATGAGGAAACGGCTCCGCCGAGCGTAGCGACCAGACGTGTGTCGAGCGGCCGCGACGCATCCGCGTAGGCACCCGTCACTTGTTCCGCGATCGTCGTCCCCGGATCGTCCACGAGAACGTGCGTCATGCCGTCGATCAACACGAACGTCGCGCCGGGCCGCGCCGCGGCGAGCGCCTTGCCGTCGTCGACGGAAACCTGCACGTCGTGCGTGCCTTGGACGATCGTGATGCGACCCGTCGTCTTCGAGATCTCGACGCGTGGATCGTACGCGAACCACGAAATGAGATACGGTTGCACCGACGGACGATAGAGCGAGAGGAGCGGTGCGGGCACGTCGTTCGCCGCCACGAACTTCCCGGCCACGAGAGACGCCAGGATGCGATCGCTCTGCGCTCTGAGCTCGGGGTACGCCGCGAGATTCGTCGCGAGTTGCCGAGCGAGCACGACGTTCGCCGGAAAACCGGCGCCTTCGAGCGAGACGTACGCATCGACGGGTGCGCTTTGTGCGGCGATCATTCCGACGAGCGATCCTTCACTATGTCCGACGACGGTGACGCTCGAGAAACGACCGTCGGCGCGCAGCTTGCGGATCCAAGCGGCGGCGTCGGCGACGTATGCATCGAAGCGGAGCGACGTCTCGTCCGGCCCGGCCGCATGACTCGCGGCGATCCCGCGCTTGTCGTAGCGTACCGTGGCGATGCCGCGCTCGGCGAGCGCGGCGGCGAGCTTCGTATACATATTGAGCACGAGCGTCGATGCATTGCCGTTCCGATCGGTCGGACCGGATCCCGCGATCACGAGAACGACCGGCGGCTTCGCGCGCCCGGCGGGGAGGGTCAAGGTTCCGTAAATCGTCCCGGTCGGCGTTTCGAGGTTCTCGTCGAGTTCCGCGGCATCGCCGACGCCGGGATACGCGCCGAGCGCGGACGTCGCCGCACATGCGGCGAGAAACGTTGAGCGTTGCACGATCAGCCCTCCGAAGATGGTTGCATCCGGCGCCGAGCCGGCATGAGGATGGTCGAGAGGATGCGCGGCGTACGCGCCTTCGTGCGCGGGAGCCCGACGAACGGGGCGACGGCGGCCGAAATCGCCGCCGCCATCCGTCGCAACTCCGCGTCCGTGAGATCGAGCGGAACTTGGCGGTAGCCCACACCATCGCGAAGGAGATCGGGCTCGCCGCTCGCGAGATAGGCCGCGAAATCGTCGATGGCCGTCGCAGCGAACGTCACGAAGTAGCGCAGGTGATCTTCTTTCGATGCGGACCGCAGGTCGCTCGCCGAGAGCGAGCCATGGGCCACGCGATACCGGCTCTCCACCGCGCCGCGAACCTGCCGCTGCGAACTCGTCTCGACGACGCCGACCGTCACGAGTTTGTTGATATGCCGGTACAGCGAGGCTGGCGGAACGTCACCGAGCGCGTCCGATATCTCGCCCACCGTCGCGTCGGGCATCGCAGCGAGCGCGCGTACGACGCGAAGACGGATCGGATGAAGCAAGACGTCGGATGCCTTGGAAGTGCCCACACCATTATCATAATCAATAATGATAATGATAGCAAGCCGCGCTGCGAGAAAAGGCGCATAGCGGCCCGTTTCGAACGTCAGAGGATACGGAGGAACCCACCATGAGCGCCACCATCGAAGCAACCGTCCTCGAGCGCATCTCCGACGAGGAACGTGCCGTCCGGATCGACCTGGCGGCCGCGTACCGTCTCGTGGCGCACTTCGGGTGGGACGATCTGATCTTCACGCACCTATCCGCGCGCGTCCCGGGTCCCGACCATCACTTCCTGATCAACCCATACGGAATGATGTTCGAGGAGATCACGGCGTCGAGTCTCGTGAAGGTCGACCTCGATGGGAACATCGTGGAGCCGACCCCCTATTTCATCAACCCCGCCGGCTTCACGATCCATAGCGCGATCCACGCCGCGCGCGAGGACGCGCACTGCGTGATTCATCTCCATACCGTCGCGGGCGTCGCCGTTTCGGCGCAAGCCGAAGGCCTCTTACCGCTCAACCAAACGGCGATGATCCTCGAGGGCGCGATGGCGTATCACGAATACGAGGGCATCGCACTCAATCACGACGAGCGTCCCCGCCTCGTTGCCGACCTCGGCGACAAGGACGTGATGCTGCTGCGCAATCACGGCACGCTCGCGCTCGGCAAGACCGTGAAATCCGCGTTCCTTTCGATGTATTTCTTCGAGCGGGCGTGTGCGACTCAAGTCGCATCGCTTGCCGGCAATCGCGAGATCCATTGGCCGAAGCCGGAGATCCGCGAGCTCGTTCGTCAACAGGCGCGATACGGAAGCGGCAAGATCGACGAACTCGCGTGGGCGCCGCTTCTCCGCATGCTCGACCGCCAAGGTGCGAATTTCCGGGACTAATCACCGCGGGCGACTTTCTCGGTTGCAGGATCGACGACCACGGGTAGAATGGGCGTGTGGATAACCTCTCCGCGGCTCGTGCTCAGATGGGCACCTCCCTCGCATTTCACTATATCTTCGCGGCGATCGGCGTCGGCTTTCCGATGCTCCTCGTCATCGTCGAAGGGCTGTGGTTGCGCACGAAGGACGAGCGCTACTATCGGCTCGCTCGCACGTGGTCGCGCGTGTTGCTCTTGCTCTTCGCGATCGGCGCCGTATCGGGAACCACGCTCTCCTTCGAACTCGGCTTACTCTGGCCCGAGTTCATGCGCCATGCGGGGGCCGTCATCGGCGTGCCGTTTTCGGCCGAGGGGTTCGCGTTCTTCATCGAGGCGATCTTCGTCGGGATCTATCTGTACGGATGGGATCGGCTCTCGCCCCTCGCGCATTGGCTCTGTTCGTTTCCCATCGCGATTTCGGGAGCGCTCTCCGCGGCGTTCGTAACCGCCGTCAACGCGTGGATGAATACGCCTGCGGGGTTTCGGAACGATCACGGGCGCGCCGTCGACATCGATCCGGTCGCCGCGATCTTCAATCCCGCGATGCCGACCGAAGTGATCCATACGACCCTCGCCGCGTACGTGTTCGCGGGCTTCGCGACCGCGGCCGTCTACGCGTTCACGCTCTTACGCGAGCCCGCGAATCGCTACGCCGGCGCGGGCTTGCGCGTCGCGATGCTCGTCGGCGCGACGGCGATTCCGCTACAGCTGGTGGTCGGCGATATCTCGGCCCGTTTCGACGCACATTACGAACCGATCAAACTCGCCGCGATGGAAGCGCAATTTCACACGGAGGCGCCCGCCGAGTTAACCGTCGGCGGAATTCCGGACGACACCACGAGAGAAACGCACTGGGCGTTGCGGGTGCCGTATCTCCTCAGCATCCTCGCGTTTGAAAACCCGCACGCGACCGTGCGCGGGCTCGACGCGTTTCCCGAGCGCGACGAACCGAATCCCGTACCGGTGCATCTTTGCTTCGATACGATGGTCGGGACGGGCTCGCTGCTGCTCGCGATCGCCGCGTGGTGGGCGATCTCGACGCGCATCGGCACGAAGCGTCCCGGAACGTGGCTCGCGCGCGCGCTCGTCGCGAGCGGCGGACTGGCATTCGTCGCGATGGAGGCTGGATGGATGGTGACGGAACTCGGTCGGCAACCATGGATCGCGCACGGATTCTTGCGAACGAAAGATGCCGTGACGACCGCGCCCTCGCTCGATATCGCCTTCTACGGATTCACGATACTCTATCTGTTCCTCGCGACGACGCTCGCGTGGCTGCTCTTGCGCATCCGAACGGATGAGGATATCCAGGTCCCAGCGGGCGCGATCGCCGAGGGACGCTAGTGTTCGGGATGCCGGCCGAGGCGCTGGTGGCCTGCGTCGCCGTCGTCGCGATCGCGCTCTACGCGATCTTCGGCGGCGCGGACTTCGGCGGCGGCGTGTGGGACGTCCTCGCGAGCGGACCGCGCCGCGCACAACAGCAAGAGATCATCGGCCACGCGATCGGACCCGTGTGGGAGACGAATCACGTGTGGCTGATCTTCATGATCGTGCTGCTGTTCACGTGCTTTCCGCCCGCGTTCGCCGCGCTTTCGATCGGACTCTACACGCCGCTCACGTTCGTCCTCGTCGGCATCATCTTGCGCGGCGCGGCATACGCGTTCCGATCGCAAGTGTATCACGAGGCACGGCTCCCGCAATTTTGGGGCCACGTGTTCGGAATCGCGAGCATCGTCTCACCGTTCTTCTTCGGCACGTGCGTCGGCGGTCTCACCGTGGGGAACTTCGCGTGGACGTCACCGTTCGCGCTCTGCGTGGGACTTCTCGCCGTCGCCCTCTGTGCGCAAGTCGCGGCCGTGTTCCTCACGTGTGAAGTACGGGGCCCGGTGCGTCAGGATTTTCGTACGCGCGGGATGATCGCCACGGTGGTTCTCGCCGCACTCGGAGCGCTCGCGCTCGGGAGCGCGGCGCTGACGGCACCGCACGTCTTCGCCGCGTTACGCCAACCGCAATCGCTCCCCGGCATCCTCACCGCGATGACGCTCGGATTCGTCGTCGTCGCATGCCTTTGGTTTCGACGCTATAACTTCGCACGAATCGCTGTCTGCATCGAGACGGTCGCGATCCTCCTCGGCTGGTACGCATCGCAAGCGCCGTACCTCATTCCCGGCGAGCTGACCTACGCGCAGGCCGCCGCGCCTCCGGAAACGCTACGCGCGTTTCTCGTGCTCAGCATGTGCGGCGGAGCGCTCTTGATCCCGTCGCTCTGGTTGCTCTTTCGCGTCTTCAAGAACGCGCCGCTCGAATACCCGGGATAGCGGCGCGCGCGCTACGCGAACGCGGCTTCGTCGACGGCGAAAGCGACGATCCGGTCGGCTTCGCGATGGTTCGTCCAAAAACGCTCGCCATCGAACGCCAGCGCGCGCGCCGGAAAGCCCAATCGGACGAGCGTCTCGACGATCGGCTTCTCGCCTCGTGCGTCGATGCGCGTGAGGAAGTACTCGTTCGACGGCTCGTCGTCGGTCGTCACCGCGAAGAAGCGGCCGTTCACGATCACCTGTCCGACGATTTGATGGCCCACGTCGATCGTGGTTCCGACCTGACCCGCATCGTCGAGCGAGAGAATGCGCTCGTTGTACCACTGGCTCACGTAGAGGCGGTCGCCGTCGTACGAGAGTTGGGAGCCCGTGTCGTCGGGACACGGCACGGCGTCTTGCGACTTGAAGCCGTGCCCGGGAACGAAGCGCCGGATGATCCGATTGTCGTCGTCCGTTTCGCCGCAGAGGACGCGTAACTCATCGCCCACCACCGTCATACCCCACGGCGTTCCCGGGGCCGTCGCTTCCTCGCGCACGGTCCACGTCGCGGGCTCGAGCGCGTAGAGGCGCCGCGTCGTGCGCGAGCCCATCCAGAGAACGGAGCCGTCGAACGCGAGCGACTGAGGTCGCGGCGCGGGCGATTCGAGGCGGAGGAGTTCGACGATGGTATCCACTCGGTCGACTTCTACGCGAGGGGCCAGAGCCATGCGGCACCGCGCACCCCGCTCGAGTCCCCATGCGCCGCGGGGACGATCCGCGTGGCGAGCGTATCGGAGAACACGTACGATTCGAGGCGCGATGGCAGTTCCGCGTAGAGTTCCGTAACGTTCGACATCCCGCCGCCGAGCACGATCGCGTCGGGATCGAGAACGTTCACGAGCGAGGCGAGCGCGCGCGCGAGCCGGTCGAGATAGCGCTCGAGCGACGCACGCGCGGCGCCGTCGCCGGCGCGCGCCGCCGCGACGATCTCGGGTGCGGTACGCTCGGCTCCGCCGTGCGCGAGGTGGTCGCGGGCGAAGCCCGGCCCCGAGAGCACCGTTTCGATGCAGCCGAACTTCCCGCAGTAGCATGGAGGCCCCGGTAGCTCGTCCGCGCGCGGCCACGGCACGGGCGCGTGGCCCCACTCGCCCGCAATTCCATTCGCGCCTTCGAGTAACGCGCCGCGAACGACGATCCCGCCGCCGACACCGGTTCCGAGAATCGCTCCGAACGCGCACGACGCGCCGGCCGCGTTTCCATCGCTCGCTTCGGAAAGCGCGAAACAGTTCGCGTCGTTCTCCACACGAATCGTCCGCCCGAGGCGTCGCTCGAGATCGCCTACGAGCGGCTTTCCGTTCAGGACCGTACTATTGGCGTTCCGCATCGTGCCGGTCGCGGGTGACGGCGACCCCGGCGTTCCGACGCCGACGGTTCCGCGCGATCCGAGCTCCGCTTCCGCGGACTCCACGAGCGATCCGATCGCTTCGACGATCGCATCGTAATCGCTCGAAGGGCTCGCGATGCGGCGGCGCAACAGGGTCTCGCCTTCGCGGCCGAGCGCGACGATCTCGATCTTCGTGCCCCCGAGATCGACGCCGATTCGCATGTCGTTAGATCTCCGCGGGTCGTTCGCCGGAGGCGTCGATCGCATCCCAACGCACCAAACGAAACGGCCCGTAGCCGCGCGGCGTATTCCACGTTTCGTCGAACGCGCAGGGTCGCGCGGGTAGCACGATCGCGATGGCTCGCGCGCGTTCTCCCGCGATCTCGCCGACCGCGAGATCGATGCGCGCGTAGAACAACCGGTCTTCTCGCCAGAGCGCGCGAGCGGCATCGGCGACGTCGTCGTAGCGACCGGGCCGGTCGCCGCCGACGATGTCGATGCGGAAGCGCCGCGGAACGCGCACGCCCGTGAGTTGCGACGCGACGAACGCACCCTTGAGCAACACCGTGCGGAAGAGACGTTCGAACGCCGCATCCGTGCCCATATCGCCGAAGTTCAGCACCGTACGAAATCAGAAGGGAAAGGGCGTCGCCGAAGGGACGGGCGTGGGCGGACTGGTCGCCGAGTCGCCGACGGGCGCGCACTGCTGCGGTGGAATCGGGCGCAACGGCGGATCGTGAATCGTCGCCGACTTTCCGTTCGGATATGCGACCGTCGCCCGCTGACCGCTCGCCCAGTCGATCGAATCGAACGAAGCCGGAATCCCGAGATACGTCGGGAAGTTGGGCGCGAACACGATCGAGCCGCTGGCCACCTCGATGAGTGCGTGCGTGCGCGGGACGTTACCGGGCGTGTACGGGCCCTTGACGTCGATCAGTACCCAATGGTTGTCCGGCGATAGGCGCGGCCCCGTCGCGCCGAATTGATCGAACGTGAATCCCGGGCATACGATCGCGGTGGAGAGGATCGTCCCATCGTGAACGAGCGTCAGCGCGCGATCCGTCAGCGTCAGATGCACGCCCGCGGGAATGCTCGTCGCCGCCGTGCAGACGACGAGTGCGACGAGCGGAACGAGGCGGCGTATCCTCAGCGTTCGACCGCGGCCATCGACGCTTCCGGATAGCGCGTTCCGGCCGTCACGCCAAATGGAAATGCGCGTTCGATGCGCTCGAGTTCGGCGCCATCGAGTTCGACCTCGCAAGCTCTCGCATTCTCTTCGAGATACTTCACGCGCTTCGTGCCCGGGATCGGAACGACGTCGTCGCCGCGCGAGAGGAGCCACGCGAGCGCGATTTGCGATGCCGTCGCATTTTTGGCACGCGCGATCTCGCGAACGACGTCGACGAGCGCGAGATTCTTGTAGAAATTTTCGCCCTGAAAGCGCGGACTGAAGCGACGATAATCGCCTTCGGGAATGTCTTCGGGCGTGAGAAACGCTCCCGTAAGAAATCCACGACCGAGCGGACTGTAGGCGACGAAACCGATCCCGAGCTCGCGCACCGTCGGCAAGATCTCCGTTTCGACGTCGCGCGTCCAGAGAGAGTACTCGGTCTGGAGCGCGGCGATCGGATGCGTGTCGTGGGCGCGCCGGATCGTCGGTGCGGCCGCCTCGGAAAGTCCGAGGTAACGAACCTTCCCCGCGGTGACGAGCTCGCTCATCGCGCCGACCGTCTCTTCGATCGGAACGCTCGGATCGACGCGGTGCTGGTAGTAGAGATCGATCGTTTCGACGCGTAAGCGGCGCAGGCTCGCCTCGCACGCCTCGCGCACGTATGCCGGCGATCCGTTAACGCCGAGAAACTCGCCCGCCGGTCCGCGCACGTTTCCGAACTTCGTCGCGAGCACGACGGCATCGCGTCGATCGGCGATCGCTTTGCCGACCAGTTCCTCGTTCGTGCCCGTTCCGTACATGTCGGCCGTATCGAGAAACGTGATGCCGAGTTCGATCGCCCGATGGATCGTCGCGATCGATTCGGCCTCGTCGCGCTCGCCGTAGAATTCCGACATGCCCATGCAGCCGAGGCCGAGTGCGGAGACCGAGAGACCGCTGCGACCGAGTTCACGCTGTTCCATGCTTCCTCGCTACCCAGCTGACGTCGAAACGACGCGCGCGCGACGCGGGCGAACGCGCACGAGGATCGGCCGTGCGGGCCGTAACGTTGCCGACGCGATGCCGATCGGCGCCGCATCGACCCGCTCGAAACGAAACCGTCGTGCGAGCGTCGCGAGCACGAGCACGCCTTCCATCCGGGCAAATGCGTCGCCGATGCAACGCCGCGCGCCGCCCCCGAACGGCACGTACGCAAACTCCGGCCGCTCGTTCTCCTCGAAGCGCTCCGGGCGAAACCGCTCGGGCTCCGGATAATAGCGCGGATTGCGGTGCACGACGTAAGGACTGATCACGACGCCCGCACCGGCTTCGAGCGTGTACCCGCCGACCTCGCAACGTTCGAGAACGCGCCGCCCGAACGCCGACGCGGGTGGATAGAGCCGGAGCGTTTCGGAGAACACGGCGTCCGTATATCGTAGCCGAGGAAGATCGTCCGGGGCAGGGTCGCGATCTCCGAGTACCTCGTCGAGTTCCGCATGCAACTTCGCCTCGACGGCGGGATTCTGCGCCAGCGCGTACCAGGCCCACCCGAGCGCGGTAGCCGTCGTTTCGTGACCCGCGAGCAGCAGCGTCGCGAGCTCGTCGGCGAGCGCGGGATCGTCGAACGCCGATCCGTCGTCGTCGCGCGCGGCGAGTGCGAGTTCGAGCAAATCGGGCACGGCCGCGGGATGTTCGCGCCGCCGCGCGACCAGACCGTCGACGATCGCCCGCAGTTCGCGGCGCGCCCGTGCGAACGTACGGTTCGAAGGAAGGGGTAACCGGCGGCGCAGCGCCCCGACCCACGGAGGCAAGACCTCGAGAAACGGACCTAGCCGCGATACCGCCCGCATCGCGCGTCCGAGCGCCGCGTTCATGCGTTCGGCCTCGACGCCGACGTCGGCACCGAAGAGGGTGCGACCGGTGATCGCGAGCGTCAGCCGCGTCATGGCCGCGCCGACGTCGAGCGTTTCGTGAGCGAGCAGTGCGTCCGCGGAGGCACGAGCCTCCTCGACCATCACGCGCCCGTACGACGCGACGTGCGCGCGATGGAAGGCGGGCTGCAGCATCCGCCGCCGCGTTCGATGAAGCGGTTCCTCCGCCGTGAGGACGCTCGTGCCGACGATCTCGCGAAGTAGCGCAGCACCCGTTGCGCGCGCGAACTTGTGTTGCTGCACGACGAGCACGTCGCGTACGAGCGCGGGATCGTCGAGGACGTACATCCGGCGCCCGAGCAGTCGGAACGACACGATCGGCCCGTGCACGCGTGCTTGCCGGGTCAGGAAATCGAGCGTCTTCTGAAAATCGCCGTTGCCGAAGAAACGTGTGACCTCGAATCCACGCGGGCCGGGCGGGACGCGGCCCCTCCCGCTACGAATGACCGGCCTACCCATGATGCACGATTTCTTGTCGCTCTCCGCAATGCTTCTCGCAGGCGTGATCGGTGCGCTGATCGTCGGACCAGTCGGGCGCGTTGCCCGCCGCGCCGCCGTCCGCGTGCGCGTTCACCCGCACGACCGTTAGACCCCGCTAACGCCCGCGAGGGCACGGCTCGGCGTGGGTACGAGATCTCGTGTCCCAATTCGAGCTCGTCCTGGTCTTGCTCATGGCGGCGGTGCCGCTCGTCGTTATCGCGCGACTGCTCCGTGTCGCGTATCCGATCGTTCTGGTCCTCGGTGGCCTCGCAGTCGGCTTCGTGCCGTCGATGCCGGCGGTGTCGTTGCCGCCGGCGATCGTGCTCGTCATCTTCTTGCCGCCGCTTCTCTATTACGAAGCCTTCACGGGGCCGACGCGTGCCTTCCGCGTCTTCGCAACGCCGATTTTGCGACTCGCGATCGGTCTCGTCCTCGCAACCACGGCCGCTGTGGCCGGACTCGTCCACCTCTTCGTGCCCGACATCCCGTGGGGTGCGGCGGCCGCCTTCGGCGCGATCGTCGCACCGACAGACGAAGTCGCGTTCATGCCGATCGCCGAGCGGCTCGGCATCCCGCGCCGTGTCGTCGCGATCGTGCAGGGCGAAAGCCTCCTCAACGACGCGACCGCGCTCGTCCTCTATACGGTCGCGATCGCAGCGACCGTGCGCGGCTCGTTCTCGTGGGTTGCAGCCGGTGGGAACCTCGTGGCGAGCGCGCTCGGCGCCGTGGCGATCGGTCTCGCGGCAGGCGGCATCGTCGTCGGCGTCCTGCGCGTGGTCCGCGAGCCGATGCTCGACGTGCTCGTCACGCTGCTCGCCGGGTACGTCGCGTACATCCCCGCACAGCATTTCGGGTTTTCGGGCGTCCTCGCGACCGTGACGAGCGGTCTGTTCGCCGCACGTTATACGCCGGCGTCGCTCGAACCGAGCGCACGCGTTCTCAGTCGCGGAATGTGGCCCGTGCTGATTTTCATCCTCAACACGACCATCTTCATCTTCGTCGGCCTGCAGTTGCGGACGATCGTCTCGAACCTGCACGGCACGCCGTGGCCGACGCTACTCGTTTGGGCCGCGTCCGTCAGCGCGCTCGTGATCGCGATCCGCATCGTGTGGGTGATGGGCATTTCGTATCCGCTCGATCGCTTCGCACGCGCGTTTGAAGACGTTCCGCCGTGGCGAAACTACGCGCTCAGCTCGTGGGCGGGGTTTCGTGGGGGCGTCTCGCTCGCCGCGGCGCTCGCCATACCGATCCTCGGCGCACACGACGAGCCGTTCCCCCATCGCAGCCTGCTGATCTTCCTCACGTCCGCGGTGATCCTCGCGACGCTGGTCGGCCAGGGTGCGACGCTCCCGTATGTGAAGCAGCTCCTCGGCGTCACGAGCGACGAAGACGGACCCGAGGAACGCGAGCAAGAGGTCGCGATGATCGAAGCCACGCGCTTCTCTCTCGAGCGGCTCGAACGACGCGTACGCGCGGGGAACGTCGCCGAACGCGACGCGGACGCGCTACGAGAGCGCTACGAAAAACACGTGCTCGACGACGATGCGAGCGGTGAGGTGCGCAGCTTTCATCGCGCCGAACTACGTTTGCTCTCCGACCAGCACGTCGCGCTCGTCGCGATGCGCGACCGAGGGAAAATCGAGAACACGACCTTCCGCCATCTCGAGACGCATCTCGACTTCAAACGCCTGCAGCTCGAAGCCGAAGTAACGCGCGGTGAAGTGCTCGACGACGAGGCCTCGCCGCTCGAACGCTCGTCCTAGTGACCGATCTCGACCGGTCCCGCCGGCTTGCCCGGCTTCCGCATGATGAAGATGAGCGGTGCGCAGAGTACGCACACGATGGAGATTGCGAGGGTCGCGTCCGCGTACGCCATGATGAGCGCCTGACCGTTCACGAGGCTCGAGAGCGCACCGATGGAGTGGTTCGTGAGAAACTGTTCGACGTTCGGATTGCCGAGCGTCGCGTTGCCGCCGAGGATCTCCGCGTGGAACGACTGACGACGATCGAGATAGATCGAGAGGCCGGCAACGGCGAGCGAGCCGCCGAGTTGCGTCGAGAGGTTGACGAAGGCACCCGCTTTCGGACCCTCCGCGGGCGTCGTCGCGCCGAGCACCGCGATCGAGAGCGGGATGAACAACATCGCGGACCCCATGCCCGAGAGGATGAGCGCGATCGCGAAATTCCAGAACGATGCGTCGGAGGTGGTGATGAGCGCCTGCATCGCGTTTCCGATCGCGATAAGAACGAATCCGAGACCGAGGAAGACGCGCGGATCCACTTTCCCGGTAAGCCGCACCAAAATCGGCGTCATGAACAAAATGGGAACCGCGCGCAAAATGAAGAGCAAGCCGCTCAGCGTCGGCGTGAAGCCGAGCGGGCCTTGCGTGAACTGCGGTAGCGTGTACGTCGAGCCGAACACGGCGGCTCCGAGGGCGAGCGCGAGAATCGATCCGGCCGAGACGCTTCGATTTCGCAGGACGCGAAGGTCGACGACGGGGGCATCGGTTCCAAACAATTCCCAGAACACGAAAGCGACCAGAGAAAACATCGTTACCACGGTCATGATCGCGATCGTCGGATCGGCGAACCAATAGTTCTGCTCGCCTTCGGTGAGCACGTATTGCAAACCGCCGAGGCCCGTGGCGAGCAGAATCAGACCGACGATGTCGATCTTGCCGGCAACGGGCCGGTCGGGGTCCTTCAAGAGAAGGAGCAGCACGATCGACGCAAAGAGCCCGGGCGCGATATTGATGTCGAAGACCCAGTTCCAGGACGCGTTGTCGACGAGCAGCCCGCCGAGCGGGGGTCCGAGCGCCGGGCCCATAATCGCGCCGACCGCGAAGATGCCCTGACTCGCGCCGAGTTGCTTCGGCGGAAACGTATCGCGCAGGATGGCCTGCGCCGTGGCGAGGAGGCCGCCGCCGAACGCACCTTGGATGACGCGCCAGATAATGAGTTGCACGAGCTGCGTCGAGGCGCCGCAGAAAACCGACGCGATGGTGAAGCCCACGATCGATGCCAGGAAATAATTGCGACGGCCGAATCGATTCTGGAGCCACGGGGTCAGCGGGATGACGATGATCGCAGCGATCGTATATGAGGTAACGATCCACGTGCCCTCATCCTGACTCGCGCCGAGATTGCCCTGAATGTTCGGCAACGCGACGTTCGTGATCGTCGAGTCGAGCGTCTGCATCAGCGCGGCGGCCATGACGCCCGCCACGATGAGAATGCGCCGAACCCCGGTCTCGGTTACGTCTCTGCGCTTCGGCGCAACCCCATCCACGAATGATCTCTCCCCGGAAAGTACCCGTCAATCACGTACGCGCCATCGAATTGCTTTGTGTCGCGACCGCGGTCGACCGACTAAAGTCGCACCAGCTTAGAACGATCTCATAATCAAGGCTTAATACATGTTGCCTATAGTGGGTGCGAACCATTGGTCTGTCGTCCCAAGGCCAACGCTTTGGAATCGACCGGCGATGGCACATACCATCTCGGAGGCTACATTGATCGCACGAATTTTGCGCGCCCTCGTGCCGGGCGTATTCTTTCTGGGCTTCCTCGGAAGCGCCGCGCTCGCTCAGTCGACCACGCAGCAGGGACTGACGCCGCTCGCGACGCCGACGCCGGCAGGCAAGAAGTATACGTTGCCGGACACCTTCAGCAACCAATCACATCCCGCCCCGACGGCGACGCCGAAGCCCGGCTCGCTCACCGTCACCGGCAAAGTACGCGGCTACTATTTCGTTCGCTTGAACGCGGTGCAGAACGCGTCGAATCCGAACCGGCATTCGCTCGAGTTCGCGGGCCTGCCGCACTTCGACTACCACATCGGCGACACGCCGATCAACCTCGGCTACACCTACGGCGGTGCGACCGCGTTCGGTGCGAACGGTGCCGACGCGATTGCGAATCCGCACGTCGACAACACGCTGCCGGGTTTCAACCTCAACTCGCCGATTCACGAAGCGTACATCCAGTACAAGACCAAGTACGACATGGTCATGGTCGGCGATCAAGAACTGAACTATGCGTGGTCGCCGAATTCCGACTCGCGCGTCATACCCGCGTCCTATCAGGGGTTCGACACCTCGTTCCAGATCTCGGACGGATTCAACATCGGCATCACGCGGATCATCCGGTTCCAGCAGCGTAACTCGTCGAACTTCGAACCGAACACGCTGCTCACCGCGCCGTACCCGCAGACGAGCTCGCTGATCGCGAACAGCAACACGATCACTCCGGGCACCCTGCGTTTGGCGGCGACCTTCAAGCCGCTCGACAACATCAGCCTGCTCGCTGAAAACTATTCCTTTTACAATATCGCATCACTGACGTACGCCGAAGGTAAGTTCGGGCTCGTGCCGGGCTCGACGTATAACCCGTACCTCGCCGTACAGTATGTCGACGAAACCTCGCTCGGCAAGAATCAAATCGGACGCATCGATAACAACACGATCGGTGCTCAGCTCGGTGCCACCGTTGCGAAGGGACTGCTCTTCACGGTGAGCACGGATATCGCGCCGTGGCACTACGCGATCGTCACGGCTCCGACCCTCGCGGCCGCGGAAAAGGGCATCTTCTTACCCGGCGGCGGCACCGGCGCGGCCGTCGCGGCCGGCCCGGGACAGTATCGCGTCGCCTACGGCGGCATCGCGTCGCCGTACACCGACAGCCTCGGAACGGACCCGCTCTATACCACGATGATCACCCAGGGTATGGCGGACCGTCGCAGCGCGGGTAACTCGTACAAGGCCGCGCTCGTGTACACGAACCCGAGCCATCAGCTACGCCTCATCGCGGGCGAAGGTCTGTTCCAATACTCGAACGCGATTTCGCGCAACCTCACGTCGGAGTTCAATGCCGATGGTACGTACTTCTTCAACAAAGTGCGACCCGGTCCGTACAAGGGCTTCTTCGTCCGCGTCCGCCTCGCGCCGCGCACGATCCCGACCCTGCCGTACAACTTCACCTACGAACGATTCATCACGGAGTACGATTTCTAAGAACGCTTCTCGCTAACGAAGAGATCGAAGGGCGAGCCGGTTTCCGGCCCGCCCTTTTTTTCTTTTTTCGCGCGGGCGGACTCGCTCGGCGCCCCTACGAACCGAAGCGAAATGAAAACGGTAAAAGGTGCGGTTGCCGTCATAACTGGTGCGAGCTCCGGAATCGGCCGAGCCGTGGCGCGCGAGTTGGCGGCACGCGGCTGCGACCTCGCACTCGCCGATATCGACGAGGCGGGCCTCGAGGAAACGCGCGCGAGCATCGCCGGCGTTCGCGTCACGACCGCTCGCGTCGACGTCTCGAGCAACGACGATATGCTGCGTTTCCGCGATGCGGTCGCGCGCGAATTCGGACGCGTTTCGATCCTCGTGAACAACGCGGGCGTCGCGTTGTATGGAAGCGTCGACGACGTGAGCGTCGCGGATCTGCAATGGATCATGGGCATCAATTTCTGGGGTGCGGTATACGGTACGAAAGCGTTCGTTCCGATGCTGCGTCGCGAGCCGGCTGCAAACGTCGTGACGATCTCGAGCCTCTTCGGACTGATCGCACCGCCGCTCCAAAGCGGCTATTGTGCGAGCAAGTTCGCGGTGCGCGGTTTCACGGAAGTCCTTCGCCACGAATTGCGACCCACGAACGTGCGTGTGACGGTCGTGCATCCCGGCGGGATCGCGACGAAGATCGCGGCGAGTACGCGCCGCGGCGAATTCGCCGACCCCGCGAAATTTCGCAGCGACACGAAAGCGTTCGAACGCGCGCTCGTCACGTCGCCCGACGTTGCGGCATCGAGGATCGTACGCGCGATTCTCCACGACAGCCCGCGTCTCGTGATCGGCGCGGACGCGGCCGTCCTCGACGCCGTCCAGCGTTTCTTTCCGGCACGCTATATGTCGATCGTACGGCCGCTCCTCGATCCGCGAGCGCGGCGCCGCGTCCGAAAGCCCGTCCCCGAAACCGTCTACGGCACGCGGCTCGAACGCGTCTAATCGCGCGTGGCCAGCATTCGATCGCGACTCTTTCGTCTCGCGGTGCGCTACCTCGTGCGCGCGCCGCTCGAGCGGTGCGGACCGAGCGAGGCGGACTACGTGGCCACCGCGCGTCGCGTTTTCGAACTCGGCGAAGCGCGCAACGTAAAGGTCGGCGGCGGCGTGCGCGTCGTCCCGATCGACATCGCCGGCATTCGCGGCGAATGGATCGTGGCGCGCGGCGCGCGAACGGTCTCCCGCGCGATCCTCTACGCGCACGGTGGAGCCTACGTCGCGTGTCGGCCGCTCGGATATCGGCGCTTCGCGGCAGACTTGGCGCGCGCGACGGGCGCCGCCGTTTTCGTACTGGACTATCGCCGCGCGCCCGAGCATCGCTTTCCCGCGGCACTCGATGATGCGGTCGCGGCATACGAGGCGCTCCGCGAGCGGCTCGCTCCGGAAAGCATCGCGCTTGCGGGCGATTCCGCCGGTGGCAATCTGGCGCTCGCGACGCTGCTCGCGCTGCGCGAGCGCTTCGGCATCGCACGGCCCGTCGCGAGCGTTACGTTGTTCTCGCCCTGGACCGATCTGACGGCGAGCGGAGCCTCCGTTACCGAGAACGCGGCCTCGGACGACATGATTCCGCCGGGCCCCGGCAACCCGGCACTGATCTACGCCGGCGACACGCCCCTGGACGACCCGCTCGTTTCTCCCCTTTTCGGGGATTATCGCGGCGGGCCGCCGATGCTCGCCTTCGCGAGCACGATCGAGGTGCTACGCGACGATTCGGTCCGCTTGATCGAACGCGCCCGACGAGACGGTGTGGATGCGACGCTCGTTCTGGATAAAGACATGCCACACGTGTGGCCGATCTTTGGGGCAGTCGTTCCCGAATCGCGCCCCGCACTCGCCGCCGCCGCGGCCTTTATCGGCCGCTCGTTCGCGGCTAAGGAGATTCCTGTTTGAAGAACGTCATCGCACGCGCGCCCCTCGCGCTGGCTCTCGCGCTCGTCGCACCCGTCGCCGGTCTCGCGCAGACGAGCGCGGGCAGCGGCTCCGCGGCGCTGCCGGCCTGGGAGGCCTTCAAAAAAGCGGATGAGTCGATCAAGGACTATACCGAGACGATCACCGCGCACGAAGTCAAAGGCTCGGACGTCCAGGATCGGGTCTATCATTTCTCGTTTGCGAAGCCGGCGTTCGCGCGATCGGCGATCGTGAGCGGCCCGGGATCGGGCGGCGAAGCCGTGTGGACCGGCGGCGACCACGTGCGCGGGCATCAAGGCGGCTTTCTCAAGATGATCAAGCTGACGATTCCGATCGACGACTCGCGCGCGACCGACTTGCGCGGAAAGACGATCGACGCCGGATTCTTCCCGACGATGATCGCCGCGTTCGATTCCGGCGGCACGCTCGCCGAGGAGCCGGGGCCGACCGTCGACGGTTCGCCCACCGACGCGGTATCGCACATCCCGCCCGACCCATCGAAGGTCCGGGGTCTGACGAAGGACGTCTACCTGATCTCGCGCACGACGCACTTACCGGTCGAGCACCTCGGCTACGAGGGGACGCAACTCGTCGAAGACGACAAGTTCACGGATCAGAAGATCAACGTTGGCCTACCGCCGAGCACATTCGAGATGTGATCGTGGCTAACGGCATGTCGGATCGCTAGCCGGTCTTCTTTCGGGCGGCCGGGCCGTACGTCGTGAAGGTTCGCGTTTTCCGCTCGTAGCGCCGCTCGAGCGACGCACGGTGGTCGTCGCAGCCCTCGACGGTGAAGCGACCCGGCCCCACCGGTTCCGCGGCGCAGCCGCAGTTCCAGAACCAGGCATCCGCTCGCGGGATCGAGTCGGATGGGGCATCCCAAAAGCGCGGCTCGGCTCGCTCGGGCGCCCCGAGCACGCGAACGACGGAACCCGTCGGCAACGTCACCATGAACCGTCCGCTTCGCGGCCGATCGCCCCACGACCCACCTCGGATAGGGCAAACCACCCATATGTGAGGAAATTCTCGAGATGAGTCAGCAGGTTTGGGAAGCCGAGCGGTACGCGCGCAACGCCCGCTTCGTAGCCGAACTCGGGGCGCCGCTCGTGGACGTGCTCGACCCGCAGCCGGGCGAGCGGATCCTCGATCTCGGGTGCGGCGACGGCGCGTTCACCGCGATGGTCGCGGCGTCGGGAGCCGAGGTGCGCGGCGTCGATGCATCGCCGGAACTCGTGGCGGCGGCACGCGCGCGCGGCATCGCCGCCGACGTGGGCGACGGCCGCGAACTCGATTTCGACGGCACGTTCGATGCCGTCGTTTCCAATGCGGCATTGCACTGGATGGGGGCCCCGGATCGCGTGATCGCGGGCGTGTATCGCGCGCTCCGTCCCGAGGGCCGATTCGTCGGCGAAATGGGCGGCAAGGGCAACGTCGCATCGATCGTGACGGCGCTCGTCGCCGCCCTCGACCGGCGCGGCATCGATGGTGCCTCCGCGATTCCGTGGTACTTTCCGACGGCGAACGAATACCGCGAGCGACTCGAAGCGAACGGCTTCCGCGTTGACGAAATCGCGCTCGTCCCGCGGCCGACGCCGCTCGCCACGGGGATGGACGCGTGGCTCGAAACCTTCGGCGCTCCCTTCTTCTCGCGGCTTCCCGCATCCGAGCGCGCGCCGGCCGCGCGCGAAGCCGTCGCGCTCCTCGCGCACGCGCTGCGCGACGACGCCGGAAACTGGACTGCGGACTACGTGCGCCTGCGTTTCAAGGCGACGAAGCTCGCAGCATAGACGCGCTACCGAAACATGCCGGGCGCCCGCGCGGTATTTTCGGCATGAAAATTCGCATCGACGCGCGTGTTGCGATCGCCATCG
>Ga0116229_10005686_pt1 | contig 20225 bp, 18 predicted proteins | sample S1TSphgellanicum_3_FD_87313 | JGI IMG/M metagenome (GOLD analysis project Ga0116229, IMG submission 87313) | Host-associated microbial communities from peat moss isolated from Minnesota, USA - S1T2_Fc - Sphagnum magellanicum MG | ecosystem: Host-associated > Plants > Peat moss > Unclassified... | reverse complement strand
CACCGATTTCCCAGGCTGGCTCACGTGCACCTTGCGCATCTTCGCAACATGCGCTCTGGATTCATGCGTGGAAATGGCGCGCGGGGACCGGTCTTAAGCGGGCGTCGCAGGCGCTGCGAAAGCGTTCGACAGATTGTGTTTTAGGGCTGACCCATGAAGGCACTTCAGAGATTATTCGAACGCATCCAGGCTTTCGTGGGCAACCGCGACCCGCTTGTCGAGGAGGCTAACTGGGTTGCTTTCACGGTCGGCACGCATTTGCCGCTATGGCCGCTTTATATCTGGTGGGCAGCAGGCCCCCAGGCGTGGCCGACGTCGATTTGGACCATCACCTCGACGCCCTTTTTCCTGGCGGTGCCGTTCATCTCGCGCCGCGACGGCTATTGGGGGCGGGTGGCGATGGTCGTGGTTGGCACGGGCAATACGGTCCTGACGCGGTGGGTCCTGGGTCCTGGCTGTGGCACCGAGCTTTTCTATGCGCCTTGTGCCGTGCTTGGCGCGATTCTTTTCAGGCGCAGCGAGCGCTGGTCGATGATCATCCTGTCGAGCCTGCCGCTCTTCGTCTTTACCGTCGCCTCGGGCTATTCGGGCTCGGGCCTGCACCATTACGACGAGAAAAGTGCGCATGGCATTTTCACGCTGAACCTGATCAGCGTCAGCGTCCTCGTTACCGCCTACGGCTGGCTCCAGGGGCTGTCCTACAAGCGCATGGAAACCTAGCTTCTCGACCCGGTTTGCGGCAGTCTTGATCGACGCCTTGCGCGCGGCGCGAGCGGCAGCGGCTTGATCCGGAAATTTTTTTCGTTTCGCTCGCGCGATTTCGCACGCTGGTGCAATACCCGATTAAAATCGGATAGCGATGATGAGCGCAGCCCAACGATACAGCCTCCTTCTGGTTCTCGCGTCGTGCCTTGCGGGATGCACCGGCGTGCTCGACCCCAAGGGCCCCGTTGGCGTCGCCGAGCGGCTCGTGCTGCTCGATTCGGTGTTCATCATGCTGGCCATCGTCATCCCGGTGATTCTGGCCACGCTCGGCTTTGCCTGGTGGTTTCGCGCAACCAATCCACGGGCGACCTATCGCCCGACATGGGCGTTTTCCGGCCATCTCGAATTGATCGTGTGGGCCATCCCGACGCTCGTCATCACGTTCCTGGGTGGCATTGCCTGGTTCGGATCGCACCAGCTCGATCCTTACAAGGCACTCTCCGATTCGGCCAAACCGCTCGAAGTCGAAGTCGTCTCGCTCGACTGGAAGTGGCTTTTCATCTATCCCGATGAAGGCATTGCCACGGTCAACCAGCTGGTTTTGCCGGTCGGCACACCGGTGCACTTTCGCCTGACGTCATCAGGTGTCATGAACAGTTTTTTTGTGCCGCAGCTGGGCAGCCAGATCTACACGATGGCGGGCATGACTTCGCAGGTCAGCCTGCAGGCCGATCAGGCGGGCACCTACGACGGCCTTTCCGCGCAGTTTAGCGGCGAAGGCTTCGCTGACATGCGCTTTGCCGTGAATGCACTGGCTGCTGCTGACTATGCCAAATGGATCGCCAACGCCAAGGCCGGTAACTCGACGCTCGACGTTCCTGCCTACGTCGAACTCGCCCTGCCCAGCAAGAATGTCCCGGCCGTGACGTATAGCGCTGTGGCCAGCAATTTGTTTGAGGCCGTCGTTGCACAAACGCTACCTGAGGCTCCGGCAGCGGCAGGCGATGCGGGCGGCCAGGACCCGCCACAGCCAAAAGAGAAAAGCTAAATGCTCGGCAAACTGACCTGGTCGGCGATTCCGTTTAACCAGCCGATACCGCTTTTGACATCGATCCTCGTGATCCTCGCCATGCTGGCGATCCTCGCCTGGGTGACGGTGAAAGGCCATTGGCCGTACCTCTGGCGCGACTGGATCACGTCCGTCGATCACAAGCACATCGGCATCATGTATTGCCTGCTCGCGCTCGTCATGCTGATCCGCGGCTTTGCCGACGCGATCATGATGCGCGGGCAACAGGCCGTCGCATTGCACGGGCAGGGATTCCTGCCGCCCGAGCATTTCGATCAGATCTTCTCCGCGCACGGCACGATCATGATCTTTTTCGTCGCCATGCCGTTCATGATCGGCCTCATGAATGTGATCGTGCCCCTGCAGCTTGGCGTGCGCGACGTCGCCTTCCCGACATTCAACTCGGTGAGCTTCTGGCTCACCGCCTCGGCCGTGCTGCTTGTCAACGCGTCGCTGTTCATCGGCGAATTCGCCCAGACCGGCTGGCTTGTCTATCCGCCTTTGTCCGAGCTCAAGTTCTCGCCAGGCGTGGGTGTCGACTACTACCTCTGGGCGATCCAGATCTCAGGCATCGGCACGCTTTTGACCGGAATCAATTTCGTCACGACCATTCTCAAGGTGCGTGCGCCGGGCATGACCTACACGCGCATGCCGATCTTTTGCTGGACCGCGCTTGCCGCCAACCTGCTCATTGTCGCGGCATTTCCGATTCTCACCGCGAGCCTTGGCATGCTCCTGCTTGACCGCTATCTCGGCTTCCATTTCTTTACGACCGACCTGGGCGGCAATCCGATGATGTACATCAACCTCATCTGGGCCTGGGGTCATCCGGAAGTCTACATTCTCATCCTGCCTGCGTTCGGCGTTTTCTCCGAGGTGATCTCGACGTTCTCGGCCAAGCCGCTGTTTGGCTACCGCTCGATGATCATCGCCACGATGGCAATCTGCATCTTGTCTTTCATGGTCTGGCTGCATCATTTCTTCACGATGGGTGCCGGAGCCGATGTCAACGGCTTCTTCGGCATCATGACCATGATCATCGCCGTGCCTACCGGCGTAAAAATCTTCAACTGGCTTTTCACCATGTGGGCCGGGCGGGTCCGCTTCGAAGTGCCGATGCTCTGGGCCATTGCCTTCATGGTGACCTTCGTTGTAGGCGGCATGACCGGCGTGCTGCTGGCCGTGCCCCCGGCCGATTTTGTCTTGCACAATTCGCTCTTTCTGGTTGCGCACTTTCACAATGTCGTGATCGGCGGCGTGCTATTTGGTGCGTTCGCAGGCTACTCCTACTGGTTCCCCAAGGCATTTGGCTTCAAGCTTGACGAACGCTGGGGCAAGGCCGCGTTTGGCTTTTGGCTGGTCGGCTTTTACGTGGCCTTCATGCCGCTTTACGTGCTCGGCCTCGAGGGCATGACGCGTCGCATGCAGCACTACGATGTTGACCGCTGGCAACCCTGGCTGCTGGTGGCAGCAGCAGGCGCCGTGCTGATTTTCGCGGGTATCGGCTGCCAGGCGATTCAGCTTGTCGTCTCGATCCGAAATCGCGAGGCCCTGCGTGACCACACCGGTGATCCGTGGGATGGACGCACGCTGGAATGGAGCACGAGCTCGCCGCCGCCGGAATTCAACTTCGCCGTCATGCCCGATGTCACGGGCGATGAAGCCTACTGGACGATGAAGCAAAGGGCCATCGAAGAACGTCGCCTGACCGATCTGCCCAACTACAAGGCGATCGAGATGCCAAACAACAGTGCGACCGGCTTCGTTGTGTCATTTTTTGCCGTGGTGACCGGATTCGCCCTGATCTGGCACATCTGGTGGATGGTCATCGCAGGCCTTGCCGGTGCATTTGCGACCTTCGTGGTTTTCGCCTGGCGCGACCACTCCGAGCACGAGCTGCCTGCAAGCGAGCTGGCGCGCATCGACCTCTTAAGGCGCAACGCCCGCATTGACCTGGTCGAGGGGCGCGAGAAGCACATTACCCCCGTCAAGCTCGTCGCGGGGGGCGAAGGCGAGGATCCGCACAAGGTGCATGGCGGGCCACCTGATGGCGGCCACAAGGGGCCTGCGCCCAAGCGCATCCTCACCGGCTACGGATTCTGGATCTTCTTGCTGTCCGATTTCATCATTTTCGCCGGCTTCTACGCGGCCTACGCGGTGCTCTCGCACGCGACCGCCGGCGGTCCGACGCCAGTGCAGCTGTTCGATCTCAAGAACGTCGCGCTCGAGACGGCATTCCTTTTACTTTCGAGCTTTGCCTGCGGCATGGCCATGCTTGCCAGCAATGTGCGCAACATGCTCTGGACGCAGGTCGGCTACCTCGTCACGGGTGCCCTTGGCCTCGCCTTTCTGATCCTCGAAGTCACCGAGTTTGCGCACATGCTGGCGCAGGGCGCAGGCCCTGACCGAAGCGCATTCCTGTCGGCATTTTTTGCGCTGGTCGGTCTGCACGGTGTTCACGTGACGATCGGCCTGCTCTGGCTTGGCACCATGATGGCGCAGTATTGGGCGAAAGGATTCAGAGCCGACATCATGCGGCGCGGCATGTGCTTTGCGCTCTTTTGGCATGCGCTTGACATCATCTGGGTCGGAATTTTTACCAACGTCTATCTTTTGGGGACAGCTCCATGACTATGCATGGTGACGATAATGGCGAGTTGGTCGAGGATTCAGCACCTGGCGATCAGGACGCGGGTGAGGCGGGAACTGCCGACGGCATCCGCAACTACGCCATCGGTCTGGTCCTTGCAGCGGGGCTGACGGTCGCGTCGTTCTGGGTCGCAAGCGGCACCGATCTGATCTACTCCCCGGGCGTGGCGATGGCGCTGGCCGCGCTCGCGATCGGCCAGATGGGCGTGCATCTGGCGTTTTTCCTGCACATCACGACGGGTCCGGACAATATCAACAATGTGCTCGCCCTGGCGTTTGGCGTTCTCATCGTTGGCATCGTCATCGCAGGCTCGCTTTGGATCATGTATCACCTCAACGTCAACATGATGCCCGCCGGCATGATGGACATGCATACGCAGCCGTAGGCGTAAAAGGCGCTGCGCATCATCGCGTGATGGCCGAGCGTTTCGGTCTGTGCGCAAAGCAACTCAATGACCTGGCTTTCTGCGCAGGGCGGCGAAGGTCTCGGGTTCCCATTCACGGATGGCAACAAGCACACCGGTGCCGCGTCGCTGGGCAATCGGCTGGCGCAGGCTCTCGTCGTGCAGCGTCGAGAAGTGCTGACGCAGGCGCTGCACGTGTGACTGCAATTCCTCGTTTGCCCCCGCCGTGAGCATGCCGTGCACGAAGGTGAAGGTCTCGTTTTGGGCGGTGAATGTCGACTTCAGGAAGTCCTCCTGCCCCTTGGCCCGGAAGTAGGCGCGGATCGGCCCTTCGGCAAGCCAGTCGAAGTCGCGAGCGACGTTCAGACGGACGCGGTTGCCCGGAAGCAGGTCGATCAGCCGTAATTTGTCGAGCTTGAGCATGTGGCCGATGCATTCCGCCTCGGTCAATTGATACTGGCTGACAATGTCGGCAAGGCCCCAATGGCTAAGCACGCAGGCCGCGACGAGAAACAGCTTCTCGCTGGCCATGATCTCCTTTTCCTGCGCGTGCGTGAGCTGCCTGATTTTCGGTTCATGCTCTGCCGCGCGCGCGACCAGCTCGACCATCGACAGATCGAGCAGTGCGGCGATCGCGGCAAGCCGCTCGAGCGTGAAATTGGATTCGGAAAACAGGCGCTTCACGCTCGGCTCGGAAAGCGCAAGCGCGGTCGCGACATCCTTGTAGGTCATGCCGCGCGCGCGCAGCTCGCGTTTGATCGTGTGCAAGAGCCGTTCGATTTCTGTCATGGCACCAGTATTGTTATCCGATACCTTGCAGGTTATCCGGCGCGACAGAAAAGAACAAGGTTTCGGAATCCGCGAGCAGGCGCGATGCTAGGCACGTCCTGATCGCATGGAGTCGTGATGAAGAGCCTGCTGCCGCGTGCAACCTTTCCGCTCGTTGTCGCCATCGTCTTGGCGCTCTTCGCATATGGACCGATCCACCAGCCCGAGCACTATCACGCGTTCGCCAGCCAGGGCGCATGGCTTGGCATTGCCAACGGCCAGAACGTGCTCTCGAACGCCGGTTTCGCAGGCGTTGGCATGTGGGGCCTGATTGCGCTTTGGCCGCATCGCCGCGACCCGCGACTGATGCAGGGCTGGTCGGGCTACCAGCTCTTCCTGATTTCGCTGATCCTGACCTCGCTGGGCTCGAGCTTTTACCACCTCGCGCCCGACAACGCGCGGCTCGTCTGGGATCGCCTGCCGATCGCGCTTGCCTCTGCGGGCCTGCTTGCCGCGGTGCACGCGGATACCAGCGTCGAGGGTGAATCGACCGGCTGGACCTTTTCGCTCGGCCTGTGTGCGATAGGCAGCGTCGCCTGGTGGTGGTCAAGCGGATTGCATGGCGAGGGTGACCTGCGTCCCTATCTTGTGATGCAAGTCAGCCCGCTCGTGTTCATTCCCCTGTGGCAACACAACTTTGGCACCGAGCGCATCGAGCGCATCCTGTTTGGCTGTGCAATCCTTGTCTATGCGCTAGCCAAGCTCGCCGAAGTCGAGGATCAGGCCATCCTCGCATCTACCGGCTGGATCAGCGGCCATACCCTCAAGCACCTGCTTGCCAGCGGCGCCGCGGCACTCGTTGTCATGGCCCTGATCGATCGCGTGTCCGGCCAGGATCGAGAAAAGCCGATGCGCCTTGCGCAAGGCATGCGAGCCAAGGGTGCTGGCCAAACCGGCCCGACGATGCGATGACAGGTTGGTGCGGGGACGCTATCATCGTTGCCATGCCGTCTCTTTGATGCGAAAGGGCGTTTGCAATCTGAATCGGGAGATTTCTTGAACAGACTTGAAGCGGACGAAATTGTCGAGGAAGAAGACGGCACCAGCGTGGCAACACTTGCCTATCGCGATATGACCATCAAGGTGGTCGTCTCAAGCGACGAGAAGACGGCCCGCTATCGCGCCACCGTCTCGCTGCTGTCGGCGGGTCGGGCGCCGACCAAGCTCAATTGGCCAGACGAGCTCTTCGATACGCGCGACGAAGCCTTGCAGCACGGACTGACGGTGGGCGTTGACACCCTCAACACGATTTCGGATTTCGGTGCATCAAGCGAATTCGAGTGACTGGCCAACGGCGCGTGACCCCGGGCGATCAACAAGGACCTTTTGACAAGGGCGAAGACAACGCCCGCAAGGAGGAGGGGAGATGAAACGAGTCGTCGTGATGGGCGCAGGTATCTTCATGAGCTGTAGCGCACTGGCATTCGATGCGATGAAAGCCGGTCTCTGGGAGACCACGATGACGATGGATCCACCCGCTGGCATGCCTCAGATGTCGCCAGAACAGATCGCCAGGATGAAACAGATGGGCATCGACATGCCGTTTGGTCATCCGATCGTCAACCAGACGTGCATCACGCCGGAGATGGCGGAAAAACGCAAGAATTACCAGCCGCACATGCGACCCGAAGACAAGTGCGAGCTCAAGGATTACAACGCGACGAGCAGCAGTGCCTCGGGCACCATCGTTTGCGACAGCAACAATATGCGTGGCGAGGGCCATTTCAGTGCCACGTCGAATTCGGACAGCAGCTACTCGGGCACGTGGGATTTCAATGGCACGACAAGTCATGGTCCGATGAAGATGCACGCGACCTTTGGTGGCCGCTATCTGGCAGCGAGCTGCGGCGCGGTCGCGCCGGTCCCGGAAAAGTAGGCAAAGCGAGCGCACCACCGGGGCGCAACAGCGGCCGCATCAGGCGCGTTTGCGGACTGCCTTGGGTTTGAAGCCGGGAGCGATTTCTTCGATCGAGATGACCGCATCGATCAAGGCCTCGTCTGCCGGAACCTGGCCATCGAGCATCAGCATGGCAAGACCGTGGGCGAGCGACCACGCCTGCAGGGCAACCGCGCGAACCACTTCCTCGCTTGCCCCTGGCGGCGCGGCACTCGCGGCGTTGGCGCGCAGGAACGACAGCGCCTCGGGCACACTGCGCAGATGCGGTCCGGGTCCGGAAAGCGACGCTGTCGAGGCAAAGATCAGGCGAAAAAGGGCGGGGTTTGACAGGGCGAAACGGACGTAGGCGCGCCCGGTTGCGGCAAAGCCTGCGGCACCGCCGCCGGCGGCATCGGCGGCACGGTGCTGGTCGAGCGCGAGTCGGTCAAGCCCGGCCTGGGCAAGCGCACCCTTGAGCGCATCCTTGTCCGGAAAATGGTGGTAGACCGCCGTCGCACTGACACCGACGGCACGGGCGACTTCGCGCAGCGACAGCTGGTCGGCCGCGCGCACCTCGAGGATGGCCATGCCGGCATCGATCAAGGCCTGGCGCAGGTCGCCGTGGTGGTAGGCGCGCGATTTTATCTTGACAGTGTTAATTTTGTGCTATCCTAACGCTGTAAACATTGGGAGGATACATGCAATCCAAAGCCGAAGCTCTGATTCGCTCGACCGTCTTGAAAGGCGCACGCGCAGTGGCCACGTTCAACCGCAATCGCATGCCCACGCCGGATGTGCCGCATCCGTTTCTCTCCGGCATCCACGAGCCCCTGAAAGCCGAGGTGACGTTGACGGATCTGGCCGTCACCGGCGTCCTTCCGCCAGCGCTTGATGGCCGCTACCTGAGAATCGGCCCGAACCCGGTTGCGCCCAACGCTGCAGCCTATCACTGGTTCACCGGCGACGGCATGGTGCATGGCCTGCGCATCAAGGACGGCAAGGCGCTTTGGTATCGCAATCGCTGGATCCGCTCGAACGCGGTCGCCGATGCGCTTGACGTCGCGCCTGCGCCGGGGTTGCGCCATCTCGGCTTTGACACGGTCAATACCAATGTCGTGGCCATTGGCAAGCGCACCTTCGCCCTTGTTGAAGCGGGTGCCTATCCCGTCGAGTTGTCGGAGACACTCGATGAGCAGGCGTTCAATCCCTTCGATATGACGCTTAAGGGTTCATACACGGCTCATCCTCACCGTGACCCGTTGACGGGTGAGACTCACGCGATCTGTTATGAGGCGCCCAATGCGGGCGAAATCCGCCACGTCGTCGTTGACGATGAGGGCAAGGTCGTGCGCGAACAGACCATCGCGGTCGAGCATGGCCCGATGATTCACGACTGCGCGCTGACCAGGCGCTATGTCGTCATTCTTGATCTTCCGGTGACGTTTTCGATGAAGTCCCTGGTTGCCGGCCACGATTTTCCGTATCAGTGGAATGCCGGGCACAAGGCGCGCATCGGCCTCTTGCCGCGCCATGGCTCGCAAGACGACATCATCTGGTGCGACATCGAGCCCTCGTTCGCATTCCATGTGGCCAACTCCTATGACCTTGACGACGGTCAGGTGGTCATCGACGTGTGTGCCTACAAGACAATGTTTGCAGGCAGCCTGAAGGGGCCAGACGCGATCTCGCGCGGCCTCGAGCGCTGGACCGTCGATCCGGTGACAAGAACGGTCTCGATCACGACCCTGGATGCGAGTCCGCAGGAATTTCCACGGCCCGACGAGCGTCGCTTTGCCCAGCGCTACCGTTACGTCTACAGCCTTGCATTGCCTGCGGCCGATACCGACCGATTCCTTGGCAGCCACGTGATTTACAAGCATGACCTCGAACTGGGCACGCGCGAGGTGCATGACTTCGGAGCAAAGCGGTTCCCCGGTGAATTCGTCTTCGTTCCGGCGGCGCCTGACAGTGCGGAAGACGAGGGCTTCGTGATCGGCCTGGTGGTGGACATGGCCAACGACAGCACCGATCTCGTCATCCTCGACGCGCGCCGATTTTCGCAGGCACCGCTTGCATCGGTGCGCGTGCCGCACCGCATCCCGGCGGGATTTCACGGCAACTGGGCGCCTACTGCTGCGGCGAGCGTTTAGGTCAGGGCGCGCTCGTCGCGGCCCGCGATCGTTGGCACGGGGATCTCTATCGGCCAAGGCACGGGGGCGGGCGCGAAGCGCCCGCAGCTACCTTGCTGATACGAGAATTGCGCCAAGCGCGGGCACAAGTGCGGCGGGCATGATGAGCGCGCCGAGCTTGAGAAAGGCAAAGGCGCTGATCTCAAGGCCTTCGCGCTTGAGTGCCTGCAGCCAGAGGATCGTTGCCAGCGAGCCCGTCACCGAAAGATTTGGCCCGATGTCGATGCCAGCGACGACTGCGGCAATTGCCGACGGCGACAAATGGCTGCTGCCCGCAATGCGACCGGCAATGAGGCCCAAAGGCAGGTTGTTGAGCAGGTTGCAGGCGTAGGCGAGTGCGCCTCCCATGAGCCATACGACGCCAGTCGGATCATCGCTGAGATGCGTGCCCATGGCGTTGACAATCCTCTCGGCCCCGCCGGTGTCTTCGATCGACCTCACGAGCACAAACAGGCCCGCAACCAGGATCAGGATGCTCCAGCTGATCTGCCTCATGAAGGTGAGCGGGGACGTCTGTCCGCGCGCAGCCACCCACAGGTAGACGATGCCGGCCAGGAGCAGTGTCGATGCGCCAAGCGCATGGCCGCTCGCGGAGGCCGCGAGCAGGACGATTGCCGTCGCGCCGATGCCAAGGCCAACGCGAAAGCCGGCAGGGGTGAGGCGGGCGAATTCGATTTCGCTCGCGACGGCCTGCTTCAGCGCGTGGCGCTGGGAGACGAAGAGCACGATGAAAGTGGCCGCGATCGAGGCCATCGATGCCAGGAAGTAAAGCGACAACCATTGCGCCAGCGCGGGCATGTGTGCGCCGTAGATGACGAGGTTGGCGGGATTGGAGATCGGCAGCACGAAACTCGCCGCATTGGCGATGAAGGCGCAGATATAAAGATAGGGCAGCGGCTCCTTGATCTTGGCTGCGCGAATCACCGCGGCAACGGCAGGGGTTAAAACCACCGCCGTTGCGTCGTTGGACAAGAACACGGTGACGAGCGCTCCAAGTGCATAGATCAGGAAAAAAAGACGCGTTGCAGAGCCATGGGCAAGGCGCGTCGCATGGCTTGCGAGCCAGTCAAAGAAGCCTTCTGCCCGGCCGAGCTCGGCAAGTACCATCATGCCGACAAGAAAGCAGTAGACGTCCTGACCGGCGGCTAAGGCCTCAAGCGCATGTCCGGCAGGAAGCAAGCCGCAAACCACCAGCGCCAGCGCGCCCAGCGCTGGCCAAAGCCACGACGGCGAGCCGAGCGGCTTGAAGAGCATCCCTGCGATCGAGGCAAGCGCGATGGCAAAGACCAGGTCGGCATGAGAAATCGTGACCATCAGTTCGGGCCGCTGAGCATCGCCAATTCGTCATCAAGGGCGCCTTGCGCAAGACGCCAGGGCAGATGGTCGCACAATGCTTTCGCGCGCCAGCCCCGCTTGCGGCCCCAGGAGCCGGAACACAATAGTCAATATCTATCAGTAACATTGGAACAATGCATTTTGTTCATAACGCTCAGGCGTAGTATCTGGTTTGCACCAGACCTGCCATCGCGCCAAGCGTCTGAAGTGCGAGCGGCGCCGCGCTTTGGATGATTGACCCCTGTCATCTTCATCGCAGTGTCAATGAAGCTTCCCAGGGCAGGCTTAGGGCCAATGCATGACGCCTTCGCGAGCAGGTCGCGGGGCATATCTTTCTGAAGGAGAACCGCATGTCAAACGCAGCAAAATGTCCGTTTAACCATGCCGCCGGTGGCGGCACGACGAACCTGGACTGGTGGCCGAAGCAACTCAGGCTCGATCTCTTGAGTCAGCACTCCGACAAGTCTGACCCGCTTGATCCGGGCTTCGATTATGCCAAGGCCTTCAAGAGCCTCGATCTGGCCGCGCTAAAGAAGGATCTCGCCGCGCTGATGACCGATTCGCAGGAGTGGTGGCCCGCCGATTTTGGTCACTATGGACCGCTTTTCATCCGCATGGCCTGGCACAGCGCTGGCACCTATCGCATTGGCGACGGCCGTGGCGGTGCCGGTCGCGGCCAGCAGCGTTTCGCGCCGCTCAACAGCTGGCCCGACAACGTCAGCCTCGACAAGGCGCGTCGCCTGTTGTGGCCGATCAAGCAGAAATATGGCCAGAAGATTTCCTGGGCCGACCTGATGGTTCTCACGGGCAATGTCGCGCTTGAGACGATGGGCTTTAAGACGTTTGGTTTTGCCGGTGGTCGCGCGGACACCTGGGAGCCCGATCACGACGTGTACTGGGGCATGGAGAAGACCTGGCTTGGCGGAGATATTCGTTACGGCAAGGGCGCAGCCGGCAAGGATGAAGGCGTGATCGTCGCTGATGCCGAACTTCACGGCAGCGAGACCAGCCGGACCGATTCCGGACGTTACCTGGAAAACCCCCTTGGCGCCGTGCAGATGGGCCTCATCTACGTCAACCCGGAAGGCCCTGATGGCAAGCCCGACCCGATCGCAGCAGCGCACGATATCCGCGAGACCTTTGCCCGCATGGCGATGGACGACGAAGAGACCGTTGCCCTGATTGCCGGTGGCCACACCTTTGGCAAGACCCACGGCGCAGGACCTGCCGACAATGTCGGGCCGGAGCCCGAAGCCGCCGACCTTGAGCACCAGGGCTTTGGCTGGAACAACAGCTTTGGTAGCGGCAAGGGTGCTGACACCATCACGAGTGGCCTTGAGGTCACCTGGACTGAGACGCCGACGAAGTGGGGCCACGGCTATTTCGAGCACCTCTTTGGCCACGAATGGGAATTGACCAAGAGCCCGGCAGGCGCCAACCAGTGGGTCGCAAAGGGTGCCGACGCCACCATTCCCCACGCCTACGATCCGTCGAAAAAGCTGCTCCCGACGATGCTCACGACCGATCTGGCGATGCGCATGGATCCCGCCTACGAAAAAATTTCGCGACGCTTTCTCGCGAACCCCGACCAGTTTGCCGACGCCTTTGCGCGCGCCTGGTACAAGCTTACGCACCGCGACATGGGTCCGCGTGCGCGCTACCTCGGGCCGGAAGTGCCAGCGGAGGAACTGCTCTGGCAGGATCCGATTCCCGAGGTTGATCACCCGCTTGTGACCGCAGAGGACGTGGCAGCGCTCAAGGCGAAAGTGCTGGCCTCGGGACTGTCGGTCACCGAACTGGTATCGACCGCCTGGGCATCGGCTTCGACCTTTCGCGGCTCAGACAAGCGCGGCGGCGCCAATGGCGCGCGGATCCGCCTCGCACCGCAAAAAGACTGGCCTGTGAACCAGCCGCAAAAACTGGCCAAGGTCCTCAAGGTGCTGGAGGCAATTCAGGCCGAATTCAACGGTGCCCAATCCGGCGGCAAGGCGATTTCGCTTGCCGATCTGATCGTGCTGGCCGGCTCGGCTGGGGTTGAGAAAGCGGCCAAGAATGCAGGACACAGCGTGACCGTGCCATTCTCGCCAGGTCGCATGGACGCCTCGCAGGAACAGACCGATGTGCAATCCGTGGGCGCACTTGAGCCCGTCGCCGATGGATTTCGCAATTATCTGAAGGGCAAGTACAGCGTGTCGGCCGAGGTGCTGCTCGTCGACAAGGCGCAACTGCTGACCCTCACGGCTCCGGAGATGACGGTCCTCATCGGCGGCCTGCGCGTGCTCAAGGTCGATGCCGGCCAGGGATCGCACGGCATTTTCACCGACAAGCCGGAGACGCTCTCCAATGACTTCTTTCGCAATCTGCTTGACATGAGCACGGAGTGGAAGGCGGTTTCAGCTGAGCGCGACGTCTTCGAGGGAAAAGACCGCAAAACCGGCCAGGTCAAGTGGACCGGTACAAGGGTTGATCTGGTATTTGGCTCGAATGCGCAATTGCGTGCCCTCTCTGAAGTCTATGCAAGTTCGGATGCGCAGGAAAAGTTCGTTCATGACTTCGTTGCGGCATGGGTCAAGGTCATGAATCTGGACCGCTTCGATCTCGCCGCCTAAAGCTTGACGCTCCCGTCAGGATTTGCGTCCTGACGGGACATTCAGGCAAGAGGCGCCAAGTCCCCGGCGTGGCTCGTAGAGAGCCACGTTTTTTTTTGCGCGGCTGCGACGCTTGTCCTCATCCCGCCTGGCGATCAAGCGGCGTCCCCGTACGAGGCAATCTCGATGAGATTGCCGCTCGGATCACGGCAGTACACCGAATTCAAGAGTCCGATTGCTCCGCGCTTCTTGACGGGGCCAAGTTCGATTGCAATACCCAAGCCGTGCAGATGGGCAAGCACCTCGACTGGCGAGGCCTCGCACAAAAAGCACAGGTCGTCGCTGCCAACGGTGGCGTGCATCGCGGTGAACCAGTCCTCGTGGCTCGACGTCACCGGTCGCAGATTGATCTTCTGGTCGCCAAAACGCAGGGACACACGCAACGCCTTGCCAGGACCGGGAATGAAGTCCTCACGTCGCATGCCGAGCACTTGCTGGTACCAGCGTGCCGAGGCTTCGACATCGTCAACGTTGAGCACAAGATGGTCCAGCGCCTTGATGGTGAGGGTCACGACGGTGTCCTTTGGGGTCTTGGCGACGCGCTCGCGGGGCCGCTTGTCACGGTTTTTTCCGGTACCAGAAGTAGGCGATCCAAAGGGCCACGCCAAGGGCAAGACTGGTCCCGAAGACGCTGGGCATTTCCACCAGCATGAGATGCACATCGATGCCATGCACGTCATCGGATCGGATTCTGAGGGCAAGTCCGACGAAGGTAAAGATCATCGCGAAGGCGTAGAGCTGGCGCTGCAGCGCCAGTTGCCAGCGCGTGCGCCGAAACGAGCGCATGGCGACGTCCTCGGGAGGCTTCAGGTTTGCCGTCGCAAACGTGTCGGTCGCGGTCAAGGCCGCGTATTCAGCCCTCAGACTCGCATCCTTTTCCAGTTCCGCCTCGAGAAACGCGCGGGTCTCTGCACTGACGTCCCCGGTGGCAAGCAGGGGCAGGAGATCCGATATCACGCTTTTTGGGATTGCACTCATGGTGACTACCTCAGTTGGGCGAGCTTTTGACGAGCTCGATGGACTTTGACCTTGATCGATGTGACGGGCAGGCCCAGCACCCGGGAGATTTCCTCGTAGGGCATGTCTTCAAGCGAACGCAGCAACAATGCCGAGCGGTCGGTCTCCGAGAGCTGCTGCAGGCCGCGAAGGACCCGTTGCAGCGATTCCTTCTGAAGCGAGTGGCCTTCGATATCGATCTCGGCAGCGATGTCGTGGCCGATTGCGTCGGGGTCGTAGGGCACATGGCGCTGGCGTTGCTGCAGGCTTTTCAGGTAGAGATTGCGCGCGATCGCAAAAAGGTAGCCCTTGACCGTTGACAGTTCGAGGACGCTGGCGCTGGTCCAGGCGCGAACGAAAGTCTCGGCTGCGATATCCTCGGCCAGGGTGCGATCGCCACAGAGATAGACCGCGAAGCGATACACGTCAGCACTGTATTGGCGGTAAAGCGCTTCAAGGTCGGTATCCACGTCGGTCTCGCACCTGCCCCAGGTTCGTCTCAGGAGGCCATCATGCCGGCAACCACATCGGTCAGGGCGTGCGCGAGCATCAGGGGCCTCAGGTTACGGCAGCGCGTTGCGGCAATGCCGAACATCAAGCCGAAGACGACAATCCGTGCAACCGCCTCGAAGCCCTGGTAGGCATGGCCGACGGCAAAGACCAGAGCCTGGATCACGATGCTAAGCCACAGGCTGCCTGTCACCGACTTGAGCTGGTTTTGCAGGTAGCCGCGAAATGCAAATTCCTCGCACACGCCGGCAAAGCCCGAAAGTACGATCCAGACACTGATCTCAAGCAGCGAATCCGGCGTTGCGAAGACCCGGGGCGCCGTCGCCGGGAAGATCCAGTCCAGGGCGGCCTGGATTGCAAGCGAGAGGACGGTCAAGAGCAGGCCGGTGCCGATATCACGCAGCAGCCCGCGGCGATCGGTCAGGCGCGTGCCGATGATTTCGGCGGCGCTGTGGCCGCCGGCCCGAAGACCGCCCAGGACGAATCGATAGAGGCCGTACTCCATGGCCAGAAGCGACAGGTAGACTTTCAGTTGCGCGCTTGTCGATTTCGCTTCAGGCGACGCAGCTCCCGGCAGGCCATAGTGCATGCCAAGGACTGCACAGCCCAGAAAAATCATGATGAAGATTCCGGTATGGCGTAGCGACGCCAGGCGGGGATTGAATCCGTTGATTGCGGCGGGCAGGGTGGCCATGGCGTGTCCTTGTCTGAAGGTGACCCGAAGACGGTGTCAACGGGGGTCACCTTGAAGGTATCCACCTGGCGCCAAAAGGTTACAGCGACGCCGAATAATTTTTTTCGCTGCGGCAAGTCTGCCCTCGCCATCGCATCTTTTCGGGGCGGACAGGCAAGGCATTGGCATATGTGCAAGGGGGTCTTCGCCTTCTTCGCGACAGTTTGTTGCGCAATTCGGCAAACGATTTTTTTTCCCAAGTTGCGGTGCTTTACATTGCGCATGCTCGACGGCAAGATAGTTCGTGTACACAGCAGCAAGTCGATGCAAGGCATGACGAGATGAGCGAAGGCAAGCGCGGCACGTCGATTCCGGTCGGACTTTTGCATTCGGTGCACGGCACCATGGCCATTGGCGAGACCTCGATGCGCGACGTGCTGCTGATGGAAATCGAGCGCGTCAACGCGGCGGGCGGGCTCCTTGGGCGACAGATCGAGGCCATTTCGCTTGACCCCGCGTCCAATTGGATGGCGTATCGCGACCTCGCGGTGAAACTGATCGAGGAGCACGACGCGCAAGCCATCTTTGGTTGCTGGACCTCGAGTTCACGCAAATCGGTGCTCCCGGTTGTCGAGGAATTCGACCGGCTGCTGTTCTATCCGGTGCAGTACGAAGGCGAGGAGCTATCGCGCAATATCTTCTACTTCGGCGCGACGCCGAACCAGCAGGCGATTCCTGCGCTTGAATACCTGCTCTCCTCGGAAGGTGGCGGCTTCACCCGCTTCTTTTTTCTCGGCACCGATTACGTCTATCCCCGGACCACCAACCGCGTGCTGAAGCTCTTCCTGGATGCCAAGGGCCTGAAGACCGAGGGCTTTCCGGAATGCTATGTGCCGTTTGGTCACGCCCAGTGGCATGATCAGATGGAGGAGATCCAGGCGTTCTACGAGGGGGGACGCGGCGCGGTGATCTCGACGCTCAATGGCGATACCAACCTGAGCTTTTACCGGGCCTTCAAGGCGCGCGGTTTTCCGGTTGAAGATCTGCCGGTCATGGCGTTTTCGGTGACCGAAGCGGAATTGCAGTTGATCGAGCCTGATGACGTCATCGGCCAGATGGCGTGCACCAGCTACTTCATGTCCAACACGTCTCCCGAAAACGCCGCGTTCATCGCCAGCTGGCAAGAGCGCTGGCAAGCGCCACGGCCCGTCTACGATGCGATGGTCTCGACAATTCTGAGCTTTCGCATGTGGTGCAAGGCCGTGACAGCGGCAAAGAGCACGGCCACCAGCGCCGTGCGCCAGTATATGTATGGCCAGACCGAAAGGTCGCTAAACGGCAACACCTGCACGATGGGAATCAACCATCACGGCGACCTGTCGACTTTCGTTGGTCGCGCCAACCGCCAGCGCAGTTTCGACATCGTCTGGGCATCGCCGCGAAAGGTCGCAGGCGACCCTTTTGCTGCCGCCACGATCATCGCCGACACGCGCGCGGCCAACGAAAAGCGGGCGCTGCTCGAGGCGCTGCCAACGCCGCTGTTCGTGGTTGATGGAGAAAGCAAGGTTCGCTACCGCACGCCAAGCACCCATCGCTACTTTGGCCAGACCATTGCCAAAGGCCAGATCACCGATATTCGCAATGCCGCCAATGCCAATGCGGCCGACCTGCAGATCAGCGACCATAACGGACGCACCGTGCACATGACCGCGTCTTCGCGTGAACTGATGTTCGAAGGCGAACCGTCGTATCTGGTGTCGCTTGCCGATGTCACTCACATCCGCGAGGTCGAGGAAAAGCTGCGCGCAACCAACGGCGAATTGCGCCAGCTCGCGACCATTGATTCTCTCACCAATGTCAGCAACCGGCGCCATTTCATGGACACGGCGCTGGTTTCGCTTGACCGCATGCGTGAACTTGGCAGGCCGGCTGCGGTGTTCATGCTCGATGTCGATGCCTTCAAGCTTGTCAACGATCGCTACGGTCACGAGGTCGGCGACCGCGTGCTCGTGCTGATTGCCGATACGATGCGCCATTCGCTTCGCGAGTGGGATGTCTTCGGGCGCCTTGGCGGCGACGAATTTGCCGGGCTGCTGTTCGATACCAACACGGCCCATGCGTTTGCGGTGCTTGACCGCCTGCGCACGCAACTGGCCTCGATTCGCATCGAATCAGAAGGCGAGGTCGTGAGCTTCACTTCAAGTATCGGCATGACGCCGATCGCAGCCAACGATACCTTCGCCGAAGGCCTGAAGCGCGCAGACGATGCCCTCTATCGCGCCAAGCGCACGGGCCGCAACCGGGTTTTCATCGGATCGGCCTAAGACAAGCCCTGAAGCCTTAATGCCGCCCGCGGCGTGGCGGCACTCTTCGCGTTCGATGTTGCACCTTGCCAAAGGCCTTATTCGCGCCATGGCAAGGGCCGATGCACTTGTCGCCTGGACTTCAGGACAGCCCGTCGCGCGCGATCGCGCCAGGGCGCCTCGCTGCGATGATCGGGCGATCGCGGTCCTCGACTCTTGCGGGAATCGGCGTCTTTTCGGAGAAGCGGGTCAATTCGACCCGTTCCTTGACCTTGAGTCCCTTTTTCGGTCCACGCACATTGGTCATGGTGACGATGGGACGCCGACACTGATCGGGCGCAACCCAGCTCACGGTCTTGTACCTTTGCCCGTTGACGGCGATAAAACCGGTGCCGACGATCTTGAACGCATAGAATTCGCCGGCTGGCACGGTGATTTTTTCTCGTCCGACAATCCTCACATTGAGTTCGACGCGGTCATCGTGTTCATCGAAATGCGGGCCTGCCGGAACATGGATGGCAAACGCCGTCACCCAGCGCTGGCCAACAAAGTATTCGGCAGGAAAGAGTTGCTCGGGCGAGATGATCTTCATCATGTCGATCGAGAAATTGCCGTCGTTGTTCAGAAGGTCCGTGACGCGTTGGCCGCCGTTATATTCGACGCGGGTGTCCGAGACGGCTGTGACGCTAAAGGACTGAAGCGCCGTTCTCACCTTGGTCAGGGTATCGAGCACCTGATATTCGTAAATGTCGCCAACCTGGAAATGCACATCGGGCAGTGAAGTGCCCTTGGAATACGGATTTGCCGGGTCCGACACCGGTAGCACCCGTTTCTCGCCTTGCTTGGCGAGCAGCAGATTGAGTGCAGCCTGGGCCGATTCGGAGTAGGGCCCGCTGGGATCGCGCCGCAAGAATCCTGCGACGACATCCGGATCGGTCGACACCCGCGTCACGTTCCATTCGGTCAGGTCCTGCTCGAATTTGACCTTGCGCTGCTCTTCGCTCAGTTTCGGCGGGGCGCCTGCCGGTAACAGATAGAAGTCACCTTCAAGCGAGGTGCTCTCCCAGGGAATTTGCGAGCCCTTGGAGCGGCGCCTGACCGCGAGGCGCACGCGCTTGAAGACATCTTCGATCTTCAGTTTCGGATCGCGCATCTCGATGAGCAGATTGCCGGTGTACAAACCGTTGCTGCCGTCACCGTCGCTCGCCGTGCTGCCAGGTGCCGTGGCATAGGCGAGCAGCGTGCCAGGCGGTGCATCGAACTGGCTAAGTCCCTTTGCCTGCAAGCGCAAGCGGCTGCCAAACGGATCATCGCGACAGGCGTCAAGAATCAGGATGTTCATGGGATTCTTGGCTTGCCGCAGCCCGTCGAGCAGGGTCCCGAGGTCAAGTGTCGCGGCTGCCAATTGCTCAGGCTCGCTGATATTCGCGTCGACCGGAATCAGATAGTTGCGCCATGCTTGCTGCGCGCCGTGCCCGGCGTAGTAAAAGAGCCCGACGGCTTCGTGCTGCCTCAGTCGCGCGCAATAGTCCGCGATCGCGCTTAACATCTGGGCGCGGTCGGCGTCGACCAGAAGCACCGTCTCAAACCCCATCTGGCGCAACTGCTGCGCCATCGCCGTGGCGTCGCGGGACGGGTTGGCCAGAGGCGAAGCCGGGTAATTGCCGTTGCCAATGACAAGCGCAAGGCGCGCCGCATTGCTGTAGTTTTCGGGCGCCTGGCTGCCCTCAGCCTCGGCATCGTCGTCGTCGGCAGCGGCGCGAAGATTGCCCCCCAGCGCTGACGACAGAAGGAGCGCGCCGCTTCGGGTCAGCCAGCGCCTGCGTGTCAGGTTGCAAACGGCAGCGCCGCGTTCCTCATCAATCATAAGGGCGTGTGAGAAGCACCGGCGTTGGTCGCCGTCGGATCGGGGTATTGAGTCAATCCGATTTTAGACGCAACCGGGGTTTTCTGGTTGCGCCCGCTTGCGCTCGCCCGGACGCAGGCGGGGCCGCTGGCAATGCCCCGCTCTGCTAGCGAGGGCAGCTAGGCCATGAGCTT
>Ga0116229_10005684_pt1 | contig 20228 bp, 19 predicted proteins | sample S1TSphgellanicum_3_FD_87313 | JGI IMG/M metagenome (GOLD analysis project Ga0116229, IMG submission 87313) | Host-associated microbial communities from peat moss isolated from Minnesota, USA - S1T2_Fc - Sphagnum magellanicum MG | ecosystem: Host-associated > Plants > Peat moss > Unclassified... | reverse complement strand
GGGAGGGTCCGCGCTTCGCGTGCGTCCGCTGTCGTCACCAGGACGATGCAGATGTGAACGCAGCACGCGTCATCCTCCTGCGGGCGGAGTCGCCGCCTACGAGAGCACCGGGCAACGCTCGGGGCGCGCAGCAGGACGCTGCGTGACCACGCTCACGACGAACGTGCTGCATGTAGGAGCAGGCCCGACTTGGGGAATAGGTTATCGCGTGACCTATAGTAGTGCCGCGCTCGGCCCGCTTACCGAGAGCGAACGATGCACGCGATGTGAGGTGCTGCCCGTTCTCGAGCACGGGGCGGGGACGCTCTATCTCGCTTTCCCGGTCGCCATTACCGCCCGCAAGACCCATGCGCTGCTCGGAACGCTGGGCTGGTCGTACCGCGAAGAGCGCGGGATCGTCATGATCGACGTTCCGGACAAGTCGCTCCCCGCGTACTGCGCCGCCCTCGATGCGGGGGTCACGCCGGTCGAACGGGCTGGGATCCGAGCCGTCTTCGTACCCGGCGTTCGCGCGCCGGGATTGACCGATCTGCTCGAAGCCGATTCGCTCGCGCGCGTGAGCGCACGCTCGCGCGCCGGACAACTCGTCGAAACGCTCGGCGGGTACCTCACGGCAGCGTATCAGCCGATCGTCGATGCGCAAACGCTCGACGTGTTCGGCTACGAATCGCTGCTTCGCACCGCGCCGGGTGCGCCGCTGACGAGCGTCGCGGAGATCTTCCGCATCGCCCGCGCCGCCGATCTCTTGCCGCAAACCGACCTGTCCGCGCGCAAGACGGCGATTGCCTGTTCCGGCGGAATCGGTCCCTCCGCGCGGCTCTTCATCAATTTCGTGCCGTCGTCGATCTACGATCCGAAATCGTGTCTTCGCACGACGATCGCCGCGCTCGACGAAGCCGGGATCGCGCACGAGCGCGTCATCTTCGAGGTCGTCGAGAGCGAGCAGATCGAGGATTCGGGCTATCTGGTCGATATTTTGGGCGCGTATCGAAATGCGGGGTTTAAGGTTGCGCTCGACGATCTCGGCTCCGGGTTCGCCTCGCTCAACCTCTTGCACGAGCTGCGTCCCGACTTCGTCAAGCTCGACATTGCGCTCGTGCGCGACATCGATAGCGATCCGTTCAAGGCGATGCTCGGCGCGAAGCTGATCGAGGCCTCGCGCCGGCTGGGGATGACGGTCATTGCCGAAGGGATCGAATCGGCCGCCGAATTCGACTGGCTGCGCCAGAACGGCGCGCATCTCTTGCAGGGCTTTTATCTCGCCAAGCCTGCGCCCGTCCCGGCCGCACGCATCGAGCTGCCCAGCCGGGCGTGAACTGGGCCGCCGCCGGCGCGCTGCTGCTTGCGCTCGCCGTTCTGATCGGCGCCTTCGGCGCCCACGCGCTCCGCGCTCGGCTCGATGCGTACGCGACCGGGATCTACGAACGCGCCGTGTTCTATCATTTCATCCACGCGCTCGGTCTCGCCGGTATCGGCATCGCGATCGCGGCGCATGCGGCGGCGCCCGGTGCCGCGCAGATCGCCGGCTGGCTGCTCTTGGCCGGGATCGTCGTCTTCAGCGGCAGCCTCTACGCCCTCGCACTGAGTGGGGTGCGCGCGCTCGGCGCGATCACCCCACTTGGCGGCGTGGCGTTCGTCGCGGGCTGGATCGCGCTCGCCGTGGCGTTCTTCGCGCGGCCTTAGCCCGCGTGCGAGGCGCCGAGGAGCCGGCGTGCCGCATCACCGAGCTCGGCTAAGATGGGCGAGGCCATCGTCTGCGCGTAGTCGCGCTCTAGGGGTAAATCGACGTCGAACGTCTGCGCGATCGTTCCCGGCCGTGCCGTCATTACGACCACCCGGTTCGCGAGATAGAACGCCTCGGGGATCGAGTGCGTTACGAAGAGCACGCTCGTTCCCGCTTCACGCCAGATCCGGCGTAATTCGACATTCATTTGCTCGCGCGTCAGCGCATCGAGCGCGCCGAACGGTTCATCCATGAGCAGCACCGGCGGCCGGTGCAGCAGCGCGCGGCACAGCGAGACCCGTTGCTGCATTCCGCCCGAGAGTTCGCTGGGATAGGCGTTCTCGAAGCCGCGCAGGCCGGTCAGTTCGATCAGCTCATCGGTGCGCTTGGCCGCCTCCGCTGCCGGCATTTTCCTGATCTCCGCTTGCAGCAAGATGTTCTTGCGGACGCTACGCCATTCGAGCAGCGCCGCGCGTTGAAAGACGAATCCGATCTCACGCTGCGGGCCATCGACGGCACGACCGAGCAGATCGACGCGTCCGCGCGAAGGTCGCACGAGACCGGCGGCGAGTTTGAGGAGCGTCGATTTGCCGCAACCCGACGGTCCGAGGATCGACACGAACTCGCCCGGCGCGAGCGCGAGCGAGACGCCGGCCAGGGCATCGACGGTCGCCCGCCGCGATGCGAAGCGCACCGCGACGTCCTCGAAAACGACGGCTGCGCTCATCCGCGGGCGATCGACTCGTCCCAGTATGTCGCGGGCGGCGCGGGATTCTTGAGGCCAAGGTATTTGACCAGCACGTCGATCGTCGTCTGCCAGTCCTTCACGTTGTTCACGCCGGCGGGCAGGCTACGCGTCGCCGGCGTGTGCAGCAACGTGAGCGTTTCGTCGAACTGCTTGCTCAGAACGTCGTGCGGCGGCGGCTTGGTCGCCAGCTTTTCTTCGGCGGCGATCGCGCCGGCACGGTCCTTCGCCGCATCGGCGTAGGCGTGCTGGACGGCGCGCATGAACGCCTTGCAGAGTGCCGGATCGCTCTTGAGCGTCGCATCGCTCGTGATCAAGCCCGTGCCGAGAAAGTTCACGCCGGAATCCGAGTACTTGAGCACCGAGACGCTCTTGCCGCTGCGGGCTTCGATCGTCGGCGCCTGATCGTTGAAGAAGCCCGCCAGCGTATCGACGCGGCCGCTGATCAGCGCGGCAAGTTTTCCGGCCGGATCGACGTTCACGCGCTGCACGGCGTCGTCCGGGATGTGGTTTGCGGCCAGCACCGCAGCCAGCGTTTCATATCCGGCATCGCCGGGGCTTCCCGCAACGGTTTTACCTTTGAGATCGGCGACCGTCTTGATGTTTTTGTCGGTGAAGAACTGCACGGCCGCCGCGGTCGTCTGCAAGATGACGCCGATGCTCTTCACCGGCGCGCCCGCTGCGACGTTCTTGATGAGCGCAGGCGTATCGGCGTAGCCGAAGGTGATCTGCCCTTGCGCGACCGCTTGCACCGTCTGATTCGATCCGCCGCCCGGCTGAATCGTGAGATCGATGCCCTCCTTCGCGAACTCGCCGTGCTCGACACCGTAGTAGAACGCTGCGTGCTCGCCGTAGGGATACCAGTTGAGCATCAAGGTTGCTTTTTGCAGTGGATGCGTTTGCGCGCCGGCCGAACCGGGCGCGAGGAGTCCGAGCGCGCACGCGAACGCGGCGCACCGGCGAAGAAGAGGGGACATGATGTTCCTTTCCGATCTCACGAGGTAACGAGCAATTCTTCCGCGCCGCGCTGCGCACGCCACGGCAGTGCGATCCGTTCGGCGACTTCGAGCACGACGAAGAGCACGATCCCGATCAGCGACATTGCGATCAGACCGGCGAAAAGGAGCGGCGTGTTGAGGTTCCCGTTGGAGCTCAGCACGACGTAGCCGAGGCCGGAGTTGGCGCCGACGAACTCGCCGACGACCGCGCCGACGACCGCAAGCGTGACCGCAACTTTGAGCCCCGCGAAGATCTGCGGCAGCGCGGCGGGGAAACGAATTTTTGCAAACGAGTCGACCGGCGATGCACCCATCGTCGCGGCCAGATCGAGCAACTCCGGATCGACCGCACGCAACCCCGCGACGCTCGAGATCACGACCGGGAAAAACGCGATCAGGACCGCGACCAGGATCTTCGGCACGATGCCGAAGCCCAGCCACACGACGAAGAGCGGCGCGATTGCGATCTTCGGCACGACCTGCGCAACGAGCAAGAGCGGATAGAGCGTGCGCTCCACGCTACGCGAGTACACGATCGCGACCGCAAACGCGAGGCCGACGATCGTGGCGAGCACGAAGCCGATCACGGTTTCGTACAGCGTGATCGCGCTGCTTTTCGCGAGTAACGGACCGTCCGTGACGAACTCGCCGAGCACGGCGAGCGGCGATGGGATCAGATACGGTTTGATCCAGCCCGCTGCGGTCACGGCCCACCAGATCGCAACGACGACGATCATGAAGAGCGCCGGGCGCCACCAGGCATCGAGCGCGTCCGCGATCGATGACGTCGATATTCCCCTCACGCGCGATACTCCGTTACCGCGCAAGGTTTCCCTACTGCATGCGGAATCTCGCGCGCATGTTCGACCTGCGTATTGCGTCCATCGAAACGTTGCCCGTTGCGCTGCCGACGCTCGCCGACTTCGCGGTCAGCGGCGGGAGCGTCGCAAAGGCCGGCACGCCATCGGTGCGCGTGCTCGTGAAGATGACCGCTACGGACGGCACCATCGGCTGGGGCGAAGCGACGCCGATTCCCTCGTGGACGTACGAGACGCTCGAATCGATCGCGACGACGATCGACCGTTATCTGACGCCCGCGGCACGTGACATCCCGGTATGGGAGTTCGATCGCCTTACGCGCGCGTTCGATCGCGCGATCAATCGTGGATATTCGATCGGCGCACCGCTCGCAAAAGCCGCGGTCGACGTTGCCTTGCACGATCTGGTCGGCCGTCGCCTCGGCTTGCCCGTGAGCGCGCTGTTCGGATCGCGCCGCGTCGAGCGCATCGCGCTCGGCTGGATCGTCTCCAGCGGGAGTGCCGAGCAGAGCGTCGCCGAAGGTCGCGACCGCGGCTACCGCGCCTTCAAGGTGAAGATCGGTTTGCACGGCGAGCGCGACGACGTGCGTAGCGTCGAGCGCGTGCGCGCGGCAGCGGGCGACGATGCGTTTCTGTGGGTCGACGCCAATCAAGGCTACGCGGTCGACGAAGCCCTGCGCGTCGCGCGAGCGCTCGAGGCGCTCGGCGTCGCGGCATTCGAGCAACCGTTGCCCGCCAACGATGTCGACGGCTTGCGCCGGTTGCGCGATCGCTCGCCCGTTCCGGTTGCGCTCGACGAGTCGCTGCGTCACCCGAGCGATCTCGCGACCTTCGTGAAGCTCGGCGCGGTCGACGTCGCGATCGCGAAGGTGCAGCGCAGCGGCGGGCTCACGCTCTCGCGCCGTCTGTGTCAGTATGCGGAAGATTCGGGCGTGCGATTGATGGGCTCCGGGCTGACCGAATCGGATCTCGGTCTCGCCGCGTCGCTCCATCTGTTCGCCGCCTTCGGCATCGCAACGCCGGTCGATCTCAATGGGCGCCAGTTCTTGCAAAGCCCGTACGCGCGCAGCACGGTTCAGGTCGAGGACGGTTGGGCGACCGTTCCGGATGCGCCGGGCCTCGGCGTCGATGTCGATGAGGAGTGGGTGCGAGCGCATCGCGTCAGCGTGCCCGGAATGTGAGCGGGCGCGCAGCGATCGCCGCGTAGCGTTCGAGTGCGGTCGCAAGCCACGTATCGAGATCGCCGGTCCAGGCGCGCTCGTTCAGGATCTCGATCTCGACGTCGCCGCGGTAGCCGGCGCGTTCGACGTCGAGCGCCAGACCCGCAAGGTCGATGATGCCGTCGCCGATCATCGCGCGGTCGGCGGTCACGTCGCCGCGCGGCGTCGTCCAGTCGGAAAGATGAAAGCCCGCGATCCGCTCGCCCGCGCGCGCGAGTTCGCGCCGTACGTTCGGATCCCAAAAGATATGATAGACGTCCGCGATGACGCCGACGGCGGATGAGGCGAGCCGGTCGGCCATGTCGTTCGCTTCACCGAGCGTCGTGATCACCGAGCGTTCCGCGATCATCATCGGATGCAGCGGCTCGATCGCGAGCCGCACGCCGATCCGCTCGGCCTCAGGAATGAGGGCGGCGATTCCCGCTTCGACCATCGCCCGCGCATCGGCGAGCGAGACGCCGGGCGGCGGCGGTCCGCAGACGAGGACGAGCGCCGGCGCGCCGAGCGCGGCGGCATCCTCGAGCGCGCGCCGCGTATCGTCGATGCGTGCGGCGCGTTCGGATTCGGTTGCCGCCGGAAAGAAGCCGCCGCGACACAGGCTCGAGACGCGTAGGCCCGCATCGCGCAGCGCGATCCGGGCACGCTCGCGTCCGAGCTCGGCAAGCTTGTCGCGCCAAATGGCGATCGACGGGATGCCATGGCGCGCGCAGGCGTCGATCGCTTGCGCGAGCGGCCACGGGCGCACGGTGTATTGGTTGAGCGAAAGGCGCGCGCGATCCATCAAAACCCCGCCGTTGCGAGGAGGCGGCCCATGCGTTCCGCCGCCCGCTCCGGATCGACGATGAGCCCCGCGGCATCGGCAAGCTCGAAGGCGCGAGCGAGATGAACGATCGAGCGGAAGCCTTCGGCGCCGCCGATCATCCGGAAATGCGATTGGAACCCGTTGAGGTACGCGAGGAACACGATCCCGGTCTTGTAGGCGTAGGTCGGCGCAGCGAAGAGATGACGCGAAAGCGCGACCGTCGGTGCGAGGATCGCGTCGTAACGCGCGCGGTCGCCGGCGTCCAGCGCGCCGAGCGCAGCACGTGCAGCCGGCGCGATCGCATCGAAGATGCCGAGCAGCGCATCGCTGTGATGGACGCCGTCGCCGGCGATCAACGCCGGATAGTTGAAATCGTCGCCGGTGTAAACGCGCACCGAAGCCGGCAGTACGCGCCGCAGCGCGATCTCACGCTCCGCGTCGAGCAGAGAGATCTTCACGCCGTCGATCTTCGCCGCGTTCGCGCGAACGATCGCGACGAAGGTTTCGGTGGCCGCATCGAGATCGGACGAACCCCAATAGCCCGCGAGCTGCGGATCGAACATCGGCCCGAGCCAATGCAAGATCGCCGGGCGCTGCAGCTCCCCGAGGACCGTCGCGTAGACGCGCAGGTAGTCGTCCGCGCTCCGCGCCGTGCGCGCTAGCGCGCGCGACGCCATCACGATCGCGCTACACCCCTGCGCTTCGATGTATTCGCACTGCGATGCATACGCGCGCTCGATCGCGTCGAGATCGTGCGCTCGCGCCGGATCGAGATCGTCGGTCGCCGCGCCGAACGCGACGACACCGCCGCAGGCATGGGCATCGGCCGCGCAGCGGCGCATCAATTCGCGCGCATCGGCGGCGTCGAGGCCCATCCCGCGCTGCGCCGTGTCCATCGCGTCGGCCACCGCAAACCCGAGTGACCACAAGTGGTGCCGAAAGGCGAGCGTCGCTTCCCAATCGATGCCGCCGCCGGCCACCGGATCGCGCGCCGCGAGCGGATCGGCGACGACGTGCGCCGCGGCGTATGCCACGCGGCTGCGCGGCGCCGCTTGCGGCGTCACCGGCCACGGCGCGACATCGGCGGGAACGTAGGCTTTGCGCGTGCCGTCGGCTTGCGGAAGGAGCACGTTCGAGGCGATCATGCGAGCGTCAATTCCGGCACGTCGACGACGCGCCGCTCGCGCCACGCTTGCAAACCGGCCTCCGCGAGTTGCACGCCGCGGGCGCCGGCCAGGAAATCGTAGGGGTGCGGGTCGTCGCGGACCACGTGGCGCAAGAACTGCTCCCACTGAACGAGGAAGCCGTTGTCGTAGACCTCGGTCTCCGGCACGTCGAGCCAGCCCGCCGGAAAATCGATCGGGTTGGGGATGTCGGGATTCCAGACCGGGCGCGGCGTTGCGCTGCGCGGCTGAATCTTGCACTCGCGCAAGCCGACGACGGCGCTTCCGAGCGTTCCGTCGACCTGGAATTCGACCAGCTCGTCGCGGTTGACGCGCACGCACCACGATGAGTTGATCGACGCGATGATGCCGCCGTCGAGTTGGAAGATGCCGTAGGCGGCGTCGTCGGCGGTCGCGCGGTACGGCACGCCCGCCTCGTCGATGCGCTCCGGGATATGCGTCGCGCCGAGTGCGGCGACGGATCGAACCGGGGCGATCACGTTTTCGAGCACGTACCGCCAGTGACAGAACATGTCGACCATGATTCCGCCGCCGTCGGCCTCGCGATAATTCCAGGACGGCCGCTGCGGCGCCGGACCCCAATCGCCCTCGAAGACCCAATAGCCGAACTCACCGCGAACCGAGAGGATGCGGCCGAAGAAGCCGCTTTGCACGAGCCGCGCGAGTTTGCGAAAGCCGGGCAAAAAGAGTTTATCGTGGACGATGCCGTTCTTGACGCCGGCCTCGCGCGCGAGCCGCGCGATGTGCAGCGCCTCGGCGAGCGTCGGCGCGAGCGGCTTCTCGCAATAGATGTGTTTGCCGGCCGCGATCGCGCGCTCGACGAGACCCGGCCGCGCCGCGGTCGTCGCGGCGTCGAAGAAGATCTCGATCCCGGGATCGGCGATTGCGGCGTCGATGTCGGTCGTCCAGCGTTCGATCCCGTGTGCGCGCGCCAGCGCCTCCACTTTCTCGGCATTCCGGCCGATGAGCGTCGGCTCGGGCCAGATCACGGTGCCGTCCTCGAGCCGCAGGCCACCGCGCTGGCGCAGCGCGACGATCGAGCGGATCAAGTGCTGGTTCATCCCCATGCGGCCGGTGATGCCGTTCATGGCGATGGTTACGATTCGGCGAGCCATCAATTCCCAATCTGATGTAAACGGTTACAAGAGAGCGGAACGTCGTTTCCGGTACTCAAGTCCGTCTTCCTATGCGGCGACGAAGGAAAATTCTGTAACCGCTTACAAATTGGTCAGCCATGACGGTTCGTCTGCGTGATGTGGCCGCGCGCGCGGGCGTTTCGATCGCGACGGCGTCGCGCGTGCTCAGCGGCGGCGATGCCGGCGGGGTCCGGGCCGAACGCCGCGCCGCGGTGCTTGCCGCCGCGCGCGACCTGCGCTACGTTCCGAACGTCCACGCCCGCGCGCTCGCCGGAACCGTGACGCCGCACATCGGCGCGATCCTGCACGATGTCAGCGATCCGTATTTTTCCCAGATCATGCGCGGGATGCAGCGTGCCGCGGCCGATGCCGGACGCCTCCTCACGATGTGCAACAGCTATCGCGATCCCGAACGCGAGTTGGCGTACATCACCCTGTTGCGCTCGCAGCGCGTGGAAGCGCTGATCATGACGGGGAGCGGTCTCGACGATCGTTCCTATAGCGAGGCCCTGGCGGAGCAGATCGGCGCCTTTGCCGCCGCCGGCGGACGTCCGGTGTTCATCGGACGCCATCACGTTGCGGGCGACGCCGTGCTTCCCGACAACGTCGGCGGCGCGCGGGCGCTGGCGCGCGCGCTGACGGCGCTCGGCCATCGGCGCTTCGCGATCGTCAGCGGTCCCGAACGGCTTACGACGACCCGCGACCGGCTAGCGGGCTTTCGTGCCGGCCTCGCCGAGAACGGGGTCGACCCGGCAGCGCCGGTGGTGGTGGGTGGCGATTTCTCGTTCACCGGGGGCGCGCGCGCGGCGGCCGCGCTGCTCGATGCGGGTACCGATGCGACGTGTCTCTTCGCGCTCAACGACGAGATGGCGCTGGGCGCGCTGCATGCGCTGCGGCAACGCGGCGTTGCGGTCCCGGAACAGCTTTCCGTTGCGGGCTTCGACGATATCCCCGCCGCAGCCGGGGCGCTCCCGGCGCTCACGACGGTCCATCTGCCGCTCGAGGAGATGGGGGCGCTCGCGGTCAGCACGGCGCTGGCTTCTCGCGGCGGAGAGTTGCGCGTCCGTCACGTCCCCGCGACCGTTGTCTCGCGCGAAAGCGTTTCCTGGCAAATGCCCGAGGTATAAACTAAGCGACACGCATTCGAGGATATCGTCGCTCACGTTCGCGAGGCCGTCGTCGACTGACGGCTCGCGATCGGGCACTGCCTTCCAACCTCTATAATTCGTCCAAGCGCTGGACCTCGTCGCACCGGCATCGCGATCCCTAGCCACGTCGCAGCAGCAGTGCCGACGCGATCGATGCTCTGCTGCAAGTGGCGGCGGGATTATTTTGTAAACTTCTACGGTTCTAAATTTGAGCGGACGGCGTGTCCTCGGTGCGATCACGCCATTCGGTCGCGTTCTCTTCATAGCCGGCTGGAGATTTGCGGCCGCTTCCATGAGAAATTGGAGCGACCCGTATTGACCCTCGACTCATCTCACGCTCGTCTGGTGCCGGTCGCGAGAAACGTGCCCCAGCAAGCGTCAGCAACGTTGTGATGAACGCGGCAACAACACTTTGAATCAGCGGGTTCGACCACATCGAGCGAGGTTCAAGAACCCGGATGGTCATGTGAAGGACATGCTGCTCGGGTCTCTTCAACCACTTCGGTGCAAAAGAAATACCCACCTGAAGCGATTCAAGCCCGCCGTGCTTTGGCGCCAGAGCAATTTGCCATCCGATATTACAAGTGCTATTTTCTGGCAGCGATGGACCTACGTCGAAAGCCGGCGCGGACACGGTAATAGAAGCATCTGCCGGATGTATTGGGCAACGATTGTGCACTGTCTTTGCCGATAGCCAGACGGCAAGCGTTGCTGAGTCCTGGTCATCAAATTCGAGCTTCGGCTGCTCACGCTGGTAATACGGAAAAGCCGGCAGCACCTCTGCACGGACGTTGATACCGCGTAGGAGCACGCGATGATCTTCGGCCACGTACTGCTTGGTTAACAGACTTTCGATGCTCCATACCTCGCTCAGCATCGCCGAACGGATGAGGACTAGAAAGAATACGGAACCGATCGTGAGCGTTTGAGCTTGTCGAAGAGACGGGCGAATCGCTGGCGATCGTTTCGCGGCAATCCACCACGCAGCGCCGATTAGCGCGAGTGAGATGAGTGGGAAGAATTCCTTAGCGAGCGTGATCGCGGAATACATTGTGCCTCCTTGCCGAGAAGCGAACTCTACGGGATCTATGGAGATCGTCTCAGTGAAGTGTGCCATCTGGCTGGCATTCTGGGTCCGATAGGCTCTATGCGCTCGCTCGGCGGCCTAGCCTCCGTCGTGCGCTGGATCGCGCCGCGTTTACGTCCAAAGGTCTCTAGTTTGTGCGGGGTCCCAGGATTCTTCCATAGAACCGGCTTCACGCACGATCGTTGAGGTGTAGACTAAGCGAATGGAGGCGTTCGGCAGGCCGGAGCGACCCCGGCGAGCCTTCGAGGACATCATCTCCCATATCCGTGAGGCGGTCGTCGCCGGGCAGCTCTCGATCGGCGATAAGCTTCCACACGAGCGCGAGCTTGCCGAGCGGTTCGCGGTCAGCCGCCAGTCCGTGCGCGAAGCGCTGCGGATGCTCGAAGGCCTCGGCGTGCTGACCGCCCGGCGCGGGGTCGGTCCGGATTCAGGCTGGGTCGTCGCCGGCGGAACCGCTGGGGGCCTCGGCATCCTGCTCGACATGCATACCTCGCTGCAGCGCACGGCGCTGTGGGACATCCTCGAAATCCGCGAGTCGCTCGAGATGCTCTCCGTGCGATCCGCCGCGGCGCGGGCAAGCGCGGATGAGAAAGCGGCGCTCGTCGCGGCCGCGCGGGCGATGGACGACGTCGATGAGACCGGCGCGTTCATGCGCTGCGACACGGAGTTCCACGTCTCGATCGCGCGGCGCTCCGGGAACGGCCTCGCCCCACTTTTTATGGAAGCGATCCGGGACGCGATGGCGCGCGTCATGCTCGCCGCGACGCGCGGGTTACCCGATTGGGCCACGGAACGGGAGTTGCTGGTCCAGGAGCACCTGGAGATCGCAACGCTGATCGCCGCCGGCGCCGGGGATGCCGCGGCGGCGGCGATCAGCCGGCACATCCGGGGATTCTATGGGCGCTGGCTCGTCGACGTCCGGCCCGTTACCGGCGCGGGTCCGGCGACCGGCATCTTGAAAGGAATTTCCGTCCGGAGTCCTTGACACCCGGACGTCGGCGCCGTACGTTGGTCGGACCAATGGGCGGCGATGCCGCAAGAAGGAGCATACCGTGGCACAACCCATCCGCGTCTTGCTCGCGAAAGTCGGCCTCGACGGCCACGATCGCGGCGTCCGCGTCGTCGCCCGCACGCTACGCGACGCGGGGATGGACGTGATCTACTCGGGCCTTCACCGGACGCCCGAAGAGGTCGTGACCGCCGCGATTCAAGAGGACGTCGATATCCTCGGCGTGAGCTTGCTCTCGGGCGTGCAGCTGACGGTCTTTCCGAAGATCATCAAACTGCTCGACGAGAAAGGCGTCGACGACCTGATCCTCGTCGCCGGCGGCGTGATGCCCGACGAAGACGTCGTCGAACTCAAGAAGATGGGCGTGCACGAAGTGATGCTGCAGGACACGCCGCCCGATGCGATCGTCTCGACGCTCACGAAGTTGGTCAACGATCGTGGCGCACGCTGAAGCGCCGGCCCGGCCGATGGAGGCCTGGTCGTATCCAACCGTTTACGACGAGTCCTATCTCCCGCCGGCTGGGAGCAAATACTGGTTTCCCGTTCGCGAGACGATGCCGCCGGCGGAGCGCGATGCCGCGATCCTCGTGCGGTTGCAAGAAGTGTGCCGCTACGCGTATGCCAACTCCGGTTTCTATCGCCGCAAGTGGGATGAAGCGGGTTTCCATCCCGATCAGCTGCACTCGCTCGAAGATTTCGAAAACAAATGCCCGGTGATTGCGAAGGCCGACTTGCGCAAATCGCAAGCCGAAACGCCGCCGTTCGGCGACTACTTGTGCGTCCCCGAGAGCGAGATCTTTCACATCCACGGCACCAGCGGCACGACCGGCCGGCCGACGGCGTTCGGCATCTGCCGCAACGATTGGAACACGATCGCAAACGCGCACGCGCGCATCATGTGGGCGATGGGGATGCGTCCCGGCGACACGATCTGCATCGCGGCGATCTTCAGTTTGTACCTCGGCAGCTGGGGTGCGCTCTCGGGCGCCGAGCGGCTCGGTGCGCGAGCGTTCCCGTTCGGCGCCGGTGCGCCCGGGATGACGGTGCGCTGCGCGCAGTGGCTGCACACGATGAAACCCGCCGGCTTCTACGGCACGCCGACCTACGCGCTGCACCTCGCCCAAGCCGCGCAAAACGAAGGCCTCGACCCGCGTGAGTTCGGCTTGCGCTACATGTTCTTCTCGGGCGAACCGGGCGCATCGATTCCGGCGGTGAAGAATCGCATCGAGGAGCTCTACGGTGCGCGGGTGTTCGATGCGGGATCGATGGCCGAGATGTCGCCCTGGATGAACGTCGCGGGCACGGCCGAGACCGACGGCATGCTGTGCTGGCAAGACATCGTCTACACCGAGGTTTGCGATCCGAAAACGATGCGGCGCGTGCCCTACGGCCAACGCGGCACGCCGGTCTACACGCATCTCGAACGCACGTCGCAGCCGATGATCCGTCTCGCGTCGGGCGATCTCACGCTGTGGACGGATGAACCGAATCCATGCGGACGCACCTACCCGCGCCTGCCGCAAGGCATTTTCGGCCGGATCGACGACATGTTCACGATCCGCGGCGAGAACGTCTACCCGAGCGAAATCGACGCGCTGCTCAACGAGATCGCCGGCTACGGCGGCGAACACCAGATCGTGATCACGCGCGAAGCGGCGATGGACGAACTGCTGCTGCGCGTCGAGGCCGACCTCGCAGCGGCCGAGGCGATCGAGGCGTTTCGCGCCGACGTCGCGCACCGCATGCAGAAGATGCTCGGCCTGCGCACCAAGGCCGAGATCGTTGCCAAAGGGACGCTGCCGCGGACGGATTTCAAGGCGCGCCGCGTGATCGACGATCGCGCCGCATTCCGTGAGATGTACGCGCAGATCCGATCGGAACGCGGTGAATGAGCCGCTACGTTCCGTCGCTGGAACTCGTCGCACGGGTCGAACGCGGTGAAACGCCGGCGATCGCGCGACTGATCTCGCGCGCGGAATCGGGGACGGAAGAAGCGCGCGAGGCGCTCGCCGCGATCTATCAGAAGGCGGGGCGCGCGCACGTGATCGGGATGACCGGCGTCCCGGGCAGCGGCAAGTCGACGCTCGTCTCGGCGCTCACCGAACGTTTGCGCGCCGCGGGGAAGACGGTCGGGATCGTCGCGATCGATCCGTCGAGTCCGTATTCCGGTGGTTCGATCCTCGGCGATCGCATCCGCATGACCGATCTCGTGAACGATCCCGGCGTCTACATCCGGTCGATGGCGACGCGCGGCGTGATGGGCGGGATGGCGCGCGCGACGATGGACGCGGTCGACATCCTCGACGTCGGTGGCTTTGATACGATCGTCATCGAGACGGTCGGCGTCGGTCAGGACGAGGTCGAGATCGCGAAAGCATCCGACACGACCGTCGTCGTCTCCGCGCCGGGACTGGGCGATGAGATCCAAGCGATCAAAGCCGGGATGCTCGAGATCGCCGACATCCACGTCGTCTCGAAGTCCGATCGCAGCGACGCGAACCGCACCCTCACCGATCTGAAGCAAATGCTCACGCTCGGCGCGCTCACCTCGGCGCGAGCCGAGTGGCAAGTGCCGGTCGTCGGCGTCAGCTCGTACTCGGGTGAGGGGTTCGACGAGTTGATCGCCGCGCTCGGTCGCCACCGCCGTGTCGCGCTCGAAACCGACTCCGGCCGGCGGCGCCGCGTCGCGATCGCGCAGTTTCGGTTGGAGAAGACCGCGGAAAATCTGCTGATGGAACGCTTCGCGAAATCGTCGGCGCCGTACGCGCTCGGTTTCGCCGAACAACTCGAACGCCACGAAGGCGATCCCTATTCGCTCGCCAGTGCCCTCGTTGCCGCATCCTTCGGAAGGGAATGATTTCATGAACACGACCGTCGAGAACGCGCAGATCGAAGCGATCCGCGACGCGGTGCGCGATTGGGAGGCGACCGAGGTCGCGCAGTTCCTCGCCAAGCAAGCCGAACGCAAGCCGGTGTTTTTCACGCTGGGTGACATCCCGGTCAAGCGCACGTATACGGCCGCGGACATCGCGGACACGCCGGTCGAGGACATCGGTCTGCCCGGCCGCTACCCGTTCACGCGCGGCCCGTATCCGACGATGTACCGCTCGCGGAACTGGACGATGCGCCAGATCGCAGGTTTCGGCACGGGCGAAGACACCAACGTCCGCTTCAAATTCCTGATCGCCCAGGGACAGACCGGGATCTCGACCGACTTCGACATGCCGACGCTGATGGGCTACGACTCCGATCATCCGATGGCCGAAGGCGAAGTCGGCCGTGAAGGCGTCGCGATCGATACGCTCGCCGACATGGAAGCGCTCTTCGACGGCATCGATCTCGAGAAAATCTCCGTCTCGATGACGATCAACCCATCGGCCTGGATCCTGCTCGCGATGTACATCGTGCTCGCGCAGCAGCGCGGCTACGACTTGAACAAACTCTCGGGGACGATCCAAGCGGACATCCTCAAAGAGTACATGGCCCAGAAAGAATACGTCTTCCCGGTGGAACCGTCGGTGCGGATCGTGCGCGATTGCATCACCTACTGCGCGAAGAACATGAAGCGCTACAACCCGATCAACATTTCGGGCTATCATATTTCCGAGGCCGGCTCCTCACCGCTGCACGAGGCCGCCTTCACGCTCGCAAACCTGATCGTCTACGTCGAAGAAGTGCTCAAGACCGGGATGCAGGTCGATGAGTTCGCACCGCGCCTGGCGTTCTTTTTCGTCTGCCAGGCCGACTTCTTCGAGGAGATCGCCAAGTTCCGCGCGCTGCGCCGCTGCTACGCGAAGATCATGAAGGAACGCTTCGGGGCGCAAAATCCCGAATCGATGCGCTTGCGCTTCCACTGCCAGACGGCGGCGGCGTCGCTGACCAAGCCGCAGTACATGGTCAACATCATGCGTACGACGCTGCAGGCGCTGGCGGCGGCCCTCGGCGGGACGCAGTCGCTGCACACCAACGGCTACGACGAAGCGTTCGCGATCCCGACCGAGGATGCGATGCGGATCGCGCTGCGGACGCAGCAGGTGATCGCCGAGGAGAGCAACGTCACGCAGGTCGTCGATCCGCTCGGCGGGTCGTATTACGTCGAGTGGCTCACGAGCGAGTACGAAAAGCGTATCTTCGCGACCCTCAAAGAAATCGAAGAGCGCGGCGGCACGCTCAAACTGATCGAAGAGGGCTGGTTCCAGAAGCAGATCGCCGACTTCGCCTATGAAACGGCGCTGCGCAAGCAGTCCGGTGAGAAGCCCGTCATCGGCGTCAACCGCTTCGTCGACGGAACGCCCGATCCGAAGATCGAGACGCACCCCTACGATAAGACGACCGCTGATCGCCAGATCGCGCGCACGCAGCGCGTGCGCCGCGAGCGCGATGCCGTCGCCTTCGAGAAACTGCTCGCGCGGCTGGTCGACGTTGCAAAGGATCCCACGCAGAACATCATGCCGATCACGATCGAACTCGTGCGCGCGGGTGCGACGATGGGCGACATCATCGAGAAGCTCAAGACGGTTTGGGGCACCTATCGCGAGACGCCGGTCTTCTAAGCGATGATTCGCGCCCGATGCGGGACCGCAGCCGGGCACATCACGCTCGAGCGGCCCGCGAAGATCAACGCGCTCACCCCGGCGATGATCGCCGGCATCGCCGAATCCCTCGCCGCTTGGGAGCGCGATCCCGCGGTTCGATTCATCGTGCTCGATGGTGCGGGACCGCGCGGCTTTTGTGCCGGTGGCGACGTCGTGTACGTTCACGAGAGCATGCGCGCCGATGATGGTCTCGCGCTCGCCTTCTGGGCCGAGGAATACCGGCTCAATGCGCGGATCGCGAGCTATCCGAAGCCCATCGTCGCGATCATGAACGGCATCGTGATGGGCGGCGGGGTCGGTCTCGCCGGCCATGCAGGGCTGCGCATCGTCACGGATTCGACGCGCCTTGCGATGCCGGAAGTCGGCATCGGGCTCATCCCTGATGTGGGCGGCACCTGGCTCTTTTCGCGCACGCCCGGTGAGACCGGAACCTATCTCGCGCTGAGCGGGCGTGCGATCGGTGCCGCCGACGCGATCGCGCTCGGTTTGGCGGAGTCCTACGTCCCCGATGCCCAGCTCCCCGCGTTGCTCGACGCGCTTACCAGCGGCGAAGATGATGCATCGGCGGTGGCCGGGCGCTTTGCCGAGCATCCCGGTGCGGCGCCGCTCGTGGCACAGCGTGCGACCATCGATGCCTGCTTCGGGTTCGAAGGCGTCGAGGAGATCGTGGATGCGCTGGCCTCGGACGGTTCCGCCTTCGCCGCCGGGATCGCGATCGACATGCTCGCGAAATCGCCGACGAGCCTCAAACTCACGTTACGCGCGCTGCGTGAGGTGGCGTCGCTGCCGCGGCTCGAGGATGCGCTCGCGCTTGAATACCGGTTGATGTGCCGCCTTGCGGGCGATCACGATTTCTTCGAGGGCATCCGCGCGGCCGTAATCGACAAAGACCGTGCCCCGCGCTGGTCGCCGGCGACGCTCGCCGCCGTCGGGCCGGACGATCTCGATCGCTACTTCGCTTCGCTCGGACCCGCTGAACTCACGTTCGCGACGGAGGAAACCATCTCATGACGGACACGCTCGCCCGGACGACGTCGACCGCGCTACTCGTCGCGCAATTTCTCGCGGGCCGCGGCGTGCGCCGGTTTTTCGGCTTGCAGGGCGGTCACATCCAGCCGATCTGGGATCACGCGGCGACGCTCGGCATCGAGATCATCGACGTGCGCGACGAGGGCGCAGCCGTCCACATGGCGCACGCGCACGCCGAACTCACGGGCGAGCTCGGCGTCGCGATGGTCACCGCCGGACCGGGCGTCACGAACACGGTCACGGCGATTGCGAACGCGTCGGTTGCGCGCGTTCCGCTGCTGCTGATCGGGGGCTGTCCACCGCGCCCCCAAGATGGAATGGGCCCGCTACAAGGGATCGCGCACGTCGAGGTGATGAAGCCGATCACGCGCCGCGCCGTCACGGCGCGCGTCGCCGATCAGGTCTTGCGCGAGCTCGATCTCGCGGTCGCGCGCGCGTTCGGGGACGGCGGCGAACCGGGCCCCGTCTACATCGAGTTCCCGACCGACGTCCTGCGCGAAGCCGTTGCCGCGGCCACCGTTCTCGCCGAATATAGCGCGCCGAAGCCGCCGCGCGCGCTCTTTCCCGATCCGGCAGAGGTGCAGCGCGCTATCGATGTCCTGTGGTCCGCGAAACGGCCGCTCGTGATCACGGGCCGCGGCGCAAAACGCGCGTCGCGCGAGCTCGTGCGCTTTCTCGATGCGCTGGGCGCGATCTACTTGGATACGCAGGAGAGCCGCGGGCTCGTCCCCGCGGAGCACCGCTCGCAAGCCGGGGCGATGCGCGGCCGGGCGATGCAAGAGGCCGACGTCGTGCTCGTGCTCGGTCGTAAACTCGACTACCAACTCGGCTACGGATCGCCGGTCGCGTTCCCGCGTGCGCGTTTCGTGCGCATCTCCGATACGGCGGACGAACTGATCGACAACCGCCGCGGTGAGGTGGAACTGCTCGCCAGCGTCGCTCCGGCGCTGGAGGCCATCGTCGCGTGCGCGGGCGGACGCGCACCCGCGGTCGATCCGGTCTGGACGTCCGCGATCGCGGCCGGCCAAACGGATCGTACCGCGCGCTACGCGGCATCGCTTGCGAAAAGTGCGCCCGGTGCCGACGGCGCGATGCATCCCAATCAGATCTTCGCCGCGATTCGCGCCGTGTACGACCCCGCGACCACGATCGCGATCGCCGACGGCGGCGACATCATGAGTTTCGCGCGCCTCGGCCTGAACGGGACGATGTATCTGGATTCGGGCGCGTTCGGCTGCCTGGGCGTCGGCGTTCCGTATGCGATCGCCGCGAAGCGCGCGTATCCGTCGCACGACGTGCTGGCGGTCGTCGGCGACGGTTCGTTCGGCTTCAACGCGCTCGAGATCGATACCGCCGTGCGTCACGCGGTGTCGATCGTGGTCGTCATCGCCAACAATGCGGCCTGGAATATCGAAAGGCACGATCAGGTCACGAACTACGGCGGCCGCGTCGTCGGCACCGACTTACGTTCCACCGACTACGGCGCGCTCGCACGCGCGCTCGGCGCGCACGGCGAACGCATCACCGACGCGACGGAACTTCCCGCCGCGTTGCGCCGTGCGCGCGCGAATTCGCCCGCCGTCGTCGATGTCGTCGTCACGCGCGATGCAGTCTCATCGGACGGTAGCAAAGGCCTCGCCGTCGTCCCCGATTTTCAAGCCCTCGCCGATTGGGACGCCGCCGAACGTCAACGCCGCACGTAAACTCCATGTCATCCGGAGCCTCATATGTCATCCTGAGCCTCATGAGTGTCATCCTGAGCCTTGTCGAAGGATGGGCACACGAAAATGATGCCAGCCCTGGCCAGAATCGTGGCGAACGCGGCCATTGATCGCGCGCCCATCCTTCGACAGGCTCAGGATGACATACAAGGCTCACGATGACACTCATGAGGCTCAGGATGACACTCATGAGGCTCAGGATGACACTCATGAGGCTCACGATGACATGGAGTGCTCAGATGACTTCAGCGGACCGGGATCGTGTCCTTATAGCGATCCCAGTGGGAGAGCAGCTCGTCGAGCACCGGCGCCCCGACACGCTCGTTGCTATCGAACGCCGCGACCTGCCCGGGGGCTTCGTCACCGATCGACGCCGTAACGGAGACACCCGGCGGCGGCTGCGAAAAATTGCTCCCGGTGCGCAGCACCATGATCCGCTGCGGATCGACGAACCCTTGCGCCGCGAACTCGCGCATCGCGCGTTGATTGGTTTGGCTCTCTTCGTTCGTCATCACGAACGTGCCGCGACCCAGGGTCCAGAGCTTCACCCAATCCTCCGCCCAGCGCGTGCGCGGGGCACCGTGCCAGTAGCGTAGACTGCCCAGCGTTTCGCCTTCGAGCACGAACGGCGGCCGCATCGCTTGCGGAAAGCCCGTCCATGCCGCGCGGCGGGCGCGCAGCACGGGTGAATCCGGCAAGGCGATATGGCGCGTGCGCGCAAAGGCCCAGTTCGCGAGCGCGGCGTTGAGCGGATACGCTTTCGTGAGCTCGGCGACGGATGTCACCGAGCCATCACCGAGCCATAGTGATTGGGATTGTCGGGCAGCGCGTTGGGTCGCGCGGCGCCGATCGCCCACAGTCCGTGGTAGCGATCAGGAGGTGAGCGACTCCGCCGACGAGCGGAGCGCGGGCTGCATCGCGAAGCGGAAGCGGCGCGTTACCAGCAGCGTACGGCGGCGTTTTTCCAAGAAGTGAGCGTCGTCGACCGGTGGTCTCGTTTGAGAGTGCCATCC
>Ga0116229_10005683_pt1 | contig 20229 bp, 20 predicted proteins | sample S1TSphgellanicum_3_FD_87313 | JGI IMG/M metagenome (GOLD analysis project Ga0116229, IMG submission 87313) | Host-associated microbial communities from peat moss isolated from Minnesota, USA - S1T2_Fc - Sphagnum magellanicum MG | ecosystem: Host-associated > Plants > Peat moss > Unclassified... | reverse complement strand
TACCTCGAGTACCTGTATACCCCCGAAGGCCAGGATATCGCCGGAAAGAACTATTACCGTCCGATCGACCCGAAGGTCGCCGCCAGGTACGCAGGCCAGTTCCCCAAGACCACGCTGTTCACGATCGACGCCGTGTTCGGCGGCTGGCATGAGGCGCAGAAGACCCATTTTGCCGACGGCGGGACCTTCGACCAGATCTACCTGAAGCGATAGCGGTCACCGCTCGCCGGACCGCCGCCACCGGCGCGCCGCGCATATGCATCGCACGCATGAGGATGGACGAAATGCGTTCTTGGTGCGGCGCCGCCACCTTCCTAGGATGGATGTCCGCCGGAGTGCCGCACCGTGGCTCCTTGGCTGGTTCACGCAGCTACCGCCCTCCGGCGAAACCCTGGGTACCCCGTGTTCCTCACCCGCACCCTGCTCCGCCGCCATAGCGTGCTGCCCGGCTTCGATCTGGCCCTGGGCTTCACGCTGCTGTATCTGGGCTTGATCGTGCTGATACCCCTGTCGGCGGCCTTCCTCAAGACCTTCACGATGACCTGGCCCGCCTTCCGGGAGGCCGTCAGCGCGCCGCGCGTGCTCGCCTCCTACCGCCTGACTTTCGGCGCCTCGCTGGCCGCGGCCCTGCTCAACGGGGTCTTCGGCCTGGTGGTGGCCTGGGTCCTGGTGCGCTACGCGTTCCCGTTCAAGCGCGTGGTCGATGCCCTGGTGGACCTGCCGTTCGCGCTGCCCACGGCGGTGGCCGGGATCGCGCTCACCGCGCTCTACGCGCAGAACGGCTGGATCGGGCAATGGCTGCCGTTCAAGGTGAGCTTCACGCCGCTGGGCGTGTTCGTCGCGCTGACGTTCATCGGTCTGCCGTTCGTCGTGCGCACCCTGCAGCCGGTGCTGCAGGACCTGCACCGCGAGGTCGAGGAGGCCGCCGCCACGCTGGGGGCCGACCGCTGGCAGACCTTCCGCCGCGTCATCTTCCCGGCGCTCGTCCCGGCGCTGCTCACCGGCTTCGCGCTGGCCTTCGCCCGCGCGCTGGGCGAGTACGGATCCGTCATCTTCATCGCCGGCAACATGCCCATGGTGAGCGAGATCACGCCGCTGCTGATCATCACCAAGCTGGAGCAGTACGACTACCAAGGGGCTACCGCCATCGCCGTGGTGATGCTCGCGACCGCCTTCCTGCTGCTGCTGGCCATCAACGGCCTGCAGGCCTGGGCCCGCGCCCGCCAGGGACGCTGAGCGCGATGGGCAGCTCCACGCTGGCCTTTCCCGCCCCGCGCCTTGCGCCCATGCCGGCGCCGGCCCCGGTATCGCCGCCGCATGCGGCGCGCGCGGTGACCGCGGAGCCGGCCGGCGTGAAGTGGGCGCTGATAGCCACGGCGCTGCTCTTCCTCACGCTGTTCCTGTTCATCCCGCTGGGCGTGGTCCTGGTCGAGGCGCTCCGGCGCGGCTTCGCGGTCTACCTCGCGGCCATCACCGATCCGGACGCCGTGTCGGCGCTCGCGTTGACGGTCATCGCCGCGGCCATCAGCGTGCCGATGAACCTGGTCTTCGGCCTGGCAGCGGCGTGGTGCATCGCCAAGTTCGACTTTCGCGGCAAGAACGTGCTGCTCACCCTGATCGACCTGCCGTTCTCGGTGAGCCCGGTGATCGCGGGGCTGATCTATGTGCTGGTGTTCGGGCTGCAGGGCTGGTTCGGCCCCTGGCTGCGCGAGCACGACGCAAGGATCATCTTCGCGGTGCCCGGCATCGTGCTGGCCACGGTCTTCGTCACCTTCCCGTTCATCGCCCGCGAGCTGATCCCGTTGATGCAGGCGCAGGGCAACGAGCAGGAGGAGGCGGCGCGCGTGCTCGGCGCCGGTGGCTGGCAGATCTTCCGCCGCGTCACGCTGCCCAACATCCGCTGGGCGCTGCTCTACGGCGTGATCCTGTGCAACGCGCGTGCGATGGGCGAATTCGGCGCCGTCAGCGTGGTCTCGGGCCACATCCGCGGGCAGACCAACACGCTGCCGCTGCACGTCGAGATCCTCTACAACGAGTATCAGTTCGCCGCCGCGTTCGCGGTGGCTTCGCTCCTGGCCCTGCTGGCGCTCGTAACGCTGGTCTTGAAGTATCTCGTCGAGCAGCGCCTGGGCTACCGCGCGCCGGCCGCGGCCGGCGCGCCCGAACCTGCGCCCGAATCCCCGTCCGAGGCCGGTCCGGCCGCGCCCGCGCACCGCAGCGTTTCCCTGGAGCACCCCGCATGAGCATCGAAGTGCGCAAGGTCAGCAAGCGCTATGGCCGCACCGTGGTCTGCGACCGCGTCAGCCTGGATATCCGCGCCGGCGAACTCGTCGCCCTGCTCGGCCCCTCCGGATCGGGCAAGACGACCCTGCTGCGCATCGTCGCCGGCCTCGAGGCGCCAGACGAGGGCAGCGTCCTGTTCGATGGCGAGGACGCCACCCGCACCGACGTGCGCCGCCGCCAGGTGGGCTTCGTGTTCCAGCACTACGCGCTGTTTTCGCAGATGTCGATCTTCGAGAACGTCGCCTTCGGCCTGCGCGTGCGCCCGCGCGCGACGCGCCCCGCCGAGGCGCAGATCCGCGCCAAGGTGGGGGAGCTGCTCGAGCTCGTGCAGCTTTCCTGGCTCGCCGACCGCTATCCGCACCAGCTCTCGGGCGGCCAGCGCCAGCGCATCGCGCTGGCGCGGGCGCTGGCGGTCGAGCCGCGGGTGCTGCTGCTCGACGAACCGTTCGGCGCCCTGGACGCGAAGGTGCGCAAGGAGCTGCGCCGCTGGCTTCGTCGCCTGCACGACGAGATGCAAGTCACCAGCGTGTTCGTCACCCACGACCAGGAGGAGGCGATGGAGGTCGCCGACCGCATTGTCGTCATGAACGCCGGCCGCATCGAGCAGGTAGGCGCGCCGGACGAGGTCTACGATCATCCGGCCTCGCCCTTCGTGCTGCAGTTCCTGGGCGACGTCAACCTGTTCCACGGCCGTGCCGGGGGTAGTGCGCCCGGGGACCCCGGTCCCGCCGGTCATGCGACGGGTGCGGCCGCGGGCGCCACCGATGCCCTCTACGTGCGCCCGCACGAGCTGCAGATCATCCCCGCGGCAGAGGAGGGCTCCTTCACGCTTACGCTGGCGCATGCCCTTACCGTCGGACCCAATACGCGCCTCGAGTTCCAGCGCGCCGATGCGCCGGGCTACGTCGACGTCGAGCTGCCGCGCGCCGAGTACCAGTCCTTGCGACGCGAGCTGGGTTTGGCCCCCGGCTCGACCGTGCACCTGCGGCCGCGGCGCGTCACGCGCTTCGGCGGCGCACCGCCCGCCGCCTGACGCGCCCGGCCGCAGCCGGTCCCGATGCGCCGCGCCGGAATAAGATGCGGCTTTCACGGGGAGCGGACCATGGCAGCCGAGGAGCGCGTGCTGTACGGATCGGATGATTCCGGCCACGTGCACCGGGTCCGCCTGCTGCTGGACATGCTCGGCCTCGCGTACCGCTTCGTGCCCACCTCGGCCGAGGAGCGCCGCCGTCCCGCCTTCCTCGCGCTCAATCCGCTGGGCCAGATCCCCGTGCTGCAGGATGCCGGGCGCGCGTTCGCCGACAGCAATGCCATCCTCGTCTACCTCGCCTTGCGCTACGACGCGCGGCGCCTCTGGCTGCCCGCGGACCCCGTCGACGCCGCCCAGGTACAGCGCTGGCTCTCGATCGCCGCCGGAGAGATCCGCTTCGGGCCGGCCAGCGCGCGCGCGATCGCGCAATGGGGTGCGCCCGGCGATCCGGCGCAGGCCGCGGCCATATCGCGCCGCCTGCTGGGCTGCATGGAGGGCCATCTGAAGGACCGCACCTGGCTCGCCGCCGCGCACGCGACGATCGCCGACCTGGCCTGCTACGCCTACATGGCGCATGCGCCCGAGGGCGGCGTCGCCCTGCGCGGCTTTCCCGCCGTGCGCGCCTGGATCGACCGGGTGCGCACGCTGCCGCACTTCACGCCGATGATCGATCTGCCGCTGCCCGCAGCGGCCCGGCCATCTTGAGCGCGCTCGAGCCGTGTACAAAATCATCCACGTCCAGGGAATTCCCGATGTCCAGTAAGCGTATCGATGCCCTTGCGCGCCTTGCGGTGGCGGGCGCGGCCTTGCTCGCCGGCCTGGCGTCGCCTGCTGAATTTGGGCCGGTGGTGGCGCCAAGGCAAATCGGCGAACTGGTCCCCGAGGCAACGATACATCTGGGCAAGACGGCGGACTGGGTCGTCGTCACTCCGGATGCCGTCTGGGTTGGAAGCACCGGTCCGTATGCCGTGCACCGTATCGATCCGAAGCGCAACCAGCTGGTGGCGACGGTCAATCTTGGCGGTGAACCTTGTGCCGGGATGACGGCGGCCTTCGACAGTCTGTGGGTTCCCCTCTGCGGCAATCCGACGACACTGGCACGCGTGGATACGAAGTCGAACGTGCTGAGCGCGGTGTTCAAGCCGGGTCCGGCGGCCGCGGAGGGAGGCATTGCGGCCAGCGCCGATAGCGTATGGCTGGTGCTGGACAAGGACGGCAAATTGGCGCGGATCGATCCCGCTAGCGGCGCGGTTCGACAGATCGTCTCCCTACCGCCCGGCTCCTATAACCCCTATTACCTCGGTGGTTTGGTCTGGGTGACGCGGGCGGACGGATCCGAGCTCACGAGCGTGGATGCGTCCACGGGCGAGGTCCTGTCGTCCATCCGAACCGGCCCGGGGCCCCGATTCCTCACCGGGGGCGACGCAAGAATCTGGACCCTCAACCAGGGCGACGGGTCGTTGACGCGCATCGACACCCGGGGTGGCCACGCCACGAAAACGATCGCGCTGGGTACGCCCGGACATGGCGGCGACATTGCGCTGGGCGGCGGAATGGTCTGGACGACCATGCCCAAGGTTCCGCTTTCCGCGGTGGATGCATCCAGCGGCGTCGTCCTGTGCCAGTGGGTCGGCCAGGGCGGCGATTCCCTTGCCATCGGCCACGGCTCGATCTGGTTGACCAACTACGAGGCCGGCACGATTTCGCGCATCGACCTCAAGGACGCCCAGGCCCGCTGCGGCCGAACTCCCGCGCCCTGAGCGACCACGAGGCACGCGAAAAAACACGCGGTCGATTGCCTGCGCAAGATCTGTCATCATCGATTTGCCACAGCGGCGCGATTCATGTCGCCGGGCAGATCCGCTTTGAGAAAGCCAGCCGGCCCGGGGGGGCTGGCGTGGCGTCGATGCACGAGCTTGTCGGTCTGGGGAGGCCAAATCGTGAATTCCGTGAAGAAGGTGGTTTTTACCCTCATTCAGCCGGTGACGATCGCGCTGATCGTGCTGTTCTGGGGTACCGCCCCGGCTTACTTGCTCGAAAAGACCTGGCTGATCACGGTGGCGAGCATCGTCATCATGGCCATGGTGCAGGCACTCGAGTTTGCGAACGAGCGGCATGCCGCCTGGCGCCTCGATCTGCGGGAGTTCCTGACCGATCTTTTCTACGTGGTCCTGTTCTTTGCCGTGATCTCCAAGCTCGAGACCGTGCTGGTCGAAGACCCCTTGGCCTCGGCCAAGCATGCGCTCGGCATCACCACGGCCTGGGCCATGCACTTGCCCTTTGTCGTGCAGGCGGCGCTGGCCTTGTTCCTGATCGAGTTCGGCCAATACTGGCTGCACCGGCTGATGCACAACTCCTTCCTGTGGTGGACCCACGCTCCGCATCACCACATCACCCAGCTCAATGCGATGAAGGGCCTGGTGGGCAACCCGATCGAATTGTTCCTGGTATCGCTGAGCGTGATCGCGTTTTTCGACCTGCCGCTCAGCGCCGTTTTCTGTGCCCTGAACGTGATCGGCGCCGTCTCGGCCTTCGCGCACGCCAATGTCCGCTTCTACCCTCCCCGCTGGTATGCGTATTTCTTCACCACGGTCGAGGCCCACAGCCTGCACCACTCGGTCGGCTTCATCGAGACCCGCTGCAACTACGCCAACGCGCTGATCCTGTGCGATCGCCTGTGCGGTACCTTCCGCCAGGGAGAGTCCGACGTCGTGGGCCAGGACGAGCGCAAGCGCTTGCTGATCCCGCAACAGTTCCTGTTCCCGTTTCGGCCCTTGATCGCGATGATCAAATCGAATCCGGGCAAGTCGGCGCCCGTGTCCGGCTGAGCGGCGCGCGGGTAGCTCAGCGCGACGGCGGCGGCAGCGGCATGCGCAGCAGCGCCAGCGTATCGGCCAGCACCGTATCGCCGTCGTCGGCCGGGGAAAAGGTCGCCAGCCAGCGCCCGTCGGGCGTGACGAGGAAAAAATTGGTGGTGTGGTCCACCGTGTAGTTGGTCTCGTCGCTGCCCTCCTGGCGCTCCACGCTGACGCCGAAGAACCCCAGCAGCGCATGCAGGGCCGCGTCGCTGCCGGTGGCCCCGATCATGTCGCTGCCGAAAGCGGCGGTGTAGCGGCCCAGGATCTGCGGCGTGTCGCGCTGCGGGTCCACCGACACGAACAGCACCCGCGGCGGGTCGATACCCTGGGCGCGCAGTGTCTCCTGGACATGGCTCAGGATGCCCAGCGTCGCCGGGCAGGCGTTGGGGCAATTGGTGTACCCGAAGAACACGTACGCCCAGCGACCGCGCAGGTCGGCGGGGCCCACCGTTGCGCCGTCGCGCTCGAGCGAGAAGGACGGGAGCGCGGCCAGGGTCTCGAGTTGCGCCGCATCGAGCGACTGGCCGGCCGGCATCTGCAGCGCCGGCCTGTCCGCCGGGCCGCGCCAGTAGGCGTAGCCGGCGCCGGCGGCCACGACGACCACGGCGACCATGATGCCCAGGATCAGGCGGGGCGGCGCCATCAGCGCTGCTCCAGGACGTCCGCCGCCCCGAACCGCCCGGTGATGGGAGCGGGTGAACGATGGTAGCCGCGTGCTTCGCACGCTGAAAACGCGAAAAAAGCGTCGAAAAACGCTAAAAAATTGTCAAAATCGCTCATCCGTGGCAATCTCATCGCAGCGCAGCTCATGCCGCCTCGGCGCGCGGATCGCGTGACAGCAGGCGTCCGACGGCGTCGCGCGCGCCGGCCGAGCCGTCCAGGACCGCACACACCGCTTCGCTGATCGGCATCTCGATCTGCAGCTGCCGGGCGCGGGCGACGATCGCCGGCGCCGACCACACCCCCTCGGCCACGTGGCCCAGCTCGGTGACGATGGTATCGAGCGCGACACCGCGACCCAGCGCGAGTCCCACCCGGCGGTTGCGCGACAGGTCCCCGGTGCAGGTCAGGATCAGGTCGCCGAGCCCGGTCAGGCCGGTGAAGGTATCGCCGCGCGCGCCCAGCGCCTCGCCGAGGCGGCGCGCCTCGCTCAGGCCGCGCGTGACCAGCGCCGCGCGCGCGTTGTAGCCCAGCTGCAGCGCATCGCCGATGCCGGTGGCGATCGCCAACACGTTCTTGACCGCCCCGCCGACCTCCACGCCGACCACGTCGTCGCTCGAATACACCCGCAGCGTCGCGCCGTGCACGGCGGCCGTCACCCGTTCGCACAGAGCGGCGCTGCCGGCCACGACCAGGGCCGTCGGCAGGCCGCGCGCGACCTCCTCCGCAAAGCTCGGACCGGCAAGGGGCCCGCAGGCGATGCCCGGCAGTTCGGCCGCCGCGATCTGGTGCGCCAGCATGCCGGTATCGGGCTCCAGGCCCTTGCAGAGCCACGCATACGCCCCGCGGTGGCCGTGGCGCTGCAGCTCGCGCAGCAGCGGGCGCAGCGCCGCCGTCGGCACCGCCAGCAGCAGCAGGCCGTCGGCGGCATGCGCCAGCGCGGCGGGCAGGTCGGCCGTGACGCTCAGTTCGCCGGCCAGCGCCAGCCCGGGGAGATAGCGCTCGTTGCGGCGCGCGTGCCGCATGGCTTGCGCCTGGGCGGCGTCGCGCGCCCACAGCAGCGTGTCCTGGCGCGGTGCCAGCGCGCTGGCGAGCGCGGATCCCCACGCGCCGGCACCGAGGATCGCGATGCGCATCGGGGTGGAGGCGCCGTCCGGAACGACCGCGAGCCGGGCGCGTTACTGGCGCGTCTGCGAGGCCGGCGGCACGATCAGCCCGGCGCCGCTCTCGGCGCTGGCCGCTGCCGCCTTCTGCTGGTAGAGCGCCTCGAAATTGATCTCCGCCAGGTGGATCGGCGGCAGGCCGGTGCGCGTGATCAGGTCGGCCACGTTCGCGCGCAGGTAGGGATAGACGATGCCGGGGCAGACGATGCCCAGCACCGGCGCCAGCTGCGCCTCGGGAATGCCGCGCAGTTCGAAGATGCCGGCCTGCTTGGCCTCGGCCAGGAACAGGACTTTTTCGCCGACGCGCGCCGTCGCGGTGACGCGCACGACCACCTCGATCATGCCGTCGGCGATGTTTTCATGGCTGACGTCCAGTTGCACGTCGATCTGCGGCGCCCCCTGCTCGAGGAAGATCTGCGGCGCGTGCGGCATCTCCAGCGAGGCGTCCTTGAGGTAGACGCGCTGCAGCTGGAAGACCGGGCCGGCGGCGGCAGGCGATGCCACGGGTGCGGGGGATCCGGAACGGTTGGTGACGTCATTGCTCATGAAATGCCTCGGTGCGGTTGTCGATGCCGGCCCGGCGGGCCGGCGCGGTTGCAGGGGTGTCGCGTTTCCAGGACGGCGGAGATGGCGACCCAGGGGTGGGGTGGAGGGGGCCCGGGCGGGGGCGGCGGCCGGGGCCGGGGCCGGGCACGGACGTCCGCTTGGCGATGGTGGCTCAGCCGGCCAGCAGCGTCTGCAGTCCGCCCTCGCGGTCCATCGCGGCCAGGTCGTCGTAGCCGCCGACGTGGCGCTCGTCGATGAAGATCTGCGGCACCGTGCGCCGGCCGGTGAGCCGGACCATCTCGGAGAGCAGGCCCGGATCGAGGTCGACCCGCAGCTTCTCGATCTGCTCGACGCCACGCGCCGCCAGCAGTGCCTCGGCGCGCCGGCAATAGCCGCAGACACCGGTGCTGTACATGCGAACCCGCGCGCTCATCCTGCTCGTCTCCTCGGTTGTACGGTTTCCCGCTATTTGGCCAGCGGCAGACCGGCAGCGCGCCACGCGCCCAGGCCGCCGGCCAGGATATAGACTTCCGCGATGCCCGCCGAGCGCAGCTTGACGGCCGCCAGCGAGGCGCGGCGCCCGGCCTCGCACACCACTATGACCGGACGGTCCTTGCGCAGTTCCGAGGCGCGCTGGGCCACCTCGGTGAGCGGCAGGTTGCGGGCGTTGAGCAGCGAACCGGTGCCGAACTCCGAGGCCGCGCGCACGTCGACGATCTGCACCTCGCGCGAATTCATCAGCTGCGTGGCGGCGAGCGTGCCCAGGCTGGGGCCGCCGGCACGCGCGCGCAGCGCCGGCCAGACGAGCAGGGCGCCGCTGCCCACGGCGAGCAGGACCAGGGCGAGATTGTCGAGGAGGAATTTCATAGGATGACGCGATTATAGAATGGCGCAGAATCCGCCCGACGCGGAACGCATTTTTCGCGGCGCCGCTCCCGCAACGAGCGCCGCCGGACAGGAAGCGATGACCACCCACAAACTGGTGCTGCTGCGCCACGGCGAGAGCCAATGGAACCGCGAAAACCGTTTCACGGGCTGGACCGACGTCGACCTGACCGACAAGGGCCGCGCGGAGGCCCAGGCGGCTGGTGAACTGTTGCGGCGCGAGGGCTTTGCCTTCGACCTTGCCTACACGTCGGTGTTGCGCCGGGCCATCCGCACGCTGTGGATCTCGCTCGACGTGCTGGACCAGATGTGGTTGCCCACCGTGCACAGCTGGCGCCTCAACGAGCGCCACTATGGCGCGCTGCAGGGGCTGGACAAGGCCGAGACGGCCGCGCGCTTCGGCGAGGAGCAGGTGCTGCTGTGGCGCCGCGCCTATGCCGTCGCCCCCGATCCGCTGGCTCCGGACGACCCGCGCTGGCCGGGCGCCGATCCGCGCTACCGCAGCCTGCGGCCCGAGCAGATCCCGGCCACCGAATCGCTCAAGGACACGGTGGCCCGGGTACTCCCCTTCTGGATCGACTCCATCGCGCCGGCGCTCAGCCGGGGCCGGCGGGCGATCGTCGTGGCCCATGGCAACACCCTGCGGGCGCTGATCAAGCACCTGGAGAACATCCCGGACGACGAGATCGTCGCGCTGAACATCCCGACCGGCCGCCCGATGGTGTACGAATTCGACGCGGCGCTGCATCCGCTGCAGCGCTACTACCTGGGCGACCAGGAGGAGATCGCCCGCGCCGCCGCGGCCGTGGCCGCACAGGGGCGGGCAGCGCCTCGTTGAAGTGCTGCCACCGCTGCTCCCGGCGCACCGCCGCCGGCACGCCGGCGGCGCCGCCGCGGATGCCGCGGGCCCTGCGGCCGACCATCCGGCGCACCGAGGTGCGGACCATGCCGCGGTCGTTGCCGCGGACGATGCCGCGGACCATCCTGCTGGCGCTGCTGCTCGCGCTCGGGCAGCTTGCCGGTGCCCGCACTGCCGCGCCACTGCCGGCGCCGGCGCCGGCCCCGGCGGCGGCATCGCCCGCGGTGCCCCCGCCGCCCTCGGCCAAGCGCCAGCGCGAGCTGCAGGCCGAGCAGCGCGAGCTCAAGGCCAAGCTGGCCCAGCTCAAGAAATCGCTGGCCAGCAAGGAATCGGCCCATTCCGAGGCCGCCGACGCGCTCGCGGCCTCGGAATCGGCCATTTCCGCCGCCAACCGGCACTTGCAGCAGCTGGCAGCCACCCGGCGCCAGGTGGAGCAGCGCATCGCCCAGCTGCGCGCCAGCGAGCGCGATGCGGCCACCGCCCAGGATGCGCACGCCTCGCGCCTGGGCCTGGCACTGCGGGATCAATGGCTGCTGCAGCAGCGCCCGGACATGGCCGACGCGGTCGACCCGGCCCAGGCCGGCGCCGACCAGCGCGACGGCGCCTACCTCGACTACGTGGTGCGCGAGCGGCTGCGCCGCATCGACCAGCTGCACGACCAGCGCACGCAGATCGCTGCCATGGCCGGGGAGCTGGCCCAGCGCGGCAGCGAGCTCGACCGGATCGATGCGGACGAGCGCAGCAGCCGCGCCCAGCTGCTCAAGCAGCAAGCGGCGCGCAAGGCGACGCTGGCGCGCCTGGCGCGCGACATCGCCGTGCAGCGCCAGTCGGTGGCCGTCCTGGAGCGTGACGACACCCGCCTGGCCACCGTCATCGACCAGATCGGCAAGGTCCTGGCCGAGCAGGCCCGCCACCGCGCCGCGGCGCGCTCGCACCCGCCCAAGGAGACCGGGGCCGGCCGGCCCGACGAGCGGGCGCCGGCCGAAGAGGCCGTCGAACCGCCGGCGTCCGCCCGCTTCGCGCACCTGCGCGGCAAGCTGGTGCTGCCGGTGCAGGGCCCGATCGGCTCGCGCTACGGCGCCGCCCGGCTGGGCGAGGACGGCCAGCCGCAGGTCGGCGCCCCGGCCTGGAAGGGCCTGTTCATACGCGCTCCGGCGGGCAGCCAGGTGCACGCGGTGGCCGCCGGCCGCGTGGTCTTCGCCGATTGGCTGCGCGGCTTCGGCAACCTGATCATCGTCGATCACGGCGAGGGCTTCCTGACCGTCTATGCCGACAACGAAACCCTGCTGCGCAGCGTCGGCGACGAGGTCGCCGCCGACGAGGTTATTGCGACCGTGGGTAACACCGGGGGCAACCCGCAATCGGGCCTATACTTCGAGATGCGATACCAGGGTCGCCCATTCGACCCACTCGCCTGGGCGGTGGCGCGGTAGTCTGCGTGTTCGGCGTCCCTGGCGCCTTCTGGATGTACCGTTGCAGTCCACGCCACGACCAGCGCAGTTCGGGGTCCGGCGCGTGCTTGGAGGTTCGATGAGCGGCCGTTTGCGTAGCTGGGGTTTGGTCGGCGTGGGCCTGATCGCCGGGGTTTCGATCACCTACGGCGTCACCGCGTATGCATTCCGCGAAAGCCGGTTCCCGATACCGGTCGACGAGATCCGCGAATTCACCGACGTGTTCGGCGCCATCAAGGCGAACTACGTCGAGCCGGTCGAGGACAAGAAGCTCATGCAGGAAGCCATTTCCGGCATGCTCGCCGGCCTGGATCCGCATTCGGCCTTCCTCGATGGCGACGCCTACCGCGACCTGCAGATCGGCACCCAGGGCGAATTCGGCGGCCTGGGCATAGAAGTCGGTTCGGAGGACGGTGCCATCAAGGTCATCGCGCCGATCGACGACACGCCCGCGGCCCGGGCCGGCATCCACGCCGGTGACCTCATCATCAAGATCGACGACAAATTCACCCGCGGCATGTCGCTCGCCGACGCCATCAAGCTGATGCGTGGCAAGCCCCAGACCCCCATCCTGCTCACGCTGGCGCGCAAGGGCGAGGCCCTGCCCCTCGAGATCAAGATCGTGCGCGACGTCATCCGCGTGCAGTCGGTCAAGGCGCACATCGTCGAGCCCGGCTACGGCTTCGTGCGCATCACGCAGTTCCAGGACCGCACGACCGAGGACCTCGTCAAGCAGATCAACGAACTGTACAAGAGCGGCCCGCTCAAGGGGCTGGTGCTCGACCTGCGCAACGACCCGGGCGGCGTGCTCAACGGCGCGGTCGGCGTGTCGGCGGTGTTCCTGCCGCCCGACGTCACCGTCGTCACGACCGAAGGTCGCACCGAGGACGCCCACCGGCGCTTCGCGGCCGCCCCGGCCGATTACCTGCGCGGCAGCACCGACGACCCGCTCACGCACCTGCCGCCGGCCATCAAGACGGTGCCGATGGTGGTCCTCGTCAACGGCGCCAGCGCATCAGCCTCCGAGATCGTCGCCGGCGCGCTGCAGGACCACAAGCGCGCGCAGCTGATCGGCACGCAGACCTTCGGCAAGGGTTCGGTCCAGAGCGTCATACAGATCCGCAACGACCGTGAGAGCCCGGCCGCCATCAAGCTGACCACCGCGCGCTACTTCACGCCCAGCGGCCGCTCGATCCAGGCCCAGGGCATCGTGCCCGACCTGCAGGTCGAGGACACCGCCGAAGGCAACTTCGCCGGACTGAGCGTGCGCGAGGCCGACCTGGCCAACCACCTGGTCAACACCACCAACCCGGCGGGCGACAAGGACGGTGCGGACAAGTCCGAGGTCCCGGCCCCCGAGCCGCACGCGCCGCTGACCATGCACCGCTATGACTTCGGCAGCACCGACGACTTCCAGCTGCAGCAGGCCGTGAATTTCCTCAAGGGCCTGCCGGTCGATACGGCCAAGTCGCACGACAAGGTCGCGGCCGCTACCACGGCCACCGAACCGCAGAAGTAGACGTCCACACCCCACTGCCGCGCTTCGCGCGGCAAGTGGGGTGTTGCCGACCCGTACTCAGTCCCCGAACAGCTTCTGCTTGATCTCGCGGCGTTGCTGCGCCTCCAGGCTCAGCGTGGCGGTGGGGCGCGCCAGCAGGCGCGGGATGCCGATAGGGTCGCCGGTCTCCTCGCAAAAACCGTATTCGCCCGATTCGATCTGCTGCAGCGAGCCCTGGATCTTCTTGAGGAGCTTGCGCTCCCGATCGCGCGTGCGCAGCTCGAGCGCGTGCTCTTCCTCGATCGTCGCGCGATCGGCCGGGTCGGGGACGATCACCGTCTCGCGCAGGTGCTCGGTGGTTTCATCGGCATTGCTGAGCAGTTCGCGCTCCATCTGCTGCAGCCGGTGCCGGAAGTACGCCAGCTGCTGGCCGTTCATGTACTCGGACTCGGGCATCGACAGCAGCTGCTCCTCGGTGGGCAGCGGCTTGCCATCGACGATGACCGGCGCCTCGCTGCGCCCCGCCGAGCGGGCCAGCAGGTATTCGTGGGCCGAGGCCAGATCCTTGGGACTGACCACCGGCGTGATGCGCACCGGCGGCTTGGGCGGCGGCAGCGCGGCGATCGCCGCGGCGCCGATCACCGCATTGGCGCTGGAAGCCGAGACCGGCGGCCGCGGCACCGCCTTGGCGTTGATCTTGCCCAGCGGCGGCTTGGCCCCCGCCTTGAGCGGTGGCGCCGACTTGGCGGCGCTCTTGGCGGTGCTCTTGTCGGCCACCGCCGGACCTTTGCCGGCAGCCGGCTTCAGGGCGGTCTTGGCCGCGGTCTTGGACGCAGCGGACTTTGCTGCCACGGGCTTGGCCGCCGTCTTGGCGGGTGCCTTGGCCGGGGACTTTGCGGCAACCCGGGGAGCGCCCTTGGGTGCGCTCTTTGCTGCCCCCGAGGATTTTGCCGGGGCCTTGGATTTCGTTGCCATTGATCAACCTTTCGTACCGCGATGATGCACTGCGTTGGCGTGTCGCCGCGCAGGACGGCCCAGGCCGCCCCTCGCGCGGCTCTTGTTCAGCGGACCAGGCTCGACTCCAGCCCCTGGACGAAAATTTCCTGGGGCAGGTTGCGCCCGATGAAGACCATCTTGCTCGACGGCGTGTCGCGCCGCTCCCAGGTGCGCCCCGGCTCCACGCCCATCAGCATGTGCACGCCCTGGAGGATCATCCGCCGGCCCGAACCGCGGACAAAAAGCACGCCTTTATACCGAAGGAGGTCTGGCCCGTAAACCTGGATCAGCGCGCTCAGGGTCTCTTCGAGCCGGCGCGCATCGAACGGCCGTTCGGACCGGAAGACGAAGGCCTTGATCGCGTCGTCGTGCACGTGGTGGTGGGCGTGAGCACTGCCGTGATCGTGGTCATGGTCATGACCATGGTCATGGTCATGGTCATGGTCATGGTCATGGTCATGACCGTGCCGGTCATCCCCATCGTGGCCATGGGCCCCGGCGCCCTGCGCGCGCGCGCGCGCCGCATCGGGATGCTCGGCCGCCAGGAATTGCGGGTCGATCTCCAGCACCGCATCGAGGTCGAAACCGCCGATGTCGAAGACCTCGGTGACCGGGATCTGGCCCATGTGCACGTTCTTGATCGGTGCGCGCGGGTTCATCCGTACCAGGCGCTCGCGCAGCGAAGCGACCTCCTGGGGCTCGACCAGGTCGGTCTTGGACAGCAGGATGCGGTCGGCAAAGCCGACCTGGTTCTGCGCCTCGGCGTGCTGATCCAGCGTGGCGTGGCCATGCTTGGCATCGACGACGGTGATGACGCCATCGATGCGAAAGTGGCGGCCGACGTCCTCGTCCACGAAGAAGGTCTGCGTCACGGGGCCCGGGTTGGCCATGCCGGTGGTCTCGATGACCACGCGCTCGAAGGACAGCGCGCCGGCGTCGCGTTTCCGGCGCAGTTCGCCCAGGATGCGCGCCAGGTCGCCGCGCACCGTGCAACAGACGCAGCCGTTGTTCATCTCGACGATCTGTTCCTGCCCATCGTGCACGAGCAGGTCGTTGTCGACGCCTTCGGGTCCGAATTCGTTCTCGATCACCGCGATGCGACGGCCATGCTGCTCGGCCAGGATGCGATTGAGCAGCGTGGTCTTGCCGGCGCCGAGGAACCCCGTCAGTATCGTTACGGGTATCGGTGCGCCCGCCCCTGCGCTCCCTGCCTGCGCATTTCCTGCCGCCGCATTTGCGGCACCCGCCGCCGCTGTCTTCACCGCTGTTTTCACCGCCGAGCCTCTCTTCGCCTGCGCTGCATGTCGCTGCGCTTCCCGTGGTTTGCCGGGCGTGGCCACCCGGAACGGGAAAAATTGCGGGGCGCGAAGTGTAGACCAAAATGCTGCCCTGCGATCGGGCGCCGTGGCGCCGGCGCCCCCGGGCGCCTCCCGCCCGCACCGGGCCCAAAATGGGGCCGTTCCGGGCTATTTCCAAGCCCCGGCCCGCGCCGGCCGGCCGCGCCGCGGGGCCACTAGCGGTCCTCAGACGCGCTCGAGCAGCAGCCCCTTGAGGTACTCGCCTTCCGGATGGGTCACCAGGGTCGGGTGGTCGGCACCGGCGCCGAGGCGCGCCTGCAGGTGGCAATCGACCCCGGCATCGACCACCGCTCCGGCCACGATCTTCTGGAACAGGTCGGCATCGACGGCTCCCGAGCACGAGAAGCTCATCAGCGCGCCGCCCGGCTCGAGCAGCCGCAGCGCGCTCAGGTTGATGTCCTTGTACGCCCGGGCCGCACGCTCGACCTGGTGCTGGTTGGTGGCGAACTTGGGCGGGTCCAGGATGATCAGGTCGAAGCGCGCGTCCTGCTCGCGCAGGCTGCGCAGTTCCGCGAAGACATCGGCACAGCGCCAGTGCAGCGCGCCGGCCGAGGGGCCCGCGTCCAGGCCGTTGAGGGCGGCATTGGCCCCGGCCAGCGCCAGCGCGTCGGCCGACGAGTCCACCGACACCACGCTGGCCGCGCCGGCGCGCGCCGCGGCGATGCTGAAGCCACCGGTGTAGCAGAAGCAGTTGAGCACCCGCGGTGCGCGGCCGTGCGCACGTACGAACCCGCGCACCCAGTCGGCTGCCAGCCGGCGGTTGTCGCGCTGGTCGATGTAGAACCCGGTCTTGTGCCCGCGCCGCACGTCGACGTGGAAATCGACACCATGCTCGCGGATGTCGATGCGCGCCGGCGGCGGCGCGCCGCGCAGCACGCCGCCGCCCGGGGCCAGTCCCTCGCGCTCGCGCAGCGCGGCATCGGAACGGTCGAACACCTGCGAGCAAGCGCTCGCCGCGCACAGCGCATCGAGCAGCGGCTCGCGCCACGCATCGACGCCGGCGGCCTGGATCTGCACGACCAGCGTATCGCCGTAGCGGTCCACCACCAGGCCGGGCAGCCGGTCCGCCTCGCCGAAGACCAGGCGCACCGCCGCGCTGTGCGCGCGCAGCGCGGCGCGCCGTGCCACGGCCTGCGCGACGCGCGCCGTCATCCAGGCCTCGTCCGGCAGCGCTGCCTCCTCGAAGCTCCAGCAGCGCACGCGGATCGCGGAGCCGGGCGAGTACGCGCCCCAGGCCAGGAAGCGCCGGTCCTCGCCGCGGACCGCCACCAGTGTGCCATTGCCCGGCGCGCCCTCGACGCGGGCCACCGCGTTGGCGTAGATCCAGGGATTGCGCCGCAGCAGCGAGCGCTCCTTGCCGCGCTTGAGCAGCACCGTCGCGGCGGTGCCCATGCGCGCGCTACGCGCCGCCGGCCGGCGGCGCCAGCGCGGCTCCGGCCAGCTCGCCGATGCCGGCGAGCACGGCTGTCCCCATGCCGGCGCCGAAGCGCTCCGGATCGGGAGAACCCAGCGCGATGATGCCGAACGGTTCCGCGGCCTGCGGGCCCCGCAGCGGGATCAGCGCCGCGCTGCGCACGTCGGTCCAGGACTGGGTCAGCGCGCCCATCGCGGAGAGGTCGATGTCCGAGCCGCACACGGGTCCGCGCATCGCCGCCACCAGGCGCGCGGCGCCGGCATCCGCGGGCGCTGGCGCCGGGTTCCAGGTGCGCACCGCCGCCAGCGGGATGTCGAAGATGCGCTGCAGCTCGGCCACCGCCGCCGGCGCGGCGCGCGGCCGATCCGGTGCGGCCAGCAGCGCCTTGGTCCATTCGACCACCGCGCGCGAGAGCGCGTCGTTGCCGCGACCGATGTGGATCAGCTCGGCCAGCCGCGACTCCAGCGCCTTGACGCGCTCGCGCAGCAGCGCGGCCTGGCGCTCCACCAGCGACACGGCATTGCCCTGGCGCGGGTCCGGCAGCAGCAGATCGGTGAGCAGCGCCGGGTGCTGCTCGAAGAAGGCCGGGTTCTCCCGCAGAAAGCGGGCCACGTCGTCGGCTGTCATGGCGCCTCGATCTCGCCGTCGAAGACCTTCTCGGCCGGTCCGGTCATGCGCATGTGCGCCCCGGGCAGATCGCGCCAGTCGATGCGCAGCGTGCCGCCGCGCGTCTGCACGCGCACCGGCGCGTCGAGCAGGCCCATGCGTATCCCGGCGACGGCCGCGGCGCAGGCGCCGCTGCCGCAGGCCAGGGTCTCCCCGGCGCCGCGCTCCCAGACGCGCAGCCGCAGCGTCGAGCGATCGACGACCTGCAGGAAGCCGGCGTTGACGCCGTGCGCGAAGCGCGGGTGGTGCTCCAGCGCGGGACCGGCCGATGCGACGGCTGCGTCCGCCGCGTCGGCCACCAGCTGGACGGCGTGCGGATTGCCGATGGAGACCACGCAGACCTCGGTCGGGCCGGCCGCGTTCGCCGCCGGCGCACGTGCGGGCGCCGGTGCCGGCGCGAGCGGCCACAGCAGCGCCGCGCCGAGCCGGCGCGCGGTGATGCCCTGTGTATCGAAGCCCGACGCGGCCGGATCGAAGTCGGGCACGCCCATGTCGACGCTCACCTCGCCGTCGTCCTCCAGGCGCGGTTCGATCAGGCCGCCGGCGGTGCGCACGCGGATGCTGCGCGCGCGCGTCAGCCCCAGTGCGTGCACGAATTTCACGAAGCAGCGCGCCCCGTTGCCGCACTGCTCGACCTCGCGGCCGTCGGCGTTGAAGATCCGGTAGACGAAGTCGGCGCCGGCGTCGGGCGAGGGCTCGACCACGAGTATCTGGTCGGCACCGATACCGAAATGCCGGTCCGCCAGGCGGCTCAGCCGCTGGGGGCTCAGGTCCAGGCGCTGGCCGACCCCGTCGAGCATGACGAAGTCGTTGCCGGCGCCCTGCATCTTGGTGAAGCGCAGTTTCATGCGCCGATTATCGCCCAAGCGAAAAAGCCCGCGGCGCCGCCCGCCACGGTGTCGCGCGGGCCGGCGGGCAGCGCCGCTTCAGCGGTAGATGCGCGCCGCGCCGGGCGGCCGGGTCTTGAAGCGCCGGTGCGTCCAGAGGTACTGGTCGGGCATGCGCAGGACCCAGCGCTCGATCTCGCGGTTCATGCGCTCGGTGTCCGCCGCCACCGATGCGCCGGGAAAGTCGCGCCAGGGCGGCTCGACGTGCAGCACGTAGCCGTCCGCGGTCTGCTCGGTGACGGTCATGACGACCTTGGCGCCGATGCTGCGTGCCAGGCGCGAGACCATCGGCAGCGTGGCCGCGGGGACGCCGAAGAACGGCACGAAGATCGAGTTGCCGTCGCCGTTGTCCATGTCGGGCAGATAGTAGAAGGGCAGGCCGGCGCGCATCGCGCGCAGCGCGGCGCGCAGATCGGCGCCGCGGCGGGCGATGAGCACCGGCTCGTTGAAGCGCGCGCGCCCGAACTGCAGCCAGCGGTCCCAGACCGGGTTGGACTGGCGCGCGTAGATGCTGACCGACTTGCGCTCCATCGCGAGCCGGCTGCCGCCCGCGTCCAGGCCGACGAAGTGCGGCGCCAGCATGATGAGCGGATAGTTGGCCGGATCGGACAGGTGCTCCATGCCCTCGACGCGCACGAAGGCGTCCACGCCGGAACGCGGCGCCGTCCACAGCACGCCGTAGTCGAGCGCGCCGCGCGCGATGTTGCGGAACAGGCGCCGGGCGATCGCGCGCCGCTGGCGCGCGGGCAGCGACGGAAAGCAGGCCAGCAGGTTGGCATCGGCGATGCGCCGGCGCCGCACCACCACGAGCCAGGCGACGAAGCCGATCAGCGCCGCCAGGCGCTGGCGCGTGGCCGGCGACCAGCGCGCACCGTGCCGGATCAGCGCCACCCAGAAGCGCGCGATGGCTGCGTTCATGGCTGCCCCGCGCCGGCGCGGGGCGTGCCCGGTGCGTCCCGGTCGGACCCGGTAGCCGGGGCGCCATCGGTCCCGGGCGCACGCACGCCGGCGGGAATCTTGTAGCGGTTGTAGCTCCAGAGGTACTGCTCCGGACAGCGCAGGATGAGGCGTTCCATCGCCGCGTTCAGCAGCGCCGCATCGGCGGCCGGCTCTCCGGCCAGCGGCGTGTCGAGCGCCTGCCAGTGGATGCGGTAGCCCGCGCCGCGCGCCAGCCGCTGCGCGAACACCAGGACCACCAGCGCGTGGTGCGCGTGCGCCAGGCGCGCGGGCAGCGTCATGGTGAAGGCCGGCCGGCCGAAGAAGGGCGCCCACACGCCCTCGCCGCGCGACGGCACCTGGTCGGGCAGCAGGCCCACGACCCGGCGCTCGCGCAGCGCCCGCAGCATCAGGCGCACGCCGTGCAGGTCGGCCGGCGCCAGCAGCAGGCCGTTGCGCTGGCGCGCCTGTTCGAACAGCGGGCGCAGGGCGGCCTTGCGCGGCACGCGGTACAGCGCGAGCATCGGCCGCGCCCGTCCGGCCGCGCTGCTCATGTAATGCTGGGCGATCACCTCGAAGCAGCCCAGATGCGGCGTGAGCATCAGGATCGCGCGGTCCTGGCGCAGCAGGTCCGCTAGCACCTCGGGATTGGCCGTCTGCACGCGCTGGGCCAGCTGCTGCGGCGCGCAGGTCCAGACCCAGGCCAGTTCGAGCGCCTGCTTGCCGCCCTCGGCGATCG
>Ga0116229_10005681_pt1 | contig 20233 bp, 20 predicted proteins | sample S1TSphgellanicum_3_FD_87313 | JGI IMG/M metagenome (GOLD analysis project Ga0116229, IMG submission 87313) | Host-associated microbial communities from peat moss isolated from Minnesota, USA - S1T2_Fc - Sphagnum magellanicum MG | ecosystem: Host-associated > Plants > Peat moss > Unclassified... | reverse complement strand
ATTATTATTATTATTATTATAAATTCAGATATTATAATTGATTTATGATTCATTTGTAAATATTTTATGGACTCATATGTTTAAATTAAAAGTTATTAATAAAATTATGATATATTGGAAAAACATTTGTATAATATAAATTCATAAACCAAATGAAAGTTTAAGATATGAAAAATATTTTTATTTATTCTTGTACTACCCACAAAGGTTTTTCCTTTACAAATCATGTGTTTGAATTTATTTTCCAAAGAATGGTCATTGAAATATTATTCAATAACAAAAATCCAATTTTTTTTTTTGAAATGAATTCACATTTTATATGTACATATATGTAGATATGTTTATATATATATTGTGTACATTATTGAAAGAAATTTATGAATAAGTTTTTCCATTTTTTCATTTGAATAATTTATCAATGAGATATGAATCATCAAATTTGAAGTTGTGTAATGTTTAAATGAAGTATGGTGTAAATAAAATAAACACTAGATTGTTTATGCAACAAGTGGGATGGCTTGGTGGTAAAAGAGTTCAATTCCACCCTTGGGGTACAAGGATCAAACTTCACAAATGACATTGTTATGGTCAACGATGGAATATTGACCAAATATTCCATACTTAATTAAACTACCTAAATTAGGTGTTCACATAGGTAAATTAAGTGGTCTATTTAACCATTTAAATTAGTTTTTAACCTAGTTTAGGTGGTGACACATGTCAACAATTGATAGGATAAAAATAATGGAAATAAAAATATATCTTATTGTTTACATTATAATAATATCAATATTATAATTTGTAATAATAAAAAACAATTACATAATGACAAAACTATGACTAATGATTTCACATATGTCTTTTATGACTAATGAATGAAATGTGCCACATCATTGACACGTCATTGTGCAACATCATGTTTTAAACGATTAGTATCCTCAATGACTCCTTTATAATGACTTTAAGGCTATTAATCATTTTTGTCATTTATGACTAGAATACTAGTCATAAACTCAATCATATATTTGAAAAAAAAAATTAGTGAATGTGCCAACATGATATGGGGAACAAAGGGCACTAAAGGCCCTTTTTTTATAGTTTTGCACACATTTTATAAGCAAAGGGTGTTAGTGGTGTTACAACGTGCATAGGCGGTCTCTATTTTGAAACATGTTATTACAGTAAATGAAGGTTTTTCTAAGCTAAACATCATTTTAGAAAGTCTTCCCCTTTCCTTATTTGAATGTTTTTTACGAAAAGAAGGGGTTCGGGAACTTGATGTTCCCTTTGTAGTTCGCCTTCTTAATGGTTCTTATGTTTTTTTGGATGTGGGTCTTTCCTTTTTGTTCTTTGTATTCCCCCCCTTTTTTATTTATGTATGATTGGTAGGGTTTCATCATCACACTTTCCAGTAGATTTCATCTCTTGTAAAAACAATGGTTATGATGTCCATTTTGGTTCAACACACCATACCAAAGCCCTTTCCTCCTTGATTTCTTATTTCTATGGACATTAAACATCATGCCTCACCTAGCTCCTCCCTTCTTATTAGTTTATGACATGCAACCACCCCTACACATTTAATTATAAACCTTTTTTCACCCCCCTCACAATGCAAACCCATTTGCCCCCAACTTTAACACATGCGTTTAACCATGTGCAATTCATTGTTACTCCGTATTGACCCCATGCCTTTCATGTTAACACATTTTTAAACAACCCAATTATATTGCATGCATCTTTGTTAGTGGAATGAATCCATGAATGGTGGTAGATGTGGATTAAATTCCTACAGAATTATTCCACACGTACTATAAAACATATTTGCACTACAATATGCACACATTCACAACTTTTGCCTTGCTTCTAAACACACATGCCTTTGTAAATCATTAAAACGTCATATTCATAGTTATTTCATATAACCAGAATTTGTACTTCAAAATACAATGTAAAAAATTCATTAATGGATTTACAATCCAATTCCTTATGTTTTTGATACTACAAAGAATTCGCACAACAATACGACTATGAAAATCACTACAAAAGTATGTACTTATCATATTTATTGAAAACTTCAATAAAAAATATACCAAAAATTCCATGGTCTGTTAAAATGAAATCAAAATAACAAGATTAAATTTATGGTAAATCAAAAACAAAATCTATGGTTTTTATTACAAAGTATCTACATTTACTTCCTATTCCAAAATTGTGTGTTAAAAATTGAATATCCTTTTTCCAAAACTCCCATCTTTGGGTAATCCCCAAGTCACCATCAACATGACTCAAAACTGAACAAGAATTCAAAATTTAAACTTCCAATGTCCAATGATTAATCTTTATCCTTAATGCCTTGTTCATGCAAAACAATGTAATCAACCTACCCCCTTAACAAATGGGTGATGAATACATTGTGAAATTCATTCCTTTTGGGGTTAAAAATTAATTTAACAAATTTGAAATGTCATGTTGAAACATAAACATATAAGGGATGCAAGATTTTTAAATATTTGAAAAATGATCCAAATTTTATTTAAAGTATAAATATTATTTTTAAAATCCATATCTTTTATAAAAAATTTAAAATGTTGGAATGTAACCTAATTATTTAAATATTTAATATGATTGTCATCTTTTATGCAACCTTTTTAATGATTTTGTTTTTGGAACTTCTAGCACTATTTTCACAAAATATGATGTTTCATAATATAAAAAAGTTATGCCATCATGCATAACATAGTTTATTCTATTCAAGTGTTTAAAATATGAAGTGATTTGAACAAATATTGTTATTCCCACTAATTCTTTTTCAACAAAACTTTATAATAAGACATGTTGTGTTTTGGGATAATTGAAGAAATTGATTAATAATCAAAATTATGAATTTTAAACCATATTAATCCTAATTTACATTCTTATTTAATGAAACAATAAAAATGATATAACTTGTAGGTTATATTAGTCATAATAGTCAATGAAAGTTGAAGTTCAATGTAATTTTGTACAACATTCCTTTTATGTACCCAAATTGTGAATGCATCAATTCGTTAATTCCAATTTTTTTCCCCCATGTATGGTTGGGCTCATTTAAATATCATTATTTTGTCCACGTGTGCACAAATTCAATATAAAATTATTACATTAAAAACATATAATATGGACTTCCAAAAAAATGCATCAATTTTGACCATCAAATTGTTCATATATATGGGTTCATTCACAATTGGGGTTCCAAAAAAAGGAAAAGGGACTCTAAGACTTTTATGGGGCTATTTTTTGCAAATAGCATTTACTTGAAACAAATTTAAGTGAGAAAAATTAAATAGTCCAATTTAAGATAATTTATGTGGTGGTGGTGAGTTTTCACATTCATACATAATTGGGTCTGAATATTTTGATTTATAGTTTAAAACTCAAAAATTCCTAAAAATTCCCAAATTTAATTTCAATGGATAACCAAACATGTTTAGTAAGATTGTTTCTTGCACATGCGATTTACAATTGAAGCTCTACATTTTGAACCCATTGAACATAATTTTTTTGTCAAATGGTTTAAAAAATGAATCATTTTCCTATACGCCTTTTCCTTCAAAGTTTCAAAACTTTGAAATTTTTGTCTAATTTCTTTTTTCATTAAGTTGACATAATGAACATGTATTTTCATAGAAAGGGCCATGTTTTTATTGTACAAAAAATCTAAAATCAATTGTATGACTTTATGCATTGCTTTTGATTTCTTTATATAAAAAATGTAGTTTGGACATTTGATATAATTAATTTATAATACTCAAAATGACATTTACATAATAATAAAATTATTCTTAAATATTTTTATAAATTTAACAAAACATCATTTTATCTATTGACGTACAATACTCTATTACAACTGTAATAATGTAAGATGAACAAAAATCCAAAATTGTCCTTTGCGATCCTTTAAATACAAGTCATTCATTTTCGATACCCCAATTATGAATACACCCATCTAAGATTTTACAAAATGTTCTTATGAAAAGATTTCATTTTTGGTCTACCTTTCCATCCAAGCTTACAATGATCACAAATTAGAATCACATATTTCACTTAGATTGAATTTGTCTAAACTTAATTACATATATAACTATAAACATTTACAACTATGATGACATGTAGGACTAATATAATTGTGGTCACAAAATTAATTGATTTGGGCATTAGACGCATGAAAAGTCATGAACATAGGGTTGAAATTGATTTCTAATGTTTTCAAATCCATTAATTGCTTCTACATTTTGGGAATCGGAGATTCATTTTCACACCCAATTTTGTTTGCCATTGGACGCAAGAATAGGAAAACAACATGCGATAGGTTTTGTTGCGGAAGAATTTCATTAAAGATTTAAGCTTTGAGGTCTGTGAAGAAAGCTTGAAGGTGCATTGATGGAGAAGGTGAGGAAGAGTCTTTACAGAGAATTGTAGAGCGATGGAGAGGGTGAGGAACTGTCTTAGACAGAGTCTAGAGTGATGGAGAGTGTGAGGAGTCTTAATGAGATTAATAAAAGTGATGGGAATGTGAGGAGTCTTAGAGAGATTTCGAAGTGATCGAGAAGCTGAGGAGGAGAGATTCGACAGTGATGGCGGATGTGAGCAGTCTTGAGAGAGATTGCAGAGTGATGAAATGAAATTGAGATTGAGAAAATGATGTGAGGGCTGTTGTTATGGAAGGGTTTAAGGTTTAGGGTTGAATGAAGCTTTGAGAATGTGAAGCGTGCATGAATCAGTGGCAGCTTTGCGACGTGACACACATTTGAAAGAGCTAGAACATTGTTTTCTGCCATGATCGTTTGCTTGCCCCAACACTAACGCAGCAAATGGATCCTTCATATTGAAAAGGAACTTTCCCGGAATCCAAAATCCGCAAAACAATCAAACAGTCTTCGTCGCACCCACTTTTGTTTCTGATTTCTACACAGATTGTTGTACGCCCGTCAACTGTCGCTCATTCCCCAGCTCTTGAGATCGTCGTTCTGTTACTGATGCTGCTGCTCTCTCTACCATCATCAATGCTGCTGCGACGTTCGCGAAAGCTGCAAATACTGTGAGTACAGAGCTCTCAGCTCGCCCACCATAGTTACGCGACTCCTTCTCACCTTGCGGAAACAGTGTGATTCTACAGCCGCAATTAGGGTTAGGGTTAGGGATAAGGGCGCGCCGGTGGGTTACTAGGGTTCTAAAGCGGCAGCGTGCTCACAGTGCATTTCTTTTCAGTCGATTGATTACACCGAGACGAGGCTTCGTGCAGTGGAAGCTCGAAGCGGCTACGATGTCGAAGCGAGGTACGTATGCTCACCCCATTCATGATGATGGAGCCATATTCTTCGAGGAGGCTTTTTGGCGTTTCCTTCGAGGAAATTTCTTCCATCAGTTTTCAGAGCAGGTTGTATACCTGCTTGTGCTCTTTCTGGTGTCTTGAAGATGAACAACCAGTTCCTATGTTCGCCGTTCTTAGGTTTCTTGCAGTAGAATTGGATTTGCAAACCTTTTTGTCAGACTTGATACGTGTATGTGGTAGGCCAGAGGATTTGAGGAAAGTGATGAAATCGGAAATGGGCTATGGATGGCAGGGAGAGGAGGATCGGCAGGAAACAAGTTCCGGATGTCACTGGCTCTCCCAGTAGGAGCGGTTGTCAACTGTGCTGACAACACAGGAGCGAAGAACTTGTACGTCATCTCAGTGAAGGGAGTGAAGGGGCGGTTGAACAGGCTTCCGGCCGCCGCTGTGGGAGACATGGTCATGGCCACAGTGAAGAAGGGCAAGCCTGACCTCAGAAAGAAAGTCATGCCTGCTGTCATTGTCCGCCAGCGCAAACCCTGGAGACGCAAAGACGGTGTCTTCATGTACTTTGAAGGTATTTCACATCTTTTCTCTGCACAATTGTATTTTGTTTTGCACTCAAAGAAGCATGAATAAAGCATGGCAGTATTCCAAATTTTTTTTCTTTCTTGCAAAGTTGCTCACAGTTAATAAGTGATTGTATTCCCTATATGTGTGATCAATTCTGATGAGAGGATCAAGACCATACATGTTTTCACAATCTGTTGTTGGCTTCCTGTTGTTTTTTGGTAATTACCATCGACTTTGTGGAAGGAAAAAAAAATTTGCAACCAAACTGGCTTGGTAATTGTATCTCAGTAATGTCAAGTTCTATGCCTCCTGAAATGAACGAGACCTGGAGTTTCTCAGCTCACTTATAGGGAACTCTTGAAAGGGAAATTTGGGGTTGATTTCTGGTGTGTTTTTTTGGCAGTATTGATGCATAGTTGTAAATTTGACAAAATGTCAACTGTTGCCTAATTTTGAAAGCGGTTTTGTTCTGTGAAATTATCATTTATTGCTTTTCCTTGTACTAGATTTATTCTATAGATTGTATTTTTAGTCTCTTGTGATATGTCAAACTTCCATGTATCTGACCCTTGACACCATGGTTTTCCTTCCACAGACAATGCAGGAGTGATTGTCAACCCAAAAGGAGAGATGAAAGGTAAGAACCCACCTCTGTTTGCCTGCCATTTTTTATTTACAGTGTTCGGAATACCCCCCCATTTAGGAAGTTTTTTCTTTGTATGTTATTGGCTGAACAGCTTTGAGGGCCAAATTGTTGTTGATGAAGCACATACGGCTTATGCAGGTCTCATCTAAATCAGTAGGTCTTGTGTTTGCTTGTAAGAAAATTTCAAGTTTAGGAGCTACTGCTTCAAAGAAAAATCATTCGATGAGTGCTTGCAACAAAACTGAAAGACATGAACATGCTGGTGGGTGTATAGGTTCTGCCATAACAGGACCGATTGGGAAGGAGTGTGCAGATCTTTGGCCCAGGATTGCTAGTGCAGCAAATGCTATCGTTTGAAAACTACAAATTAGTATCAATTCAAGATTTTAGCATAGCAGAATGTGCTCTGGTGCCAGAATTTGAAGACCCTGTGACTAAAGTGCTACTACAGAATTTCTGTGATATCCCAATTCTCTTTTGGCAGATTGAATCTGTTTTCTATTTTATGCGGTGCACCACCATCTTCTTTGAATATGATACTCACATGACGTCTCTGTGGTGTTGTGACTGAAAGTATTAACTAAATGTCTGATTGTTTATTGCATGAATGTTTGGATGTACATATCTGTTGTCAGCTTTTTTTTGTGTATCACTCAAGATGCACAAGGACACCTTGGATTCTACATTATGAGATTGGGTGAATGCAAGTTAATGAACTTTCCATTGCTCAAATGGCTCAAGCTGTGTGCAACATCTGCAAGAATCTTTCTCATCACTTTTAGATGATATTACTGAAGTTTCTTGACCTCAACAAGCGAGACGGGTTGTGTCTCTCTTCTGACTATCAGGATGCAATGGCAGAACTAACTTAGTATTTTGCCATTTGGGAATTATTACACCTATGTGCTTTATGTCTTATGGTATGCACGAAGGAGCTTTGCATCCATAATGACAACTTTGTAAGTTTTAGTTGAAATGATACATTAGACCTATAATGCCAGTTTTGGTATTGCTTCTGTGCATGCCTCGACAATCATACGGGGTCTTGAATGTGATTTGTTGCCAACATTTCCAAGGTCTATTTGCATTTCATGGATTGAGTTTGGAGTTTCATTTGGTTGTGATGTAACATCTGGGAAACAAAATTGTGTAGAATTTGGGGTAGTGTACTGGATCCATGGTTCCAATGCTGGCATGTTTCTTGGAGAGAATATAACAGCACCAATATGGCAGAGTATACTACACATGAGTAATCTTTGAAAATGGGTCGGACTCACAAGGCATCAGAGGTATGTGAAAGACAAGTTTGTTATCTGTCAACAGGCATTTGTTTCTTGGATGGTTGGAAGTCTTTTGTTTTGCTCTTTGAGGTCAGTCTTTCTGTTCTTCAAAGTTGCTGTTTTTATTTCAGAGTTCATGAAGAATTGATACACTAATCTGGGTTTCCCCAGATGAACAAAAGCTTTTTGACCTTTTTTTGTTTCATCTTATTGAATTGGTTATTTAATCTGCTTGGGGTCAGTAATGAATCTAGTGCCAGAATTTTGGATGCAATCAGATCTGTGAAGGAGAGCAATCACAAAAAAATGTCAAAAAGAATGTACAATTAGGGCAACAATCTTTGCTGAAAACATAGATGATTTTGTGTTTCTAGGGAATCTTAAGTGTATTTTGAATGCATTTTGCAACTTCTAGAGATATGTGTGGGTGCTTTTGACAAGATTTCAAGGGCAAAAGCATTTGTTGGATTTTGTCAATCTTTTTCTGTCTTTTCTGAACACACGAGTTTGCAGGTGAAGAATGAGGATTTCAAGGGTCAAAAGGATTTATAGGAATTTGTATGTTTTTTGCATTTCTTGTTTCTGAACACAAGGTATGCAGGTGAAGAATGAGAAATATAGAGCAGTGTTGCAGAAAGGAACAGTGGAGTTGCTGCTACTGTCAGAACCCGGGGATGAACCTGACCAAAACACACCTGAACACACATCCACAAAATTTCCAGTGCAGCCAGGATGTATGTCTGACATCTCTTGTGTACAATTGACGCCACAGTTTCTCATATATGGTACAGCAGGTGGCAGCATCTTCTACTATTGCTTGGATGACAAGGCTTTGCCATCCCTTGTCACACAATACTGCCATAATGATGGGGGAATCACCCGGTGTGCTTGGAATCTTTCATTTGTGATTTTGCTGATGGAAAGAATGCACCTGTGTTTGTTTAGACCTAAATTTCCTTGATCAATAGAAACCCAATCCAAGTCTGATTCAATCCCTCTTGGAACTTCTGCTGCTATTGCAAGATGAAACACCTGGTGTGTCCCTCAAGAAGGTTTGATTGTCTGCAAATTCTCCAGGCACATCTGCTAAGTCTTTAATTTTCTTTGTTTTGTATGCATGCGGCAGCTGTAGAAAGATCTCAGAAATGAGCAGCAGAAGATGAGAAATGCTGTTGCATATTGACCTATTGAATATGGATTTGGAACAGGATCTGGCCGAATGCTTTGGGCACAAGACTTCTGTATGAAGATGATCGGAAATTCATACATCTCTTCAACCCTCTTAATGACCAGGTTTTCCTTGCCACCTTTTTAAGCCCCACCATATTCAGGATGATGACTGCGATTTCTTCCTCATATTTTTCCCACTTTTGATGATCAACAAATTGTGGGCCATGATCTTAGAAAACTTATGGGAACAACAAAATGGGAATTTTTTTGAATCAAATCTGAAATTATGCTGCAGGTGCTTCTGGTTCCAAGCTTCAGGGGTGTGCTAGAAATGGTGCTTTGGGACATATGGGACCCGCATGTATTTGTACTGGCAGAGAAGAATCAGACTTTTGTTTATGTATACTCCCCAGTTAATATCTGGTCTCCATGCATCTCATTTTTGGGAGCTTTCAAACGGCCTTTCAGTGCTCATCCTGTTGGCCTCCAAAATGGCACCTTGACCTGCCAGGTAAAATTATGGTTGGTTTAGGCTACTTTACTTTCTGTCTACCTAATTATCTGCATGAAATTAAAACCAAGCTGATCATAAATTCTCTCACTTCTTCACAGATCCCATTCTGGTGAAATTTATTGAATGCCATGTGAATTTGTGAACATCCTGCCTCATGTGCATTTTATTACATCAGTTTTGGGGTGGGCTTTGAATTGCAGTTGGAGAATGGCGTGTTTGAAAATCTGACACTTCCTACTCATGTTGGGTTATTGTCTTTACACCTTCAGAATTCATAGAATTGTCTTCTCGGTTTCTACAACAGATTAACACTAATTAGAAACCTAATTATTTAGTCTGAGACAACACTCAACTAGAATTAGGCTTTGAAAGGTTTTGGGTGCCTTGGTGGTACTTGCAACAGAGACTGGGACATGGCAACACCCATGCAAGGGAGCGCTTCAAGCAAAATTTAGATCTTTTGCACTTAAAGGAAGCATGGACAGATGCAAAGATTCTGAATACCCCTGAGGTCAGTCAGTCTTCAGTAGTATTTTCATTACTGCTGTTTTGTTTGCAAATCAAGGCCTGAATTATGGTGATGCAGATACTTGGATCATACTTGACCAGGGTTGATTTTCATGCATTGATGATGAGCATAAATGTGATCCAGGTGTGGGACATCCTTACAAAAAAGGCAATGGAGCAAATGAAGATAGAGATAGCAATCAAGGCATGCCAAGACTCCTGTAATGCAACACTCCTCATGGAGCTAACCCAATTACAGCAGGTTGAAGAGCACTTTTTGTTGGCTGGTCATATTTTGCTACTTCTTCAGTTCTATGATGCAGCCCAGGTATGTATGTATGTACATATGTATATTTGTATTATCTCATGCACCAGTTGTTTGCTGTCAATGCTCTAGGATGCCATAATGAAAAAAACCCATTTTAAGTTCCTTTTTTCCTGAGTTCCAGCTTCAAGAAGGGCAGTGACATGAGAAGATGTAACAAAATTCTTCAACTGCTTTTTTTCAGGGGGGGGGCCTTGAATTGTGTACAGGAGGCTTTTCTGAAGTCATCCCATCCACAAGCTGCTTGTGACATGCGGTGTCATTTGCAGCAATGGGATAAGGTCCAATCTCAAGACTGCATCCTTGTTGTTTTTGCTGTAATGATAACCTGGGCTCTGGTAGTCATGGGGAGCTGGGGGGTGGGTGGTCGGCTGTTGTGTCTACAACAGGCTCTAGAGCTAGCTGAGCAGTTGAATTTGCCAATGACCGAAATAATAAGGGAGTATGCACAACAGTTGGAGATGCGTGGTGATCATCGCCTGGCACTTTCTCACTATGAAAAGTACTTGAAGTCTGATGTATCCAAACAGGCAAACCGCTATCTTGCTGAGGTCTACCCCAGGAAATTCCTATCCTTTCTTTTGAGTTTCCAATGACCATCATCTCAATGAAGCAAACTTCATAAGACCATGTGGCACTGCAAAAACAAAACACTAAAGTTTGACAAAAAGACAATACTGTTCCAAGGTAAAAAAGACAAAAACCCAATGCATATTCTTCTTTGAGACTCGGATATATCTTCTTTTGTGGCAGGCTGGATTTGCACGAATGTGCATTCAGCTTGGGGATTTGTGGAAGGGCCGACAAATGGCAATCCAGTGCAACAATACACAGTTGTATCTGGACTGTGCTCGGATTCTCGAAGGCCTTAATTTGCTTCAGGTATGAGTTTCTCAATGTGATCAAAACGTCAGGCAGAGATATATATAGAGATCTTAAGAACTTGAGAAAAATTTGAGGTATGATGAATGGGATAATTCTTTTGAACTGCAGGATGCAGGGGAGATGTATGAGCTAGGAGGACAGATAGAGAAAGCAGCAGGGCTTTATATTACTGTCAAAAGCTACACAAAAGCACATCCACTTTTGGACCGCATTGCTAGTCCAAAGCTTCAAATTGAGGTTAGTGGCCATGACATGAAATAAAATTTACAGCCTCAGAATTTCCCTTCTTGCAAGTCCAACGCCACTACAAGTTCAATCACCAAATCCTTCTATATTGCTAGTTCCTGAATGTGTTTTACCAGAGGAGAAGTCATTTTGAATTTCGTAGTTTTGGGATTTGCATGTACACAGTATGCTAAAGCAATGGAAGCTGACAAGAAGTTTGCAGAGGCTGCTACTGCATATGAATTAGCTGAGGTAACAAGATTGAGAATTGAAAAACTCAACCTGAAATGCTCATGTTATAAGTTCCTCCTCAATCTTTGCATTGTCTCTCAAGAACATTCTCACTAATTAATTAACCCTTTGTGCTTCAATGCAGGAAGATCCATGTCCTGCAAAGGTCAGTCAAAATGGGGGTTGTGTATGCAATGGCATAATATTGACACTTAGTCTTTATATCTTTCTTGTGGCAGGATATTGACAATGCTGTACGATTACAACTTGGATCACTTGGGAATCCGGCCAGAGCATTTTCCATTTTACGCAAGGTTTGTGCAATGACTGTCTGTAAGTAATAACATGCAGGCACCTCATGTGCTACAGACTATTTTGTCCATGTTGATTCGATGTACTCCTCACCAATGTCTCAGAGAAGAAGAGGAACAAAAAGTCCATGTTATTATGTCCATCCAAACAGAAGATTAGTATGTCCATGTGCCAGACAAGATCAATGGAAGGAGCAGCTATGGCAGCAAAGTATTGTAAACTTACTGGCGATTTTGACAATGCAATTGAATTTCTCATCATGCAAAAGAGGTAATCAATCTTTGCAAGCTTAATATTTTAACTCTTCGAACACACATATGAGGACAAATCCATGGTAGTAGCCCTTCACATTATGACACAGGAATTGAATGAAGATCTCACATTTCTTTTGGAGATCTTGAAGAATGCAATTGCCTGTCACTCTTGTTTGGAGTTTTAAGTACACATGAGGGGATTTAAAGGAGACCTACTTAATTTATGCTTTGTGGGTTGTGCCAGTTGCACCCATACGAGGATATATGCTTTGTGGGCTGTGTCCATGAGAGGATTTGTGCTTTGTGGGTTATGCTGGTTGCACCCCTGAGAGGATTTATTGTGCTTTGTGGGTTGTTCACATGAGAGGATTTATTATGCTTTGTGGGTTGTGCCCATGAGAGGATTTATTATGCGTTGTGGGTTGTGCACATGGAAGGATTCATGCTTTGTGGGTTGTGCCCATGAGAGGATGTACTATGCTTTGTGGGTTGCGCCCATGAGGATATATTATACTTTGTGGGCTGAGGTTTTCTGAAGCTTTGGTTTCTTGGACATTATCAGGACACAAGAGGCAAGTGAGCTGGCACAACAACACAACAAAATGGACATCTACACAGAAATCGTTAAAGACGTTGCCACCAAAGATGAATGCCTTAAGTTGGCCAGGTAATTTTTCTTTCTTGAGAAAAGAATTGACAAATCTAATAACATCAAACAACTTGGGTTTACATTGTTGATTAATTCAAAGGGTTGATTATAACACCAGATCCAAAAATAAAGAATTCTGTTTTTTCTTCCAGAAATTTACCTTGGGAGTATGAAATTCACTAGAGATGTTCAAGGAACTATAGGTACTATGAGTCTATGGAAAGCTATGAAAAAGCTTGTGCATTATTTGAGAAATGTGGAGAACCCAAGCAAGCTCTCCACCTTTATTTGCATTGGGGAACTGCCACAGGAATTGAGCTTGTAAGTTACTGATTCAACTACAACAGGTTGCAGTTCAGTTTCAATGCTTCATTTTGACTTGGAAAAAGAGTACTTAGTAGAACAGATAGCCAGATTTGAAAACATCTACTCAATAATGTGTCATGATCATGCCTGGAATAATTGACATGCTTATGGTCAAGTTAGGAGTGATAGATTTTTGTGTGGAAACTCGTGTTCTTCTACAGGCTATTGAATTGGTTGGAAGGTTACGGTGTGATGCACTCACATCCCAGCTATTAGACTACCTCACGGGGGAGATGGATCAAGGAGTTGAAAGAGGTCCCAAATACTTGTTCCAACTACACACCATTCTTGGCAACTATGATCAAGCCACCAAGGCTGCACTCTTAATTGCACACCAAGAGCAGGTCCAGTATTACTAATCTTGTCCTAAATCATGTTTTTTGTCTACAACATCAAGCATATAGTTCAAAAAAGACACCCAATTTGAAGGGACAACATTCACACACTTTTTGAGCTGCCATTGCAAACTTGATCTCTTTTGACACATGAATTCAGAGTTCATGTGCACACCCGATTTTATGCTTGAGACACCAAGTAGTTTTATTGATGCTTACAAAGGGGGAAAACACTTGGGTGGGAATGGAATTGTCCAGGAGACAGGGAACTACAAAATGGCACATCAACAACTACTAGGTTTTTGTAAAGTCTTGCAAGCTCAAAAAAGATGTGTGCCACTTGAGCTTTCCAAGCAGCTCATGCTGTTGCATTCTTACATTCTTGTCAAGACACTCATTCACCTAGGAGACCACCGGTATGGAGAAACTAACTAAAATGCATTTAGTTTGACAAATGAGCAGAGAATTTCTGTGATACACAGTCGACCAAGGCGTATAGAAGACATCTCAATACTACTCAAATTATGAAAAGAATAGGCCGATAGCTTTACATCAGGGAGGATGATATGAATTTGTGGGTCATGAGACAGGTCAAGTGCAAGAATGCTCATCCGAGTGGCTCGGCACATAAGCAAGTTTCCAGCACATGTGACCCCAATCCTCATCTCCACTGTTATTGAATGCCAACGCTCAGGTTTGAAGAGAACAGCATTTGAATATGCCTCCATGCTTATGCGACCTGAATACCGGTACACCCAATTCTTGTCTAATTTACTGCATGTTTGTTCAAAGCTATTTGAACTCAATGGCACACATATATACATTCAACAGTTGCAAATTGAATTAGATTGCTTCAACCAGAATTATCAGATCAACTGCCTAAACCCATAATGGGATGTTGTATTTTCAACCTGTGCAAGTCTGTTGAATGCATACAGAGGGAGAGTAATATTGCACCAGTTGAGAATTACATTATCAGATGCATTACGATTTATTGTATATTATTATAGATTTGGACTTGGGAGGTATTGATGATGAAACCAATCAGCTTGGTCTTTTGTACAGGAGTGCAATATCTGTGGCATATAAGCGCAAGATTGAGAACATTGTGAGGAAGCCAGAGAAAATAGAGGAAGAGGAGTCTTTAGCACCATGCCCAACTTGCTCCTTGGAGATTCCAGAAACACAGCTTGATTGTCCTGCATGCTGTTGCACCATCCCGGTTAAAAAAACAAATCTCTCCAACCAACCATCTCTCTCCCTCTTTCATTTCACATTCCTTCCACTACTTGATGTGCAGCTGATCTTACTCCCAATTGATTTCAATTTTCAAGTGCAAAGCTGCAAACTTTTTTAATACCAACACATCAAAATTATTAAAACTGATCAAAAATACTAAGATTGCTTGCTAATGCTTTCATGAGAGTACAATCATGGATACTTAAATTCTGATGCCTAAGTTGATGCTTGTATTGGCAAACTTTCGCAAAACTTTTGGGCATCATGTAGCATGTCTTTTCAACTCATGAAACTAGATAACAAAACCTGACTTCAATTCAACTACCCAAATCAAACTATGGGGGACATCAACCTGCCCTTCTAAAGGTCCTGGGTTCCTCGCACACTTGCGATGAATAATTTGCCCAACACCCATCTTCACCCATCTGTTATACCTGTTTGCATATATGCAAACTGAATGGTTTTATGTGGTTGTAATGTGGGTTGAGGTTTGCAGTTTTGCATTGCAACAGGTCGACATATGGTGCTTGGAAATTGGAGCCAATGTCCCCATTGCAAATTCTCAGCTCTCATGCAACAGTTTCTCAAGGTGCAAACAAGTCATTAGCAAAACCTACATCAATCCAATTTATCATACTATACTAAGTTACAATTTAACCCTAAACCTTAAACCCTAGACCCCTTCCAATATTTTTTTCCAGCAAGTTGCAAATTTCAATTTTGATGACATTCTATTAGTGCCTTTTTCAACCTGCAACCTTCCATGCCAAATTTGCTTGTTCAGCTCATTTCTAAACCCTTGGTATTGATAGGTCATTGAAGTGGAGAAAGTTTGCCCAATGTGCCTCCAAATTGTGGATCCTGCCGATGTCAAGGAAGTGTTGAACCCACTCGAAGAAATGCAAGATTGCCTGTGATAAAATGTTCTTTTGTAAAATCACAATGGTTCCAATCAGAGGATGTTAAGGACCTTTTGCTTACCATGCCAAATTGATATGTGAACAAACATATTAAATTAAGGACCTTTTACTTCTCATGCCAACTTGATACATTTGATTAACACAATAAATCAAAGGACCTTTTGCTTACCATGCAAAATGATACATTTTTTAACACAATAAGTCAAGTTACAAAAGGTGTAACAATTGATTATAGAAGTGCTATAAACACTTGATTAGGTTGATAATAAGGGGTTTTGAGGAATCTTCCAAAAAAATTTGCAAAGTTGTAGTCTATGTGCTGGTTGACCAAATTGCTAAAGAAGTAGCGACCTCAAGAAATTTATTTGCTTAGATAGATCCCAGGTAACCCAAAAATTGTAGATTGTGAATCATTCATGTCATTGTATTTTCTAAACAGGTGAGTGGGTGGAGGGTTTAGTCCCGGGCTACGCATTTGTGAAAGAGGCCAAAAAGCATTGTCAGTATTAGATAATTAACAAAGAGACATGGTTAGTTTATCTATCCAAAAACTCAATTGTTTTAAAGGCACATCTTGAGTTTGCTGGATCCATTCTTTGGCGATTTCTCTCTTGTGGTTTTTGTGCACATTATTTGTTAATCTGAACATCTCAAGCCAATGCTAGCCTTAGTGGTTGGGATTCATACTTGCATTTTATGTGATAGTTCTGGGTTTTCTTATCATGTCATTCTAGGTGCACATGCCTGATGTTGGAAATACTAAAAAAGAAACTGGTCCCATCATCATATTTATTTTCACATGTTTATCATGAATGGTCATTATTTATATAGTTGTTTCCACACCCCTTTACCAAGATCAAGGCATCAATAAGGTAGTCCCAAGTCCATCCTCTTTTTCCATAGAAAGGATGCAAATATCACCCACAATTTTTTGTGATGTCCTAGGACCTTTTCTATTCACCATGTGGCACTTATTTGCCCATTTCATGTAAAAAATTGGATGTTCTAGATCTTGGATGTTGTCAAAATTGTTGGTTAGTAGGTAAAGCTTTTCACATTTGGAAATTGGTTATTGATGTTTAAGAATAGAATCTTTGATGAAGTAGATAGCAATAATTTAGCTATTTAAGTTATTGCATTTGAAACGGGGGAAAACCTAGGAGAAACAAAGTGTGATGACATTCCACTTCACAATTGTAATACTCCAAATGACAACTATTTTACCTTGATATCGTGACCAAAATTTAAGTCATGACATTGGGCTGAAAATTAAGTCAAACTTTCACCACAATTAAAATGCATAGAAAATGGAGGTTCAAAAGAAAGCCCTTGAGTCTCAACAAGAGCATTGACCTTTCTTCTCATGGGAGAAAATATTGTAACCCTAATTGGGCTCACAACAAAAGTGGAAGCAAGATAAGGAATTGCAGCAAAAGTGAGCTTCTAGAGGGATTTTCTTTGAACCTAATGAGCACTATTGTAAGCCTTGAAGGCTACATATGTGTAGTTTATTTTTAAGGTCCACAAGTCATAGTTTTCCAAATGGTTTAGTTAGAATGCTAACAACATGGTCTTATGATGAAACGTGTTCCACATGTATTTCCTTGCACACAACTTTATCGCTTGAAGTGAAGTTGCATCTCCATGTTCTTCATGCAAGCATGAAAGACTATATCGTTTATGAGTTTCATATAGTGATCATCACACTAGATGGCGATAGTTTTTTCATCTTGGACACCAATTTGTCCAAGTAAGGTTTTGAACTAGATTCCCTTTTTTGTACCTTTAGTGATAGCCTTGTATTCATGCAAATAATTTCTTACCTTGTATTGTTGGAAATGTGATAGGTCCAAAACCTAAACAAAATAAGTATTTACCTAGTAGTTGATTAATGTGTTGCATGGTTTCCAACCCAATCAACATCAATAAAACCTCTCATGATATTGTCCTTTTTCTCATTAAAAAATGTTACAATTTAAAGTTATTTTGTTGTAATGTGTTTCATTGCACCTCAGTGGGCTTTCTAAAGTAGAGACATAGACCTATTAAATACATTCATGACATAATAAAGATTTGGCTTTGTGAGGTAGGTAAATGTAAATTTGATATGCAATCCATTATGCATCAATTTAGTTAGATTAACCTCCTTGGAGCCCATGTTAGGAACAAGTCATAGCTCTTCCATCATAAGTATTTAATCTGGAGTTGAACCCTACCAAATTCTTGAAGGATCTCAATGACATAATTTTTTTACTGAATGAATGTCCCATCAATGATATAATCAAAATCCACTCCAAAATAATCCCTAAAACATCCAAAAGTCAATATCTTGAACTTATTTCAACTAAATGATTTTGGCTTTTGTGATTTCTAATCAAATGATTTCAAATCCTTTATCTACAATACAAGCATTTTTAATTCCTTCATTTTTCATAAATGATATAACCTACAATTTGCATATGGCCTTTTGAGACCCTACTTTTGAAGATAAATATCAAACTTGTCATACATACAAGAGCATACAAAGGTTTGTGCAATCAACATATTTTACATTTTTATCTTAAACTATACCAAAGCCAAGCTAGACCATGTACACTTTTTCAAGTAAGTCCTACTTTTAAAATGTAGTGTTAATGTGAAGATGGTACATATATAAGCCATTTAAACTTTCATAAATAATTTTTGAAAAGATTTAAGCCCCTAAGAACTTTGTGATGCTTAAATGTTTTGTAGTAATAGGGAATATTAAATACATTTTAAAATCACTCAAAATTTCAGAATTTTATAACTTTGTTCTTTATGAAATTCAAGGTCTATTTGAAGTTCATGAGTCCTTTGTGACATGTAAATTTGATGCATATATAGTGTTTAAAACAAGTTGTAGCTTACAATACAAGAAATTAAACTTTAAAATAATCAACATGCATGTTTTGGTATGATTTGACATTGTGATCGTGTTTTAAGATGAACCACATAATCTAGCAAAATTTATACATTTTTTAATTTTCATATTTATTAAAAAACTATTAACACAAAATATGTGATATATTGGGGCAACTATAAATATTTTCAATAACAAGTTACAAAATATATCATTCAAAAAAAATTTATGAAAACAAATTGGGCAAAAGGACCTCAAAAAGACATAGTCCCTATTCTCAAATAAACAGATTGACTCATTAACTTTCTTTTGGACCCAAGTGAAAAAAAATATTTATTTGCCAAAATATTTGTGATGTGTGACTCCAAAGTTGTACACTTTGAGCAAAATGTTCATGAAGTATGTAATGTTCACAACTTCATTTCACAAACAGTAAGGAACCTTGGAATTCAAAGTTAAACTCTTGGCTTTTCCCAATTTTGTTTAATTATTTTTTGAATATTTCAAATATGTTCAAGATGTTACAATATTTTTTTGAAAAATATGTCCAAGTGCATTCATTGATCAAGTCATCAATGTATGTCATAAAATAGGATGACCTTGATAACTTATAACATTGATAGTCTGATCCAAAATTATCAATTTGAATCAAGTCAAATACTTGTTCAACTCAATTCAAGTTATTTCTTTGCAACCTTACCTAATGTTGTTTCCCAAGTATGCACTCTTCATGGATGTTATCAACTAATGATAATTTTAATTAAGACATTAATCATTAAATGTTGAGATGTCATGAAATGCAAACTTTTGAAGTTGAAATGTCCCATTCTTTGGAGCCAAAGTTTTGTCATTTCAAAGTTTGAATAGTAATGTGAATATACATTTTTACATTTTCATTTCTAATTTTAAGCTTGTAAAACTCATTTTTGAAATCCCTATTGCCTCTAATGAATTCTTAAGATCATTTTTGCAAACAATGACGTAATTTTGAAATCAAACATTACAATGTGACTTTAATTATTGACTGAACAAACCAAAAATAAATTCTTAATGAGTCAAAGTATATAAAGCACATCAAAAAAAAAATTCATTCCAACATTGGCATGGTAAAATTCACATTGTTAATTTACTCGTCAATAAACATGGACTTAGCCCCTTGCAAAGTGAACCCTATTTACTCTTTTGAACTCTTTGATCTTGTTTAAAGCTTGTTTGTTCAACGAGATGTTAGTAATGTGTTTTACATAACACTTATATCTATGTACCAACATTTTTTCTTTTTGTTTAAGGTTGAACATATTAGTGAAGGCAACATCCAATAGGTATCCTTTGATCAAGTTAGGGGCATCCCTTTCAAGCTTGTCCTTAAATGGAAGGCCATCTTGTATAATATACATAGAATATTTCTCCTCCCTTTAATAGATCCAAGCTTTTGATGGTTTTCTAAGCATTCTTAAACCTAGTGTTCAAAATTGCTACACAATTAACATGGGCCAATATACTCTATGAGGTTTTTTAATGAAATCCATGCCTGCCATGTAATTTCCCTTTATCTTTTTTGTTTTGTATTTCATGATGTCAATGCGTTTGAACCAGTTTAAGGAATT
>Ga0116229_10005678_pt1 | contig 20238 bp, 16 predicted proteins | sample S1TSphgellanicum_3_FD_87313 | JGI IMG/M metagenome (GOLD analysis project Ga0116229, IMG submission 87313) | Host-associated microbial communities from peat moss isolated from Minnesota, USA - S1T2_Fc - Sphagnum magellanicum MG | ecosystem: Host-associated > Plants > Peat moss > Unclassified... | reverse complement strand
GATTATAGGATATTTTTAATAATTATGATTACTTAATGAAAATATGATTTTAATATTATTATCTAGCTTAAATTAATAATTAGCTTATGATGTTTATATACATGTAGGTTAATTAATGTAGCCTATTTACACCAATATTTTAACATGAATAATAAAATTTAAATATATAATACCTATTGAGTACATATATATGATTTATTATCATTATAATTATAATAAACGTTTAATTAATAATTATGATTATTTAGAATAATATTTAATAATATCATATTAATTTATATTGAATAATTTTTTAAAATCAAATTTACATTTTCTAAAAAAAATTCCAAAATAAATAAAATCAAACATATTTAAACCATGGTGTAGTTTAACTTAATTTAATTTAACATAATTTAATTTAGCTTAACTTAATTTAACCATTGTTAATTTTAGCCTAATTTAATTTAGCCATAAATATTATAGCTTAACTTAATTTAACCATAATTAGTTTGGCCTAACTTAATTTAACCATATTTATTTTAATTTAATTTAATTTAGCTTAATATAGTTTAGCCTAACTTGATTTAACCATAATCAGTTTAGTTTAATTTAGCCATGGTTAATTAAACTTGATTTCATTTAACTTAATTGATACTAGCCATAATTAATTTAACCTAATTTATTTTAGTCATGGTTATTTTAACCTAGGTTAGTTTAGGCTAACCTAAGTTAGCATGGGGTTAACCTTAGTATTAGAGGTACATAATGTTATTATATATAACCTATGTAGATATATTAAGTATAGTAATTTAAGTATGTAAAAGTTTAGATTATTATTTTTATGACACATGTCCATGTTGTACACATTTAGTTGCATGTTAGTTGCACACACAACCATATGGCCCAAAAATTATACAATACCAAATTTGTAATTCCAAACATGACCAAGATAGTTGCAAATGACAACTGGTTGCATGCCAATTACATAGTGACTGGTTGTAAATGACAAACCACTGTTGAGTATTATTGTGTATAGTCCTTTGAAACACTACATGTAACACATTAAAATTACCTTATGTTTATTCCATGAGCAAAAAAATGATAATGAGATTTATTTAACACTTGCACATGATAATATTTAGGTCCATGTGACATCTAAAAGACACCCTACCTATTGCAATTTCAAAGGTAAAACAACTTGGGGTATGTAACGAATGTTGTACATGTAACAATTGAAGTTGAAGTAGCTTCCATACAAAACATTTTCATCTCCTCATGCAAATTATCAAGGCCCATGTCAGTTACCAAGTTTTTCATGACATCATCTTCTTCACAAAAGCCCTAGCTCCACATCCAATATGGGTGAAAAAATTGCTCACATATGGAACACTTATTGTTAACGCTTACAAGCTCCCCCAAACAAAATGGATGATACATTTGTTTGTAAGAAGTCACAATAATGTCATTATAATGGAATCCCTACAAACAAAACCCATAAGGCTTGATAACCAAAAAGGCGGGGTTATCATAACTGACATGGGCATTGGGATGAATTAAGGGGTTTGGCCGAAAGGAATTGCCACTCATTTTCTTCATGCTTTCAAGTTGCTTCTAAATTACTTTTTATTCAACTTCTAAAACCAAAATTTCTCGCTTTACCTCAGCAAGGCATCATCTAGCCTTAAGGAATCCAACTCAATGTTTGTTAACAATGTTTCCCCAAGCACAACTCATTCCATTTTCTCCTCCAGAATGCTCCTTTTGAATTCAAGTTACCTATGTAGGGCATTTTGTTCAATCCGTAAAAACCCCAATTCACTAAAGGTTTTACTAACAAGACCTTCAACTTCAAGTTTACCTTTAGCAGTTGTTGGAGATGTAACCTCTGCCTTCAATATTTCCACTTGCAAAATAAATATAAATGGTAAGTTTGAAATGAGCAAGCTCAAAATTCCTATACATTCACATGGCATCAAAACAAAGAAGACCAAATCAAAACAAATAAAGCCAAAACATTTGCATACCTTTTGTTCAAGCACCTAAATCACTCATCAATCTCATATGTTGACATTCATTTTGGGAAATGGCATTTTGCACATTTAATTTAGTTGGCCTTCAATCTTCCACATTAAATTTCATCCCTACAAGTTTATCAGAAATCTTACTTTTTTTTTCCTCTTGAATTGCAATCTTGGTTTTGCACTACTTCAAGAGGTCTTGCATGAGGACATATACCTCTCTCACTATTGCAAATTCTATGGGTGAAATACCATACATGGATAGATCGATGTTTCTCTATCAAAATTATCACCGCATTGGGCTACTCAAAGTTGTAGAATTTACAATCAATTTGTCAGATCCCTCCCCTCCACCTCTTTTAGAAAAATCTGTAGATCCGCTTTTCATTAGTTTTGTTTCTTCTCTATTGGCTTTTTCTCAAACTATTGAAGCAACAACCCTAGCCCAATTAACTTTCTCACCCTTCTCTTATGCAATTTAACCTTTCACAAATGAAATCATAAACTCGTTGTTTGTCATTTGGTTTGTACCATACACTTTCCAATAAAGTCTAAGTAAATCCTTCCTCATTCCTAGGTGAAGATTCAAGTTGGTAGTTTTGAAACCCTTAGATGATGGCCCAAATACTTCTGCTATGTTTGCATCATACACAATATTTGGAGGAAAATTGGCCTTGGGGTTGAATCCTTCATCACTCAACTTCCTAACAGTCATGAAGTAGTTTCAATTTGATCTTCGTAGAGAACATAATCCCATGGAGGAAACTTAGAGTTTGCCTCCCTATTCACTTTCTTGTATGCTTTCTCCATCATAATTTGTCATGTATGCTCTCTATAAACAAAACAACAAGCTTCTTGAAATCTAAAACCTTCAACAAGTTTCTTGAAACTAAAACCTTCAACTACACTATCACATTTCCAGAAAGAACTTGCGATGAAGCTAGATTTAAGCGAACTCAATGGACAATAAAATGGAAAGTCTCCCTACTAGGGTTTGAAGTCCACACGTAACCACTTTAGACTTGCAATGGACCTGTTTTGAAACATGCAATTGAAAATTCTTGTGTCATCCACATGCACATTGAATTCCATCCATTTTACATTGGATTTTAGAAGACTTGACACAAGTCTTGACCTAAATTCAAAATTTCCGCCAAGGCATTTTAGTTAATTAACTTTATCCTAGGTTTGCCACATCATTAATATTTCCTTATGATTGCTTTTTAAGCAAAGGACAAGCAATTGCAACTGGTTCCTAATACCATGGTTGGACCCAAGATATAAGTAATTAGTTTTAATTCCTTTAAAATCTAAATCCCAAAAATTGAATTTGAAATCTATGCAAAAATTGACTAAAACAAAACATGAAATTTTGATGTTGATGGCTTTGATGAATATTTGTAAAAAAATTATAATGAAATTTATTTGTTAATGATTAATTTGTCTGAACTATTCTACATAATGAAAATTTATTATTGCTTTAAGGTAATAATGTTGTTGAATTTATTAATAAATTTGGGTGAGTTTGAAACCCATCAAAAGCCCCAAGCATTTCTATCCCTAACTCCTAATGTAAAGGGAGACATTAATTAACCTACTTGGAAATTTCAATAGGTGTCAATCATATATTCTTGACACCAAAAGTAGGGGAAAAATGTGGGATAAAAATAGAGGCACAAGATGAACAATGTTGGCTACTATGTAGTAGGGAGTTCTTGCAATCTTTTCAACTAGATTTTGAGAAAATTGCAAGGCCAAATTTTGGATTGTTTCAGATTTTCATTCTTTTGCAAATTAAACCTAGCAACCAATATTGTTGCATTTGCTAATATCCATACCCCAATGTTCTAACACTTATCAATAAATTTGGGTGACCTTGAGACCCATCAAAGTTCAAAGTTAGCCCAAGTATCTCAATTCTCTATTTTTGACACCAAGAGTAGGGAAAAATAATGTGATAAAAACAAAGACACATGATGATCAACAATGGTTGCTATGTAATAGGGAGTTCTTGCAATCTTTTAATTTTCACCAATTGCAAGGCTAGATTTTGGATTTGGGTGTATTCACAATTGGGGTACCAAAAAGGAATGACATGTATTTAAAGGATTGTAAAGGACAACTTCGAATTTTTTTTTATCTTACATTATTATAGTTATGGGTCCAAGCACTCTATTAGGAGATGCATGTGCCCCCTTAGACCAATGCTTTATTCTTAGAATCTTTTAGAATCTTTTTAATATGTCTTTCAAAAAAAAATTATAATTAAAAAAAAAATTCTTAGTACTATTATGTTAAGGTGTATATTAAAAAATGTCATTAAAAAAATTTCAAATTGTGCTTTTAGTGTCAAAACAACTTTAAGCTTCTTTTATGCAGCTTTTAAGTAATGGTTACAAGAGATTAAAAGTCCTTATGCATATTTTTCACTCATTATATTGATTCCAAATTTTTATGACATGTAAATAATGTATTCATAATAACATTTCATAAAAATTATTCTATTTATAATTTTATTTTCTTATAATCCAAAATTCAAAAAATTAAATAGTGGTTACAATTGATTTTGGTACATGCTAGTATGACTGCACCCTTGTAGTGAATTGTTATATGCCAATAAATAAAATGATGTCTTGTTAAATTAATAAAACATTCTAAAATAATTTGGATACTATGTAAATGTCATTTTGAATCCTGTAAGTTAATTATATCAAATGTCCAAATTGTATTTTTTTTAAAGGAAAAAAAAAAACATAAAATCGTACAATTGATTTCAAACTTTTTGTACAATAAAAACATGGCCCCTTCTATGAAAGTATATGAACTTGATGAAAAATCAAATTATACAAAAATTTCAAAGTCTTTAAATTTTGAAGGAACGGGTTGCATGGAAAAGGATTTTCTTAAAAACCATTTGATAAAAAAATTGTGATAAATGGGTTCAAAATGTCTAGCTTGAAGTGGATGTCACATGTGTAAGAAAACATTTTGCCCAAAAACTGTTTGGTTATCCATTGCAATTCATTTTTGGAATTTTTGGAATTTTTGGGAATTTTTGCATTGTTGGCTATGAACCAAAATATTCATACACAATTATGTATGAATGTGAAAACTCACCATCACCACATGAATTATCTTAAATTGGACTATTCAATTTTTTTCACTTAAATTTGTTTCAAATAAATGCTATTTGCAAAAAATATCCCCATAAAAGTCCTTAAGTCCTTTTTCCTTTTTTAGGAACCCCAACCATGAATAAGCCCATTTGTGAATTATGTATGTTGTGAAACATTCATTCTTTTGGAAAATTAAACTATAGAAACCAATATCACTACATATACTCAAATTCTAACATCAAAGTTTTAGTAATCATTAAAGATTTGGACCATATTGCCGCCCAAAAAGTTGAAAGTGGGACATTCAATAACCTACTTGGGCATTTCAACAACATGGGTGCAGTTCACTAGTTCCCGTTCACTACTACAAAATGTGGGCACAATTCATTAGTTTTCGTTCATTAGATCAATGAATTCACTACTTTTCAACTAGTCCCCATTTAAAAAGACTAGTGAATTCATTCAAAATCTAATGAAATCATTTAGCGCACAAGGACACCTTTTGTTGTAGTGCAACTCTTGATCCTATATTCTCAACACCAAGAGTAGCAAAATGTGGGGGTAAAAATAAAGATAGATTGGATTGGAAAAAAATGTAAAACCATAATTATTGATGGTATGTTTTCAAACATTCAACCTAAATTTTGGATTTTTTTAATTTCTTGGAACAATGCAACTATCCTATAAGCATTCTTTGGAAACTATTATGGTTATTGACCACACATATTTGGTAGGGCCAAATGCATGAAACAAAGATTGTTGTAGTATAAAGAATGGAAGATATTTCCAATGGAAAGTATATGAAGGAAACTAGAAAATTCACATGAAAATGGTGGTGATGAGAAAAGGGAAAGAAAAAAAAAATGCCATATAGAAAAGTATATCACAAGAATCAAAACGAGAAAAAAAATTTTAATTAGAATTTTCCACCCAACTTGAGGACTACACAAAGGTTCATGCTAGAGCGGTCCATCCCTAAACTCAACATAGAGACAACCTATCTCATTCTTGAACTTTATCATTTATGAACACTTTGATTGCAAAATCATATAAATTAAGAGGATTCCTAACCCTAGGTGGTGAAACGTAAGAAACAAAGACTTGGGCTTGACCTTTAACATACAAAGGCAATATAAAGTCCCTTGGGGGACTAGAGTTGAAATCTTCTATTGCAAGAAAGGGTAACATTATAGAGAGACCTTTGCATTTCAAAACGAAAACATAAGGACATCAAGGAAGTAAAAATGGAAGAAAAAGAAATAACAATAGAAAATAATAGAGGTAGATTTACTCACAATCCAAGATTTTCTTAAGCTGCCTATCCACTGGGGAATTTTAGTCATCAATGTTAACAACTAGGTGGGTTGCCTCGGGGATAGAAACAATAACTAGGTGTTCAAGAACCTTGGTGAAGACATCCATGTCTAGCTCCAAAGCCAGAACATGATGGTGAAAGGCATGGCACGCCCTGATGTTGTTGCCTTTAAGAGGAATGAGAATGAAAACCAAGATTAGAAACAAACAAACAAAGCAAGAGCTAGGGAAAAGGGAGGAAACAAACCTATGGATATGGACAAGTTAGCAACAAAAGACCCTGCTCTAAAGCACACCTCAATGAGGACCTAAAGGGTGAGTGGATGGAATTCCTTGGCTATTTGAATTGGGTTTCTAGTCTTGGACATAGACATGGAGGATATGTTTGTCCAATTGTAAAGGACATCCTCTTTAGGAACATTGATACCTTTTTGTAAGAAGTCCTCAGAAGGAGGGGAAAAACGAAATGAGCTCATTGAAAAGGATGTCAGATGAGGAGCCCTGACCAAAAGAGTCACCTAACTTAAGATGGTCTGCAACATTCCAAAAGATAATATTTGAGAAAAGGAAGCTAGGAAATGAATGTAAAGAAGGAAAAAAAAATGGGAGCCCATACCTTCAAGGAAGGGTCCTCAAAGTTCACAAGTGGGAGAGAATTAACGACCACCCACTTCATGTGAATCTAGAAACCATAGTTCTCCAAATAAAGTCTGATCTCCTTGAGAACTTGGCGATCATTTAGGTGGAAAAGAAGCACAACCTCATCAACAGGCAATAATTTTTCTATGAAATAAAAATGGATATTATCCAATCTTCCCCTTGCTTGTTCCAAAGGGGGATCTCTGGGGAGCTAGGGGAGACCAAAGGAACATGAATGTTTTTCGGGATGTCAGCAAGAACAAAGTTCACCTTGTCTTCAGGATTGACCTACACACTAAAGGGAAGATGTAAGAATTAATAAATATTTGGAATTGGAAACTATCAAAGAAAACTAAGAGGCATTGAAATGGATTAACCTCATGAATGAACACAAAGATCTTCTTAAACACCTGCGACCACTTCGTAGAAGAAACCTTCTCCTTTGCAATACTTGGCCAAGACAATGGTAATGCAGTACAATACCATCTAGGGGGTTTGCAAAATGGCAATATGAGGGGAATTGGGTGAACATGTGTGAAGCAAGGTGGGTGCACGCTTTCAAAATCTTGGTTTGGCATTCCAAATGGAGAAGAAAAAAGGCCACTGGGGTAGCCTTAGGGTAACCTTCTAGGATAATGTCCTTGTATCTTGTGTCCTGGGATTCTTGGCATTGGTGCTTAATTGTCATTGCACTTACATAACCTTTTTTCCCCTTTTTTGTTAATTCTAGACCATAAGACATGGCCCAAATGGTCAATGAAATAAAAAAAGACAAAAGAATTTTTAAAATTTTTTTTTAGGCTCAATGGCCCTTCAAAATTAGAAAGTCTTAAACTCCAAAATTGTTGAAAAAATGGTCATTGTTTTAATGCAATGTTTATTAAACAATTGAAATAGAGGACCATTTGAAATCCTCTTAGAAATTAAAAAAATCCAAAAAGGTGAAAAAATGCATTCCTTTTATGTTCCTGAAACTAGGAAATTTGAATGTGATGTTTTTGAAACTTTTCCTTTGAACATTCATTAAGAATATTCATTTTTAAAAAATGATTTGATTTAAGTTTCAAATTCTACATGAGTATGGTAATCTTCTCATTAAAAAATTGGAATGAAAAGTTTTTTAAAATGAGTCCTACATTGTTTTAAAGTTTGATGGGTTTAAAAAAATTGGGGTGTGACGTTCCTAGTGATATCACCCAACAATGTTTTTGCCCCATTTTGATTGAAAGCTTTCGAGAGGTGGTGTTTGTTTTTGTGCATAACAAAAATTAATGGATTCCAAGTTCTAATATTCCCAACCTTTCATTATGATGGAAAATTAGGATTAAACTATGGAATTTTGTTTTAAAATGTTTGGGTTAAGGGCATGTGGAGCAGATGATGAAGATCTTTATGTCATGACCTTAGCCTTGGCTTGCGACTAAAGCAAGGGCATCAAAAAGTGTAGGCCAAGAATGCAATTCGGGAATCACATGTACACTCCCATGAATGCAAAGGGAGTGTGAGGGAATGAGTCACACTCCCAAATGGACTCCCACTTTGGGAGTTAGAGTACCAATGGACTCTCGAATTTTTAGAGAAGGATTTGAAGGGTCAAAACTCATTGGATTGAAGATTTCCTTATACTATTAAAAATTTCTTGAGACTTAGATGTCTAAAATGGTCTCGCATGATCCATTTGAGTGTTTACAACACAAGTTATGATCAAAAGAAGGGTCAGGAGTCAAAGTGTCAATTTGATTTCCAACCATTAAAAATCGGGAATCGCCCTGAATTACATGCGTGCAAGTAGGGTGCCACATATTTTTGAAAAGTACTTGACGAGGGTTACAATTTTTCTTCAGACCTCACCTTAATTAGAGGTCTTCAAAAAACATTATGGGCTTTCAAAATGGCAGGAGTCGCAATTTCGAGAATTTCGAGATGCTCAACTTGGGAATCTAAAAAAAAATGACATTTGGGTGCAGTCTTCACGGCCAACCATAGAGAATACTATAAGGGGGAAGGTGGTGGCCTCTCGCAAGTTCGAATTGTGCTGAATCTTGTGAATCAATGTATGCCCATGGTTCGTTTGTGCATCGAAAGTGTTTCAATTATGCATTAACCAACTTGTTGTTTAGTTTGTGCAAGTCCATATGAGTAGTTGACTCGCTTGTTATTCGTTCTAATCCCCATCCCGGACCTTTAGCACACCCCTTTTACCCCCAAAGTGTTGTGAGTTAGAGAATAGACCCCAACTCCTTCTATTGTCTTCACTTTTGGATTTGCATTTGAATCTTTTAAAAAGTTTGGGGATGCATCACCCTAGGGGATTGTAAAACTAGTTTGTGATGGCAACATTCATTTAGGTTTAATATATTTGAATGACAACAAGTGAAGGGTTTTTCTATTAGGAAGTTTGAATGTCTAATTTGGAAGTGAATATTCAATGTTATGGGACCTTTGATGGGGTTTATATCCGTACCATGGGAATTTTGTAGTTGTAATTGGGGTTTATTTATTTATTTTTGAGATTGTAACTAGAACATGGATGAGTTATGCTTCACTTTTAAAAACTACCAAAATGAGGTTTTGAGAAAATGTTATTCATGGGTGGTTGCGCTTGCAACTTAAGATCATTTGATGGGAAGGGCATAAGTTGATTCCTTGGGTTTTGTCTATATAATGAGGACAATATAAAGATGCTTTCAAGATGTTGGTAAATTGCAACAAATTGATGTCTTCATTTTTTATTCAAACATTTGTATGTCTTGTGTTTCATGCAATGAGACCATGAAGAAGCTCCAAAGAAAGAATTTGGAGTGATTTGATTATACACATGCCAATAGATTATATAAAGTCAATACTTGTGATTAGACATAATAGGAACATCTTGTAGATGATTGCTGAGGTCACTAATGAAGTTTTATATTCATGAGTATCAAGTAAAGTGTGAGAGAGGTGGTTTATTATCCAAAATACTCTTTGAGCATTTGCATTGGTGGAGGAGAGCAATCAGTCCTCTCTTTCTGTTTAGTGAGATAGAGTGGGAGAAAGGAGGATATAAATTTTTTATCCTTTGCCCTTACAACAAAGAGAGAGGACAAATTTTTTCCCTTGCATGAATTGTTGTCCCTTCTGGCATTGTAATCAATATAAGTAGGCAAAAGAAAAGAATTAGAAGTAGCCTTATTAGACAATGTTAAATTTCAACTCAAAAAGCAAAAAATGATTTTGGGTGGAATTAATTTTGGGTGGAATCGTAAAAAAGGCCTTAAAAACCAGACCCTGCAAAAAGGGTCTTTAAGACCTGTGGGTTGGTTCTAAGGTTGAATCTAGTGTCATGTAGACAGACCGGATCAGGTTCTTTTGCAGGTCTAGCTCCATGTAGACCCACTATGGCTCGATTCTAAGGCAGGTCTGGTTCCATGTTGGGTTTGGTTCTTAGACCCGAATGTGACCAGAAATCTGGACCCAACCACCACTGATACAAACTCCAAAGTCTTTTTCAGTTGCTCTTAAACATATAAAAATGCTGTCCTTCTATTAGTTCAGGGTCTCGGAGTCCAAATTTGTGACGCCCTGGGGTTAGTCTGGTGCTTGAAACTCTAGTGTGCGGAAACTGTTGTGACCTGACCACCCATCTGGGTCCATCTGTGATTTCTCCAATTGCATTGCAGCCTTAAATCTCGAGAATGTGACTGAAAACTGAAATGGGCAATATTCATATTTATCTCGACAGAGAATATCACTGTCAAAAAAATAATGCTGAATTAGAAGAGAGAGGGATGGTGAGCAGTAATTGCTAGGACTATTCTGAGGCTCTGATGTTGTCACAGAATATTGAGTAATTGCCCTTGCATGTGCATTGTCTATGTAGTATGAACTACGAACCTGTAGGTATCTAGCAACCATACTGTCCTGATTTTGGTGGAACTAAGACTGAGGTATTAAAGAGCTGAGCAGATGGTGGGGCCATCCCACAGAATGTGGCTTTCAATTAGATGGGATGTATATTGATGAACGCTCTAGAACTTTTAGCTCATTCCATTCGTCCTGTGTCAAACTTATTCATCTCCTGACCATTGGGGACTGTGGAACTAGATCAGCTGAGACGATTTGTGCCATCAATCTAACTATATTGATGTCTGTAAATACAAAGCTGATGTTTGCAATCTGCAATCTAAGGTTTGAGGGGTTTCTAATTTGTGTTCTCTCACAATTCAATGACAAGTTCTTCCAAATTTTGATGCAGAATATGTATTAGGTGACTTGGAAGAGCAGCTGGGTTAACTCCTAATCATCATGGAAAGAGCCAAATATAAAGTGAAAAGTGGACCAAATTGGTCCATCCTGATGTTTAGGGATTAGCAAATATAGTCAAGGCCCATATGTGCTGAGTTTATGTTCAGTAACCTGGCTGCTCTTGCCAATTAGTGGACATAATCAAATTTCAAGGCACATGCAGTGTGCATCACTGACGTGTGATAGGAAATAGTACACAGAGAATACAGTGTGGAGCCCATCCGGGATAAAGCCGTCAACACATGTGAAGATGGGTGGGGTTACCACTCTCATCCCTGCCCAGCCACTGCAGTGCTGCCACGCCACCCAAATCTCCCTGAAAATCAATTGTGACTACATGCAATTTCAACAGTCGAACAAATAAGTGGTCTGACCTTCGCACCATCTACTGCATCAGTTGGTGGGAAGAAGAAGCCAAGCCTGGTTCAGCTAGAGACTTGAGGGTCCTTTCATGCAGGGTTAACTCAGTTGGAACAGATTTGTAAGAACATGGTGCCGGCCCAGCAATGATAGAATTTCGACAAGGGTCAGTCAGGACTCAGAGCCTCTAATCCATTCTTACAATATGCCTGTTCTACTCTTCGCATTTCCATGTGAACTTGACATGTCGCTTTGGTTGCAGCCAACCTCTGAAGCTTTATATACAAAATAGTATTTTCTATGATTATGAGGTCTGAAAAATGGCATCAGTTGGTTGCCAGTATCATGAGATACCTACTGCTAACCTTGTGTCTAAGATCTTGCATCATGGGTTGTTTACAATCAGCAAATAAGAGTGTCATCTGGGTAGTCCTGATTGAATTCCTCGGTCCACCGACACATCTATTAATCTTTTTGCCAAAACATGAGGCCACAGAGATCATGTACAATTGGACAAAGCTGTGCAAATTTTTTTATCAAAACTTGTACATACTTTACAAGTCTAGACTATGTCTTCACAATTCATGCCTTTGCCATTAGCCAAGGCCAAAAAATGGTGACCATTCTTGGCAAGCATTGAGGAGAGCCAGCATGCACCTAAGAGGCCCAGTTTTTTTTGTTCTTTTAGGATTGGCTGAGAGAGGGGGTTTGGTGTTCCCATTGTGTTTCAGCCTGTTCACAGCCTGTTCCTACCAGGTACCCAATCGTTATTTATTATGCTCAATTTTTTCCCCACGTTCCCAATAAGTTCTCAATGTGTTCCCAGTAGTGCCACACTTTATCCCATATGCTTTGCCCAAAGGTTTATTATCGTAACATATATAAGTAAGCCAAAGGAGAAGATGAAAAATACATCTATTTTGGGAGTGCCCAAAGATTTGATCATATTTTCATGTGATGGGCCAATCGAAGATGCCCATTGCCTGCCAAAAAAAAATTGAACGTTGGGTGTCCCCATAACTAATGAATGTCAATTACACTACACTATGCTGTTATAAGATTTCCCAAAGAGCATTCCAATTTCTTGGCTGCCACTACACGTCCTAGAAGAGCGTAGCACTTCACTTAACAGATTTCTTTGAGGAGGCTATGAGTGTGCTAAAAAAACACAGGACACTGGTGAGGCCATGTCACTCCTCTGTATTAGAAGTCTCAAATAATATCTTGAGAACTGAAGCTCCTGCCAAGTTTGCTTCTGAGTTTACAGCAAGTTGCAACCAGCCCGACTGCAGTGTTGCTGCATTCTGTACCTTCTATCTTCAATGCAGGGCATAATTGGAATCTCTGGGAGTTGTGGAGGGATTTAAAGTGGGAGGGTTTTAGGGTTGTTTGCTGAATTTGCTTGGTGCCAATTCTCCTTCCTGCCATAGAGTGGGGTGAAAGGTATCCCAAAATTTGGCTCAAACTGGCCAAGCAAACATCAATCTACACACATTATTTGTGTTCATCCCTATGTCTCATCTGGTCTCATGCAATGCCTATTCTGGTGAAAACCAGAACTCTTTGCAGTGTTCCTTCTTCCCTAGTACAATTGCTGCAGTGGTGAAAACGTGCAGCTTACGTGTCCTATTGTGCACATTTGTGAATGTGCACAGCAACTTTACTACAGACTCTTAGGGTTAGTTTCAGCATTGTTTTTTCCATGGTGTGAGACAATGGGATAGCAAGGTTTGTCCATGTTTTCTGCACTCCAACACAGGGAACAAGTTACAGCAGTATCAGAGCTATTAAACCCTAACCAGCAGGTTCACTGTCTGCTGACCAGCACTTTGAAGCCAGTATCAAGTATCAACAGACAGGCCTGAGTGCCTGAATCCACAGACAGAAATGAGACAGTGTGGTGCTGTATCATGTGCAGTTTAATGCCTCCCTCTCTTCAAGCAAATGAACTGAAACTAGACTCCTGTCCATTAGAGTGTCTGTGAGAAGTGGACAAACTTGAATTCAAACTTATTCTCAAAATTTATACTATGCAGGGGTATAATCTTATCACGGTTGGTATGCTAGATTCTATCAAAATTTCCAGCAGTCTATCCTACTGTACCCCTAGCTCAATTTCTGCATACCCAGGTGATAGTTATCAGCTGATTTCAAGCTCATGAGCAGAATGGACATGCCCCAACTCAGTGGGATATTTTCTCTTGTGGATGTCTGACTCCTGGGTGTGTTGAAGACAGTAAATATACACATGTTTCGCACAGTGAGTCTCACAGTCCTGACTTCAGTGTCTCCAATATGAAATCTGGGTCTGTGGAATACACTTCTGTAAGTCTCTTTGTGACCTGCAGTTGTGGTGGTTTATGAGAGGCCAATAGGTCTGAAGCATCAAAGTGAATCCCTCTGCTGAATTATAGAACTTCATGAGTTGAGAGTAAATGTTATCAATGAGCATGAACATTATATGATCATCATCGGTAATACTTTTGCATCATGGTTATGTAACAACTTGGCTACTACTCGGTCCAAGGGGCAAAGTCTTGGGCTTGTGAATGATTTGGTTCAAGAATAGAGTTTACTAAATGTACATATCCAAATCAATGAAAAATGTGATTTGATGATCAGGTCATAATTTGGCATCTTAAACTTGGGAAGCACAAGCTCAATACTGGCTACTACCATAGTACATTTCCCATTCCAGCATCTTCTTGCAAAATATACATATATGTAATTTTTTCACTCTGGCAGTAAGAATTTCCTGAAATTCCAGCACTTTCAAAGATTGGGCCATGTATACCTGGAATAAATGAAATGGTCATCTACACTAAGTAGCAACAGAATTTCTAAACTTCTGGTTTTGTGAACAGCAAATTTTGAAAATAATTGGCAATTATTGAATATAATTTAATTATTGCTAGAATGGGAAAGGTACTATGGTATTTGGCTTATGTTAAACCCTCCAACAATTCAGAATAACTAGTGCAACTCCTAAAGCCATGAAAACGTTCTCTATACTGTGTTGACTAAATATTATTAGTCAAGATTACAAAAAAAGATCTAACCAAATGACATCTTGATAATGATTGAGTATGAAACCCAAAATCCAAACACCAAGAAGTTTGATGACTTATGTTGTCAGTTGTGCAAAAGGATGGAGTTGTCCTTCAAGTTGCAAAAGGACTTCCCAAATGTGGTGAAACGATTGTGAGTTGAGCTATCCATAGATGACAGCAAAGAGGGAGGCAAAAAGAGTTTTTGTGTCTAGGAAGGTGCATAGATAAGCATGCCTGGTCTTGTTAAAGTGTTCCAAGGGTTGCAAGTGGAGCTATGCACACGTGAGCAGGGAGGCAAAGAGAGCTTTTGTGTCTCTGAAAAAGCACACACAAAAATCTAGTTCATGTAAAGGTATTCAAAGGCTTGAAGAGTCCAAGGGCCTTTGAAGAGTCCAAGGGCATTGGGCATTGGGCAGTACACAGTGGTGTGAGGGAAACATGTCATTTTTGCACTTACTCTTTAGTTAAGAGTGTTGGGTGTACAGATTGGGTGGGGGCCACATAGAAATTGATCCTTAGTACACAATTGCTATTTGAGTTCTTGAACTAAGTAGTGTGAAACTCAAAAAATCATGATGCTATGATTAATAAAATCATAAATCTTAGTCCCAAGACCTCGTTTAGGTTTGACAAAATGAAGAAGAAGATTGTGGAATTCTTGTAGCACATTTGATCTCAAATCCACTACCAAGAAGAATCTTGAATGAAGTGCTACTATGTAGCCTAGTTTGGGTGTTAGTGTAATTTTGCACTCCCAAGCTAGGGATTGGATGTAACTGGAAATGTAATCCATTCATAAGGTGAGAAGGAGTCAGGCAGGTGGGGTACACCTTTGAGCCAACATATGATCTCAGGGTTACTCTGAGGGTCCTGTCAAAGAAAATGCCATGAATTACCATGTTTGTCCGGCAACAGTCATGACTCAGAAGAGGGATGACATTAAGAAGATAGATATGAAGCTTAAATTTTTGGCATGACCCTGGGGTCACCCTTGAGTTCATAGGGTGGGGGAAATGGTACCCCATTTGCCTGACTATTGCCATAAGAAGTTTAGGAAACCAACTTTCCACCTAGTAACTAGAGTGTACCAATTGAACTCAACAATTTGCAAATTTGCAGAGAATAATGTAAACACTACAAATCAGAATCATACACCTAGAAGTTCAATTGGGGGTGTGCCTACCACACATATCCTTTCGTTCGACCTGTAAACTCACCCTTGAATTATATTGCCTTTGAACTGCATCAATTTTCATAAATTTGGTGTGATCTTTCATCAACTATTTAAACCCATGTCAAACATTGTGTTTGGACTTTCAAGAGCTTCATCTTCTTTTATGTTTATGAGGAAAAATTGCCTTGAGCACAATCTGCCCTACAATAGGCAAAATACCCTATAGGTTGGAGTGTGAGTTTGCCTCAACCATCCATAATTTAGCAGATGAATTATGTGGTCTTGTGCAATCCACAATGGACAATGGTCTCACCAGTTTTTTTTTTTTAATGATTTCAAATTATAGTGATGCAAATAATGTAGGACCTGGGAAGAAAATAGAATGTGCAAGTGGGTATGTGATGACTTGGACTAGATTTCAAATGAAAATGGAATCAAATTTCACAAATACAGAAGTTGATGGGGTATGAAATTTGATCATCAATGTCTAGGATGAAAGAGTCCCCTTGACTGTTGCATTGGCATAGACCTCCTTTGTCAACTTGGAAAATTATTTCTAGCATGATGTATCATATGTTGTGTGGCTCAAGTGTAATAATAGTACAAATATTTTAAGCACTGTTTTTATTTTGGGGAATTTTTTTTTCTGTTTCTTTGGTCAAATTTTTTTTTTCTAGTGACTGTAAATTGGAATAATTTTGCCCATTTTTTTGGAAAGAATCTCCAAATTCTCTATATAGCACAAAATTGGGGGGAAAAACCCCTGATTTTAAGTGTGACACAAAAACATATTTGTTGTTCAGAAATTCACAGTAAGCTCTTAAAAGCTAATGAATTTGCCCCAGTGAGCAGTCTGACAGAGTTTGCACGTCTTTGGAACTTGTATTGAATTGTTTTTTTCGGGACCAAAATCCCTGACCACACACATGAGAGCCCATATAGGTAGTGAGTGAACTTGCAAATATTACTCACTGAATCCTAAACTTGCAGAGCTGATCAAGATTCTTGTCTTTGTGGCCATGAGTTCGGCCACAGTTAAGAAGCAGATCACTAATAATATTAATAAAATACTACTTGTGAAAAATCTAGAAGCCATTGAAACTAGCTGCACACACAGTTACCGAAGTAGACCAGGGCAGCTTATGAAAATATGCTAGACAAACAAAGACCAAGTTTATCTACAACCACAGAGCTCCTGCTTGCTTCAGTTGCGGTACCAGTTTACCGCTGATGTGGGCGGCCATGACGTGATCCAGTCCTCCTAACAATTTTCCTCCAACAAACACGGCCGGTACCGGCTGCGAACTCCCCAGTAGCCGGATCAGCGCTTTCGCTAGATCAGCTCCCCAGCTGAGCTCGTCCAGCTCATATACCGTCGGGCCGACGCCTAAGTCGCAGAACAAACGTTTCACCACATGGCACATACAACATCCGCTCTGACTGAACACCACCACTGCATTTGCTGCCGCAAGTCTCTGAATTCTATCCATGTCGACCCGCGAATCTCGCTGCTCGGCTAGTCTTGTAGTCCTTTCTCAACTGTAGTTGCAGCTTCTGTATTGGTTGCTGAGCCGGCTCGACACGAATGTTTGATTTTGGATTGCAACTTCAGCTAGCTAGCCTCCTGTTCAGCTTGTCAATTTAATGGAGCTGGTTTTAGCCTGCCATGATGTAAAAAGAGTCACATTCATGAGGTCAAGAAATGATATGAGTTTTCCAGGCGTCTCTTGAGCAAATTAATTTAGGACTTGATCACAAGCAATATCTTATTTGTATGGTGTCTAACTGGTAGCTGCTACAGATCATTGAACATTATTAGTTAGACACCTCAAGCAAGTGATCACAATATTGTGGTACTTCAATGACATCATGGAAGTAATGTTCAGAGCGTCTTCAACTTCAAACAACATTAATGCAAGCGCGCAAATTCGCTCACCACTTTGTCTACTGCATTCAGCAATTGACTGTGATTTCCATGCAACTCCTCCACCGAGAATATTAGGGGCCCTCAAGATTTCTCTCACTGATCTCTCCCTGGTTGCAGGCTTGTAGTGAACGTCAAATGTCCGCCTCTTCGTTTGTATGTTTCTCAGGACTAGATGTGTCTCTTCCGTCTGTGATTCCAACTGCTAGCCTTGTAGGTGTTCTCTCTCTCTGCTTCTCTTTCCAAAACGCTCTGTCAAACGTAGAGTGCGCTTTCGACTACTGAGTGAAAAAGCTACAAGAACGCCACGATTATAAAGGGACGGAGGGAGTAGGATCTGCAGGCACACGTGACAGGCAAACAAACTGCTAGCCCAACCTCCTTCCTGCTGCAGCGCCGGAGACTTGTGTCGGATCCCTGTCGACTCCGCCTCCATCGGCCTCATCAATAGTCAACTGTCACACTCTATCGTCTCTGATCTGCACCACCTCGACAACACTGCACTACTACCACCGTCTACCGCCGCACACCGGCGCCGACTAATTCCCTTCCACCAACAGATACCAGTAATTGCAGCACACAAGAGTTATATATTACAGTGCTTAAATTATCAATGCCCCCCAAAAACCACACTCCCATCACACTCAGAAGCAGGACTTGCCCCCCTAGATGCTCTTGGTTTCTCTGTCCTTGACGGCTTTGCACGGTGGTCGATAGGGGAATTTTGTCCCTCAAAAGAAAAAGAGATCAGAAACAAAAAATAAAACTTATTATTATGTGAGCAATTCTGGAGATTGGCCCAAATTTTTTTAAAAACACAACAATCAGTCCAAGACTTAATTTGTTCAGATTTCCTGACCCCATCTGCAAATGTCTGAAATCTCTATCTGCAAATTTCTGGATACAAATTTCTGAATGCAGACTTGGTTTCACAGTCGTTTGTGGAAGGTAGAAAAACGGTGCCTGCCAGGGGGGTGGTGCTGGAGAAGAGCGTGCGGCTACTAATTATGGGGAAATCAAAGCTCTAGGAGCTGTGGATGAAGGGTGTTCAAGTCTGGGATTCTGTCCCTTGGGGGAGGCAAACTCTTTCTTTTCCAGGCAAGGCTGCACATGGGCCTCGAGATTCGCTATTGCACAGTAGTAGTCAACTTCCAAGAATGTCATGAATGAATTTTAGTGAGCTGCAAGTTTCCTCTGCTTGATGACCACAACAGCCTAATGGAAAGATGTGCTATTATTATTATCGTTTCACAGTCGCCATCTAATCTAAACTCATTAATTGTCCTCGCAATAAAGATCACTCCATGTTCACCATGAAACACGACAATCAATGGTTTATTGACTCTGTCTGTCTCTTTACGGAGTCTAGACTTCAGAACAAATGTACATAGTTTTTCTTTTTTCCTCAATTCGTCCCACAATTTGAGGACTGTTCACCAGCTGTTACCATGAACTGCCAGAGAGTTTATTTTTGGGAACTTGGTGATGGAACACTTCTTAGTTTAACTGTTCATTTTCTTGGGAACAAATTTCTTTGTTTTAACTGTTCCTTTTCTTGGGAACTTCAGGGAACAAATTTCTTCGCTTTAACTGTTCCTTGTCTTGGGAACTTCATGGAACGAATTTCTCCATTTTAACTGTTCGTTTTCTTGGGAACTTCATGGAACAAATTACCTTATTTTCACTCTTCCTTTTCTTGGGAATTTCATGGAACAAATTTCCCGATTTTAACTGTTCATTTTCTTGGGAATTTCATGGAACAAATTTCCTTATTTTAACTGTTCATTTTCTTGGGAACTTTGTCCAGCAAATTTCTTTATTTTAGCTGTTGTTGCTTGTTTGAACTTGCCATAAGGGGGTAAAGCCATTTGCATCGTGATATGGCCTGTTAGGTAGTGAAATTTTTCTTCATTAGATAAATCTCAGTGTCACAACAAGCGTCTGTCTACTAACATTTCATCACTGAATGTATTGAGGGTCTCAAGGATCATGTGTACACATGCCTTCTTATATGAAAAAGAAGAAAGAAGTAAACCATATCAGATGTGACACAATAATTCGAATGAGCTAAACATGCTGTTTTCATATGATTTTTTAATTTATTTTTGCTAAATCAGTTCTATTTATTCACATAATATAGTTATCCGTAAAGTAAGACAAACACAGCACCAGAACCTTGAGTTTCGTCGTACACAAGGCGAGATTTAAAAAAACCTGTAAAAAAGTACATTAGCATTCAAGGATGGGTCAAAACTCAGAAAACCCTGGTATTGAAGGGAATCATTTTTATTACCGCATGTTTGCAAATTTGTACAGAAGATCTCCACATATATGTGGTATCTTGGGGTGGCTGATACGTGTAGTTTTAAAGCCAAATGTG
>Ga0116229_10005677_pt1 | contig 20239 bp, 18 predicted proteins | sample S1TSphgellanicum_3_FD_87313 | JGI IMG/M metagenome (GOLD analysis project Ga0116229, IMG submission 87313) | Host-associated microbial communities from peat moss isolated from Minnesota, USA - S1T2_Fc - Sphagnum magellanicum MG | ecosystem: Host-associated > Plants > Peat moss > Unclassified... | reverse complement strand
GGCGTCGAACCGCGCGTGTACGAGGCCGAAATGCTGCGCTTCGTATCAATGGGGACGACGGTTACGCCGGAAGAGGTCGCCGAAACGGTGGCTTTCCTCGTGTCTGACAGGGCGCGCCACATCACAGGCCAGACCCTCGCCGTCGATGGCCAAGTCGTTCACGAGGAATAGGTCATGCGGCGCGACAAGGTCATCATAACCTGCGCTGTGACAGGTTCGATTCATACGCCGACGATGTCTCCGTACCTGCCGATCACCCCTTCCCAGATCATCGAACAGGCCGTCGCGGCGGCCGAGGCTGGGGCGGCGATCCTGCATCTACATGCGCGAAATCCTGCCGATGGGCGCCCCTCGCCCGATCCCGACATCTTCATGCAGTTCCTACCGAGTCTGCGTCAGCAGACCGACGCCGTCATCAATATCACCACCGGGGGCGGTCCTGGGATGACCATTGCGCAACGCCTGGCCGCCCCGGTGCGCGCCCGGCCGGAACTCTGTTCCCTGAACATGGGAACAATGAACTTCGGCGCATTCGATCTGGCCCTTAAATACAAAGACTGGAAGTATGACTGGGAAAAGCCATTTCTCGAGAGCACGCGAAGCGGGTTCCAGAGCAATACCTTCGAACAGATCGACGAAATAATCACAACCCTACACGATGGATTTGGCACTCGCTTTGAGTTTGAGTGCTATGACGTCGGACACCTCTATAATCTTGCCGATGTCATTCGGCGTCGCAAACTCGAGCCCCCATTTCTGATCCAGTTCATTTTTGGAGTTCTGGGCGGAATCGGGGCCGAGTTCGAGAACCTATTGATCATGAAATCGACAGCCGACCGCCTGTTCGGCGACGCCTATCAGATGTCCTGTTTTGCGACCGGTAAGAACCAGATGCCTTTTCTGACAGTCTGTGCAGCTCTTGGCGGTTCGGTCAGGGTAGGGTTGGAGGATAGCCTCTACATCGGCTCCGGTCAGCTTGCGCAAAGCAATGCCGAGCAGGTCGCCAAGATACGCGTTATCGTCGAAGCCTTGGGTCGGACCGTGGCGAGCCCCGCCGAAGCCCGGGAAATGCTTGCCCTGAAGGGGAGTGACAGAGTCGCATTCTAGCGCCTAAAGCGCCTTGCGCGCATCAGGCTCGCCGCGCAGCGCGTTTAGGAACCGCGCGTGACCTGCCGTCGACAGGACGCGAGACGGACCCTGTTTGAGATACTTCTGAAGCGCGGACGCCCCATTCCGGCGCGTCGGTTGACCGCCCGCCGGATCCTCCAGGCTGAACAGGCGCGCTACCCCTATGTCGCCCAGCCCATCCAAAGCGTCGACATCATATAGATAGAGCGCCTCCGATCCGACCCGATCGCAGGCGTACACGTGGGTGCGAATCACGCCTTGAACAGCGACGAGCGTCGACAACGGAAACCCGGCTTGGGCAAGGATTGACCCTACCGCATCGGCGTCGACATCCTGATGATCGCCTTTGGTTTCACCCACGGCGCAAATCCATGAATGTCGTGCAGATAGGCTGCGGCGAGCATGACATTGTCGTGGATCGCCGCGTGATCGGCGGCGGCCAAGGCGCAGGCATGGTCCCGGACAGCATGACTATAGCCCCAATCCGGAGGCTTGAAGCTGGACACCGCAAGATGGCGCACTGATATCCGCCAAGCCGGCTCAGCAGGGGTTTGCGCCTATGCAGGCAAAAAGGGCGTCGACCTAGCCTCAACGCGGATAAGCGCAAGAGCCGTGCGTTTAGAGGTGAAACATCGGTTCGGCCTTTGGGCCTCTCGGTAGATCTGCGGACGCGGCGGGCCGACGAAAAAGGCGGCGTTGCGCCGACATGCCGAAGGACCGAGATGTTATCTCGTCTCGGCCATTGGCCCCTCCGTATGCAAGATCACAGTGGGCCCGACTTGCCTAGCGGCGATCTCTTGCGGCGTGAACTCAACGTCAGCTAAAGCTTGGGAAGAGAATAGAGCGGTCATGTCAGAGAAATGCGGTGATTGAGGGTTGGTCGACTGAGAATACGTCACAATAAAGCGACCTTTCGGACCCTCTGGTCCAAAACCCACTATGTGCATATAGCTGTCTCCCCCAAAGACAGGCGCTAAGCCGACCTTTGGGGTCAGGGGGGCGACCACCATATTGTACGCGTAAGACGATCCGGAAATCGGCAGGAACACTCCGTTTCGTTCGGCGTGCTGAACGTCACGAAGCGGTTCATCCAAGGCGACGCCGGACGCCTGCAGCATGATCACCGCCTTGGCGAGCGCAGCCCGGGTTTCTGGCGTAACCTTCAATCCCCGCGGCGTATGGATAGGGTCTTTAGGGTCGAACGGCGTCGCCCAATATCGGTCAGCGAGTTTCATTCCCGTCTCAGGCAGCCGCTCCAAATTGCGGATGAACTGAGCGAATAGGGTGGAACCACGCGCGTCCAGGCGATCGGTCCGGTCCCAGCGTCCCAGCGTTTCACAGGCGTGGGTCAAGTCCACGACCCCACCTTGAGCGGCAAGATTGACGATAGGCTCGCGCCTGCAATCGGCGAGAAGATCGTCGAGCAGGAGTTCGGCCATCAGGTTGCGGCTGCGGAAAAACAGCGCCTCCCACTTGCCTGGATCGATCCCCGGCGCGCCAAGGCCGTCGCTGCCGGACTGTCGGCCCAAGGCGAGCAGCGCCCCCATCCTGGTCCGTTCGCCCCTCATGGTTCGCTCATTGCCAATGACGTTGGCGTAGCCCTCGAGAACGCCCTTCGTCGTGAACGTTGGAAGCCAGTAACTGTCGTTCGAATTGAAGGCGAAATCGGACCTGAAGGTTGAGGGGCGAGCGGATGGCGGGATGGTGCCCGGCTGCACCGCGGAGGGCTCGTCTCGCCAGGCGCAGGTCGGATCAGACCCCTTTAGCACGGGCGCAATCGCGTTGATGGGCAGATAGGTCCGATTGATGTCTGCGCGGCAGCGCATCAATTGCGCGTTCGAAATATCCGGGGTCAAGGATATGTTCGCGTAAAGAACCTCACCCGTAGAATCGGCAGCGGTTAAGTTAGACCAAGGAAAAGCCATGTGTTTGTCGAGGGCCGCTTTGGCCTCGCGCACATCCGCTGAGCGGCTGACGTCAAGGAATTGATCCACCATCCGCACATTGTCGAGTTCCGGGTCGGCGAGGGCGTAAGCTTTCTCGCGTGTCCATGGCAAATACGGTGTGACTAAGACGTAGCCGTAGCGAGTGCGCCAAAGCACGTGCTTAAGAGGCGGGGCGTTTTCGCCGGCCTTCACGGGTACGGCCACGTCGATTGGCGTCATCGCCTCGTAGCGATCACCGATCCGATACCGCGTTGGAGACTTCGGATCCAGATCGAGTTCGTAGACCGTGGCGTGGTAGTCGGTTGTATACGTGATTGACCAGCCGAAGGTCTTGTTGAAGCCAAGCATAGGGACCGGCAAGCCGTAGAGCGCGCCTCCGAAAACGTCGAGCCGTCCAGGCACCGTCAGATGCACGGCGTAAAGCCGCTCTGGGCCGACCCATGGGAAATGCGGGTTGGAAAAGCTTACTCCGCGCCCGTTGGTGGTCATGTCGCGTCCAAACGCCGCTGCGTTGGAGCCTGCCGAGACGTCGTCTCTCACCGGCGCTTGGATCTCCGCCGCCTTAAACGGTTTGGACCCGCCGCTTCCGGGCGGCCGCGCGTTCACGATCTCCTTAAGCATGTGATTGGATGTCTCGAGGAAGGGGATGTGGACCGCCCGGCGCCAGACGTCGTCCTCGGTCAGACGGCGAAAGCCTGGGCCGCTCCGACATGTTTCGCCCGCCAGCGCGGCCTCGTCGATGTGAGCGTTAAAGCCGCGCGCGAACCCTCGGACGAGGGCCCGTGCCTCAGGCGAGGCGTAGGCCTTGGCTGCGGCGACCGACTTTGGAGTCAGATAGGCGCGGTAAAACGTGTCGCTCTCCTCGTTGGTGACGTTGGTTCCGCCTTCGATATTTGCAAAAAGGTCGAAATGACTCTTGTCGGCTCCCAAATATTTGGACCGCTCTCCGGCAAGGGTCACGGCATGATCGACCGCCAGACAAAGGTTGTCCCGTGCGAACGCCCAACCGTATCCATAGCCCGCGCCTTGGAAATCATCCGCCTTAACGTGCGCCACGCCGTAAGGCGTAAACCGAACTTCGACGGGCGCGCCAAAAGCCATGGGCGACGCGGCCAAGGTCAGCATAAGAGCGGCTCGCGCCGCACAAACCTTCGTCGATCGGGTGGGCCGGTTCATGCTTTACTCCAAAGAGACAACGGCGATCCAGGCGCGCGCGGGGTGGATCCTTGGTGGGCGGCGATAGGCCAGGCGACAGCCGGCTACGCCGCCTCGAGGCGCCCGCGGACCCGGGGCAGCACCTGGTCCATCGCGGCGACGAAGGGCCGATAGGCGTCACGCATCATAGCTGTGACTTCAGGACCTGCGGTCTCCGGCGAACCGGCGTGGAAGGGTGGCTGTGGGTCGTATTCGATGTTGAGCTGCAGCGCCTTGGCGCGGGTCTCGCCGACCAGCCGAGACGCCAATGTGAGCGCGAAGTCGAGGCCCGCGGTGACCCCCGCTCCTGTTATCCGATTGCCATCCTCGACCACGCGCGCATGAACCGGCGTCGCACCAAGGTCGGCGAGGCGATCGCGGGCGATCCAATGGCTCGTGGCTCGCCGACCTTTCAGCAACCCGGCCGCCGCAAGCACGAGAGAGCCCGTACACACGCTCGTCACGTACCTGGCGTGAGCCCCTCGGCTCGCCAGGAATGACAAAACCACAGGATCCTCCATGACCGAGAGGGTTCCAAGCGCGCCGCCTGGAACAAAGATCATGTCCACCGTCTCTGGTGTCTCCGCGAAGCTGAGCGTCGGTGAAATGCCGAGGCCCGAACCGGACCTCACGACATCGGTCGTCTTCCAGACTTGGCGGATTTCGTGGGTGCCCAAGCCGGAAAGCACCGCCTCAGGCCCCACAAGATCGAGCGGAAACATCCCAGGGTAGGCCAGCATCACGATCAACGGTCGTCCGGTCAGAGGCTTGGAGGCGGCGGTTTGGCCGAGCGCTGCTGCTGCGGAGGCTGTCGTGCCCAGACCCGCCGCCGCCAACATCAAAGACCGCCGGTCCGTCGCCATAACACCGCTCCAAAAGCTATTGATCGATAGTATTTTTATGAAACTTGACTAGCTTTATTCCACCTGTCAACACGGTCTCAAACGGCGTCTCGGAGGAAGCGACGGCATGTCTCAATCTGCGGCTGCGCCGCTCTTTGGCCGGATCGGCCAGGAGCTTGGCGTTTCGTCCTGGCTGACAATCGAGCAAGACCGAATAGACGTATTCGCCGGCGTCACGGATGATGTCGAGCCCCTGCACAACGATCCGGAGTGGTGTCTCGAAAATAGTCCTTATGGTAAGCCCATTGCCCTCGGCTTTCACACGCTCTCGCTCCTGACGCGGTTTCTCCACGAGGTTACCAACGACCTGTTGGCTGGCGGCGTCACAAAAGGCGGATTTCCGCTCAACTATGGCTTCGACCGCGTCCGTTTCCTGACGCCGGTCACGGTAGGATCGCGCATCCGCTGTCGATTTAGACTCCTGGACGGCAAACCGCAGCCGAACGGAGACCTTCTCCGGTTTGAAGCGAAGATTGAAATCGAAGGCGAGGACAAGCCCGCCTTGACGGCGGAATGGCTGACGCTCTGGGTGGAGGACGGCGAGCTTATGACCCAAAAGGGCGGTCAGCGCGCGGCGCATGACTAAGACGTCGCCGAGGTCCGCAGATGCAGCTGCGTGGTGTTTGGCGCTGCTGTTGATGAGCGCCAACACCTTGTCATTCATTGATCGCACCGTGATGGCGTTGCTGGTCGATCCCATCCGAAGCGACCTTCATATTTCCGACACCCAGATCAGTTTGCTCCAGGGGCTGGCGTTCGCCCTCTTCTATGCGGCTTTTGGACTGCCTTTGGGACAGGCTGCAGACCGTGGGAACCGCCCGATCCTGATGAGTGCAGGCGTTGGGATTTGGAGCGTGATGACGGCCGGATGCGGTTTGGCGGCCAATTTCTGGGGTCTGTTTCTGGCCCGAATGGGCGTCGCCGTCGGCGAAGCGGCTCTGGCGCCGGCCGCAGTCTCGATTCTCTCCGATCGATTCCCGCAGCGTTTGGTGGCCAGGGCGTTGGCGGTGTTTCAGTCCGGGATCTTCATAGGGAGCGCCTTGGCTCTGATTTGTGGGGGCGCGCTGTTGGGTTGGCTAAAGTCCAGCAACGGCCTCATCTTCCCCGGGATAGGTCGGCTTGCGGATTGGAGGGTGGTGTTCATTGCCGTTGGGGCGCCTGGCCTGGTGCTGGTCCTCGCGCTTCTGGCGGTTCGCGAACCCAGACGGCGCGTCGATCCTGACACGGCTGCCCGCTTAAGGCCGACGATATCTCAAGCCTTGCGTTGGATATGGCGTCGACGACGGCTCTACGGGGCTCACTTTACCGGCTTTACGCTCATCACCATCCTGGCCTACGGCGCGTTAGCTTGGACCCCCACCGTAATGATCCGGCGCTTCGGCGTCCCGCCCGGAGCCGCGGGCCTAGACCTTGGCCTAATCCTGCTGGCGGCAGGCCCGGTTGGGGTTTTTTCGTCCGGCTGGCTGATCGATCGCCTTCTCGTGAAAGGTCTGGTTGAGGGGCCCATCCTTGCCGCGCTGGCCGGCGTTGTGCTGTTCGCCTTTGCCCTGCCAGCCTATGCGCTGGCGCCGGGCGTAGGGGCGGCGATGGGGGCTGCGACTCTGCTGGCGTTTGCTCAAAGCTACCCCTACGGCATCGCCAGCGCGTCGTTGGCGCTGGTTACGCCGCCCGAACTTCGAGGGCAGGTGACAGCGCTATACCTCTTGATCTCGAACCTTCTCGGCCTCAGCCTGGGGCCGTTGCTGGTCGCGTTGATGACCGAGCATGTTTTCCACAATGATCAATGTGTGGGCGTATCATTGGCCATCTTGCCCTGCCTGACGGCGCCCTTCGCCATCGCCGCCCTATGGTCCTGTCGCAAACCGTATGCGGAGGCTTTGCAGGCGATTGAAACGGGGAGGTTTGGGTGAGTCGAATGAGTGCTGATGCGCCTCAACCCCGGTCGATCAGCTTTCGCGACTGGACCGAAGCGCGCCAAAATGCGGCAGGTCGACGACGCAAAGGAGAACGCACCCGCGACCGAATCCGGCTCGCGGCGATCGAACTTCTGAATGAGGTCGGCTACCGCGACATGAAGGTTTCGGACGTTTGCGAACGCGCCGAAGTAACCCCGCCGGTGCTCTATCTATATTTCGAGAACAAGCAGGCGTTGACCGAAGAGGTGCTGCGCGAGTTCCTCGACGAATTCATGACACGGTCTGGGAGCGGCGGGAGCGCCGGCGCATACGCACGCACGCCCTACGAGGCGATTTATGAGGCCAATCTCCTCTGGATCGCCCTCGCCCGGGCCAATACCGGACTGATCCGCTGCCTGCTTCAGGTTGCGGACGAGATTCCTGCGTTCGCCGTCCTCTTCAATGACGCCAATCACCGCTGGTATGCGCGGATCGCCACCTCCGTGACCAACCGTTTCCCCGCGGCCAGGGACGAAGCCGACGCGGTCAGGCTGGCGGTCTATGCGCTTGGCGGCATGATGGACGAGCTCGTCAGGAGGCTCTTTGCGGCGCGCGACCCGCATCTGGAGGGCCTTGTGAACGCCGTCGCTGCGAGTGATGAGGACTTGGCGGCTTTCCTCAGCATCCTTTGGCATCGGGCGCTTTATCGGTCTGATCCACCGGACCTTGAAGACGGCGCGCCTTTACTAAAGCTGGCGAAAGCCGCCAATCGGCGCCCGAGACGGGCGCGATCAGGCAAGACCAGCTCGGGGCTGGCGAAGGACTGAGCCCATGGCCATCAGGACCCTGCTTCCGGATCGACTCGCTTACTGGACACGCGAGACGCCTGAGAGCGTCGCCGTATCAGACGCGGGGTCCGTTTGGAGCTATCAGCGCCTGTCCGACGAAGCTGCGGGGCTATCTGAGATCTTTGCCGCGAGGGGACTGGGACGCGGGGATGTGGTCGCCTGGTTCGGCGGACCCTGTCCGTCTTTTGTCGCTGTGCTCTTTGCGGCATGGCGACGGGGCGCGATCTATATGGGACTTAATCCGCGCTATACGCCCTTTGAACTGAGCGAGCTTATCGCGCGCGCCGAACCGAAGTTGATCGTCTACAGCGCTTGCGACCCTCCAGAACCGCTCTTTGAAGCCCTTGGGCGAGAGTCCGATCAGGTCATCGGGTTTGAAGCTAAGGGCGGCGGGGGCGCCAACCGCGCGCCGGCGCCCCTCGCGGGATCGGACGCGGCCCTCCTTGTCTATACGACCGGTTCGACGGGCCGTCCGAAGGGCGCCCTGCTCGGGCATGGCGCGCTCTCGATCGTTTCTGACGTGCAGGCCGCTCGCGTGCATCCGCCGAAAGGCCGGATCCTGAATGCCCTGCCGTCCAATCACATTGGCTCAATCGTCAACGTGACGACCTCCACCCTCTGGAACGGAGGCGAAGTCATATGCGCCCCCCAATTCTCGCCGGACGCCGTCGCGACGATGATCGCACGAAGGCGGGCGCAAATGTGGACCGGCGTACCGGCGATGTTCCAGCTTTGCCTGGATCACACCGCCTTCGCCGACGCCGACCTGTCATCTCTCGAGCTCGTCCTCAGCGGCGGCGCACGCATGCCGCCCAAGACGTTCGACGCCCTGCAGGCGCGCGGCGTTCGGGTTCGCGGTATGTATGGCCAAACCGAGATGACGGGATCGCTCTGCTACACGGACGATGACGCCGCCCCCCAGGCGATCACCGATACGATCGGCAAGCCGGACCCTCATTTTGAGGTGCGGCTATGCCCTCCTGGCGCCGAACCTGGCGACTACGCCGAAGGCGAGATCCAAGTGCGGGGGGAGCTTATGATGTTGGGCTATCGAAACGACCCTGCATCGACAGCATCAGCCTTTACCGCCGATGGCTGGCTCCGCTCCGGAGACTTGGCCGTCAGAACCGCCGACGGCGACTTTCGCCTTGTGGGTCGATTGAAGGAGATCATCAATACGGGCGGATACAAAGTGCTTCCCCGTGAAATAGAAGAAACGCTCGCTGAGCATCCTCAGGTGGCGCAGGCGGCCGTGGTTTCACGCCCCGACCCGGTCTTTGGTGAGGCGATCGTCGCCTTCGTGACGAGCTCTGGCGTGACGAGCTCTGGCGCGACGGGCGATTTGGAGACCGAACTGGCGCTGTGGTGCAAGGCGCGGCTTGCGAACTACAAACGCCCAAGGCTGATCCGCCGGGTCGAATGTTTCCCGCTGATCGGCGTCGGCAAGATCGACAAGCGCGCACTCACCGCGATGGCGGCGGTCGATGACTGAACGATCCCTGATTGGATATGTCGATCCATGGAGCGTCAGGGCTGGCGAAGCGATTCATGTGCACGCGACGGCGAAGGCCGCCGCGCCCGCTCGCGCCTCGATCGTCCGGGTCATCTGCGCCTGTAGTGAACCTGGTGCGCCCGGGTGGATCACTGAGGCGATATCGGGCGCTGAGGCGGATTTTCAACTGACGACGCAACAGACGGTCGCAGGCTCGTACGGCGTCGCCCCATCCCCTCATCTTGCAGAGCGCGGCTACCTCGCCTTCAGCATAGCGGCCTTTCCCACCACGCGGCGGCCGGGCTCCGTCTTTGGTCTCTACGACGACAGCGGCGCCGGGCTCGGTCTGCGGTGGACAGACGCCGGGACCTATCAATTTGTCCTCTGCCAAAAAGAGGGAGGGGAGACGATCCTGGTCGAAGTCGAGGGCCCGTTTCGGGAGTGGGGGTTTCTGCTGGCGGAATGGGATGGCCTTCGCGCCGTCGCCCGGCTGACGGTCGCCCGGCAAGGCGGTCGCGATCGGTTTGCTACGGCCGCCGCGCCGGACGCTGCGCCGTGGACAAAGAGACCGCGCCTATGGTTCGCCGCGAAGCCAGCAGGTGATCGCTACGCCGTTGATCATTGGGACGGCCGATTGGAAGCGGGCGCCCTGCTCGATCGAGCGCCAGCGGATCTATCAAGCCTGTTTAAGCCGCTATCGCCGCGCCCGTGCCCTCGTGAGGCTTTGGCCGCGTGGGATTTCAGTCTCCATCCGGAGACCGATCGGCTTGTCGACGTAGGCCCAAGTCGGTGCGAGGGGCGGCTCTATCAAGGCCCTGTTCGGGCTGTTCCGGGAGCCTTTTGGCAGCGACGTATCTTCGATCCCAGGCAGGCGCCGGCCGAGTTCAGCTGCATCCATTTTCATAGCGACGATCTTGCCGATGCGAAGTGGCTGACCGCGGCGACCCTGACGCTGCCCCAATCCATGGCGTCGGGCGTCTATGCCGTGAAAATCGAATGCGGTGGAGAAACGGACATGATCCCGTTCTGGGTTCGTCCAGGACCGATGACCGCCCCGAAGCCCTTGGCGGTGCTTGTGCCGACGTTCACATATCTTGCTTATGCCAACGCTCCAGACGCCATGCGTGGGCCAAATTATGCAGCGCTCTCCTATGCCGAGGAAGCCGTTCGGGACGCTCACCCGGAGTTTGGACGATCGCTTTACGATCGTCACCTTGACGGATCTGGGGTCAGCCTGTCCTCGCGGCGTCGGCCAATCCTGTCTCTACGCGGCGAGACGAGGCCGTGGGGATTTCCTGCCGACAGTCTCATTACCGCTTGGCTGGCGGACCAGAGCAGGGATTTTGACGTCCTCACCGATGAGGATCTCGACCGAGAGGGCTACGAGGCGCTGGCGCCCTATCGCTGCGTGATAACCGGGAACCATCCGGAATATTATTCTCGAGCCATGCTCGATGGGATGGAGGCGTGGCTCGAGCGGGGCGGGCGTCTCATCTACATGGGCGGAAATGGATTTTATTGGCGCTCCTCGGTGAGCCGCGATGGGGCCTGCATTGAAGTGCGTCGGGCGGAGGATGGAACCCGGCCGTGGATTGCCGAGCCCGGCGAGTATCACCATCAGCTTGATGGTGAACTCGGCGGCCTTTGGAGACGGTTGGGCCGCCCGCCCAACCACCTGGTCGGCCAGGGGTTTGCGGCGCAGGGCTTCGAAACGTCCTCGGCCTACCGCGTAGATCCCGAGACCTACGACACCTGGGCGGCCTTCGCCCTGAACGGGCTCGAGACACCGCTTGTGGGTACCCAAGGTCTCCTCGGCGGAGGCGCGGCGGGCCAGGAGATCGATCGGGTCGATACGCGCAACGGGTCTCCACCCGAAACCATCATCCTGGCGTCATCCCGAGCCCACGATCCCGCCATGCTTCGGACGAAAGAGGAATTCCTGTCTACGACGCCGCCCTTTGCCGATCGTAAGATCAGGGCTGACATCTCGATCACGCCTAAGCCCAACGGGGGCGCTGTTTTCGCGGTGGGTTCGATGGCGTTTGTCGGGGCGCTGCCTAAAAGCATCGAAGATCGGTCGGCCGCTAACATGCTGGCCAATGTGATCGATCGCTTTCTAGACCCTGCGCCCCTAACGAGTGCGGGCGCGTGACGGACCAGGAGACCTATCGCGGCGTGGTCTATCCCACCGACTGCGACGTCATGGGCCACATGAACATTGCGGCCTTTGTGCGCGCCTTTGACCAGGCGACCCAGCATTTGTTCCATCAATTGGGATCTGACCCGACAGAGCCCCTCCGGGGCGAGTGGGGCTGGGCGGACGTCAAGCTTACGGTCGAATATCTGGGTGAGGCGCGTCCCGGCGACCTTCTCTATATCGTCAGCCGACCCGAAGCCTTGGGCGGCCGTTCGATCACTCACCGACATGAGCTTCGCAACGCGGCGACCGGGGCGCCGCTGGCCACGGCGACCTTTATAACGGTTCGGTTCGATCTGCGGGCCCGCCGGGCCGCCCCCCTTCCGGACGCCCTGCGCGAGGCGGCCGCAGTCTGGATCGCTGCGTGGGGGGCCAACGCGCCCTAGGGGCGGCGCCTGGAGGAAGCGGTGGAGGAGGCTGCGTGCACAGCTCGAGGACGCGGTCGTAACGTGGGTAAGGGCTGGAAATTCGACCACCTGCGCGGCGGGCGGCCAACGCTCTGCCGCGTGGGCATAAGCTGCGCCACAACCAGGGTCAAAGCCGCCGACCAGAAACAATACGGGCGCTTTGCTCTTCACCGGTTGGCTGTGGATCGGGTCGATCACGCCGTTGGCGCGTGGTCACACACGTTCCAGACTCGACCGATGGACCCGGAAAGCGCGATGGCGATCGGCTCGCCGCCCGTTCCAGCGTCGCTTCGGCGCCGGGGCATGAGCTTCACAGGGTGTCGCCGCACACGCGCAAACAGGAAAACCTCCAGACCGGCGAACTTCCGAAGCGCCTTCAAGGGTCGATACTGATGACCGCCTGGGCGAGCGCCCTGGGAATGATCATGGCGCCCAAAGCCTCTCCTCAGGAGAATCGGCTGAACGCGCGATATGGCTGAGCCCGACGAGCCGAACTTCGTTAAGCTACTCCATACTAGGATATATGTCACGGTCAAGAGACGGGGACCTGTTCTAAGCGTCGACAAACAGCGCCCTGTTCGAGGCTCCCCTCGGCGCAAAAGCGGGGTTCGGCGGACCATATCAAGCGTATGCCTGCTTAATTCTCGTGCATTTGCCCTGCGACAAGAGCGACCATTCCTAACCGGCGGGTCCGCAGAAAAGAACGGTAAAATACTGTAATATAGAGATAATATTGGGAAGCCCCCTACTGGCGCCCCTTACGCGCGAGCGTCCTTCCTCTGCGTCGACACGCGGCGACGCCAGCCGAGCTCAGAGGACCGTTGACACGATCAAAAAAGCTAGTTTAGTTTCATAAAATTATTAGTCGAGCATAGCTTATGGGCGGCCTTAAACGATTAATGGACGCCGGTGGGACGATTTTGCTTCGGCTTAGGAGGGCGGGAGAAGCGGCGCGGTGACCTTCGCGTCGCTCTAAAAGAGGGGCTAGACACCAATGAGATCGCACACATCAGCGCTCTGGACATTCGCAACGGCATCGGTGGCGGTGCTTGCATTTGCCGCCAACGCGCGCGCTCAATCGGCTGCGCCTGCCGTCGGCGTTGCCTCAGACACACAAGAGGTCATCGTCACCGCGCGCAAGCGGAGCGAATCCATTCAAGACGTTCCCGTAAGTATCGCGGCCTTTAGTGGAAAGCAGCTGGCGACGCTCGGTATCAGCGATACGTCTGACTTGGTCAGAAGTGTACCTGACATGTCGATTCAGGACGGCGGGCCCGGCTATAGGTCCATCTATATTCGGGGTGTAGCATCCGAAAATGGCAATGCGCCGACGACGGGATTTTATATTGATGATACCTTCGTTCAGCCCGGCGGTGTTGTTCAAGCAGTCGTCGATCCGCTCTATTTCGATGTCGACCACGTCGAGGTTCTTCGTGGCCCGCAGGGAACGGTGTTCGGCGGCAGCTCCATGGGCGGAACCGTGCGGGTCATCACCAACCAGCCGAATTTCAACGGTCCATCGGCCGACACCGACATTAAGGTGTCGGAAACAGAACATGGCGGGTTCAATTACGAGACCTCCGCGGTCGGAAATCTCGTCCTTATCCCTGACCGGGTGGCGCTCCGCATCGTCGGCAGCTACCGCGACGTCGACGGCTACATCAACAAGGACATCGGATCGTTTGCCGTCCCCCAGCCCGATGCGGATCGTTCCCAGACCGGGCCCGTAGCGGTCGATAAGGATATCAATCGGGAACTGTTCGGTTCGATTCGGGCGGCGCTGGCGATCAGGGTTACGCCGGACTTCACAGTCACGCCCAGCGTATTCTACCAGAGAGACAAGAGCACCGACTTCGGAACCTTCGATAAGCCGCCTGGGGATGATCTGACCGAGTTCCGAGCCGTTAACGTCTCAGAGCCGCTGACCGACGAATTCACGCTAGGAAATATAAAGGCAGTCTACAACATTCCTGGATATTCGCTCCTATCGTCCACGGGGTTCAGTCGGCGAAGCGCTGACTTTGATGAGGACGGGTCCGATTATCTTCACGACGTATTTCTGCCTGAAAACGGGCTGCCAGGGGTCTATCTGCCAAACACAGTCCACGGCTGGCGCCGCGAGGATATGTTTACTCAAGAAGTGAGACTTTCGACCAATTCAGGTGATCGCCTCCAATATGTTGTCGGCGCGTATTACGAGGACTATGATCGGTCATCAGGCCTCTACTGGCGTGTGCCCGATCTCATTGCAACCTTCCCATTCCTGGCGAATGTGGTTCCCAATGGGTTGCTCTTCACCAGCGCCGACCGTTTGCACCGTCAGCAGGAAGCGGTGTTCGGTGAGGCTACGTACAAGCTGACCTCGAAGCTTAGCCTGACGGGCGGTCTGCGCTACTTTGACTATCAGCTACGTTCTCGTTCGCTGCCGGCTCAATATAGCGCGAGCTCCCAAGATGGCGTGAGCCCCCGCGTGTCGCTCAGCTATCAGATTGAACGCGATGACCTCGTGTACGCCACCATATCGAAAGGTTTTCGACCGGGCGGACCCAATGCCGAGGCCATACCCTCTGTAGCCAATGCGTGTCGATCGACTTATGCGTCTGCGGGCTTTTCGATCGACGCATCCGGTCAGATTAGCCCTTATAAATCTGACGAGGTCACAAATTACGAAATTGGTGAGAAATCATCTCTGTTTGGTGACAGGCTGACCCTAAATTCAAGTATATACTATATTAGATGGGATAATATACAGCAGATTTACTTCCCCACCTGTGGGGTGGGATATGGAATTGCATCAACTCAAAACGTCGGAAATGCCGACATAAAGGGTCTGGAAGCAGAGTACAACGCCAAGCTCACGAGCGACGTTCGCCTGTTTGGCGGCTTCAGTTTCAATGACGCGGAAATCGCTGAAAACGTTCCATTATTGGAGATCACAGCGGGGACGCCAATCGAGAATGCACCGAAATGGATGACCAATATTAATTTGGAATATTCCTTCACTGGTCCATGGCAGTTGCCCGCATCCGCGCTCTTGACGTACCGGTTCATCGACCGGAGCTACCGCACATTGGATCGGTCAAACCCCAATACGTATCAAGACGCGTATAATTTGCTGAGCGCCCGCTTGACCTTCACGCGAGGTCCTTGGACGGCGGCGCTTTACGCCGATAACCTGTTGAACGAACATCCGGCCGTGTCAGATTTTACATCGACCTTTGGCGTCGATCCGGCGAGGGAACGACTCTTCACCATTCAACCTTTGACGGTGGGCTTGGATTTGCGTCGGAAATTCTAACTCAAGGCCTCCGATTTCAGGATCGGCCACGTGCCGATCTTAACGGAAAGCCCGGCCGATACCTCGGCCGGGCGGTCTTTCACGGCCGCGGTCGCCCATCAGCGCAAGCGGTCCCTGATCGCGTAATTTGTGTCGACAAAATTTATGGCGGCTATAGAAGTTAGCTGTGCCTAGCTTATTAGCAACCATGAGACGGCTATCTATGCCAGCGGCCGCCATGGCGCTGGTCGGGATGCTGATCTGGTCGGCGATACCCCAAACCATTAGGGTGCGGGGTCCAGGGTCCGGGTTTCAGATCACCATCGGCCCCGACCAAGCGCCGATCTCGGACGCCGACCTCGGCGGCGCGCCCGGGCATCGACCGTCCAAATCCCGAGGCGACTTGCAAGATGACTTACATTGATCGACGCACCGTCGCCCTCCTTTCCATGCTCGGGCCGCTCGCGGCCTCGGCCGCCGCTAAAGCTGACAAGGCGCCGCCCCCGGCGGCGCAAGGCCACGATATGAGCATGGCGCCGCCGTCATGGACCCGGCGCGATGAGATCGCCATGCTCATCTACCCCAAGATGACCGCCCTCGACCTTATCGGTCCTCAGTACATGTTCGCCTCCCTCATGGGCGCCCGGGTCCACCTTGTGGCCAAATCCCGTGATCCAGTGACCAGCGATACGGGCGTTACGATCACCCCGACGGCGAGCTTCGCAGAGACGCCCAAAGATCTGACGGTGTTGTTCGCACCCGGCGGAACCCAGGGGACGCTGGACGCCCTGCGCGATGACGAAACCCGGGCGTTCATGGCGGATCGCGGCTCAAGGGCGAGCTATGTCACCTCCGTCTGCACGGGATCGTTGATCCTGGGCGCTGCGGGTCTTCTAAAGGGCTACCGGGCGACGTCGCACTGGGCCGCGCGGGACGCTCTGGCGGATTTCGGCGCCATTCCGACCGAAGCGAGGGTCGTGCGGGATAGAAACCGCATTACCGGCGCAGGCGTTACCGCAGGGCTCGATTTCGGCCTCACCATGGTCGCCGAGCTTCGCGATCCGGACTACGCCCAGTGTATGCAGCTGATGTGCGAGTACGACCCACATCCCCCGTTCACCTCAGGTTCGCTTCATGCCGCGCCCGCCCATGTACGTGCGATGATGCAAGGGATGCTGTCGCCGTTCAGAGGTCAGATCGACGCCGCCGCAAAGGCAATCCTGGACTAGAGTTGTAAAACGGTTTCAGGCCAGGATCCTGGCTATGATGAAAACCAGTCAGGCTTCAACACGTCTAAATTCCATCCTTTTTCGGCCCAAGTCGATGGACAGGCCGACCGCAATGATAAAAAGAATTACACCTGTGATCAGGCTCTGCATGACCGTATCTTGTTTATTGAAATGAGCTGGCATCATGCGTTCCACGACACCTGGAACGACATTCACTGACCAGTGAAATAAGATTGCCAGTGAAATTGTCCAATATGATCGAACCATTAGAACGAGAAACAATACCCCAAGTATTGTTGTCTCCGATATGAATATAAACCAATCTGTAGAATCTGTCAAAATAAGCCCGATGTAGAGTGGGACGTGCCAAATGCTCCAGATGAAGCCGACGATAAGACTGGCTTTGACCGGCGGCATGAAGTCAAGCATGCGCGGCAATAGGTAACCTCGCCAACCAAGCTCCTCGCCGATCGGTCCTGTCACGAAGTGGAGCAAGACCACAGGGCTCGCGAACAGCATGAGCGCTTCAGGGTGAACAACCAGAGGCTGTCCCGTGCGGAGCATGACAAGCAGGCGCGCCGGCGCCTCCCACACGAACGGCAACAATAGGGCGTATGCCCAGCAGCCAAGAGGCGCTTTGGCGCTGACCGTTCGCCGCAACAGGTCAACCGTCGCCTCACGACCCCCCTGGATATAGGTGGCGACAATGCCGCCGATGCTGACGCAGCTCCCGGAAAGCCACAGCGTCCAATTTAAGATTGACGGCTGACGCCAGGGACTTTGGAGGTGCAGGGCCCTGAATGCGCCCCAACCCAGCCATGTCGCTCCAAAGCCGATCAGCACGAAGGCCACAAGGGCGCTATTGAAGAACGGAGACGGCGATGATGGGGATGGCGATTTTTTCAAGGCTCACCACAGGGCTATCTACGGGCGCTTTTTAATAGTCTTGATTAGCTTTTTTCCTCTGTCAATGGGCTCTCCTGCGGAGTCCGCCGGCTCATGGCGCAGGGATCGCGCCCAACGATCAATCATCCGCTGGGTCCGGTTGCGTTCAATGCCGCCAGTCGACGCCTTGCGGTGAGGGTCGCAGAGACCCCGTTAATCTCTTGGCCAGGCGAGCGGGATTTTTCGCCAGGTCCCGGATGATACCAGCACTGACGCAGTCAGGGCCCGTCTGGGCTGACGCCTGTGAGGGCGAGGACGCGAGCGAGAACGATAGAGATCCTCGGGATCCTAAGCGAGCCCGAGCGGTCTCAAGGTGATGCGACTGCGCCTCATTATGGCCGGCAAAGCGAAGCGACGGGTCATGCGTCATCGTGATCCCGGTAAGATCGATCTGGCTCTGGCGCGCCCCCTCGCCAAAGGCGGCCACGACCTCGCCCGCGACCCGCGCACCTGACCCAAGGCGTTTGTCGCCGATGATGGAAGGGCTGCGCGCTGCTAACGCCGGGGGCCTCGACAAAGCCCTTCTTACGATGGGGCCTCTATCGCAGGGCGCCAGGTTGGGGCATGCAGGCGCCATGCGAAGTCTGGTGATTTTCGGTGTGACGGGCGATCTGGCGGCGCGGATGCTGCTGCCTTCGCTCTATTTTCTGGAACGCGACCGTCTCCTGCCCGCCGATCTTAGGGTGATCGGATCAGCGCGCGCTCAGATGGACAAGACCGCCTTCGCGGACCTCGCCCAACGGACCGTTCTCAGCCGGGCCGGACCCTATTTCGATCAGGAGGTATGGAGCCGGCTGAAAGCGCGCCTTTCCTACGCCATGGCCGACGCCAGCGATCCTCGGTCATTCAAGGCCCTCGCCGGGGCGCTTGAGGGCGATGAGGAGACGGTGTTTTTCCTGTCGACCTCTCCAACCCTGTTCGTGCCGATCGCCGAGGCCCTCGGCGCCGCGGGCGCGGCGACGCCGACCAGCCGGATCGTTATCGAAAAGCCGATCGGTCGGGACCTCAAGTCCTGCCAGGCGATCAACGACGCTATCGGCGCGGTGTTTTCCGAGCGCCGCATCTTCCGGATCGACCACTATCTCGGAAAGGAGGCCGTGCAGAACCTGCTCGCCCTACGCTTCGCCAACACCCTGTTCGAGCCCCTCTGGAACAAGGTCTCGATCGATCATGTTCAGATCACCGTGGCGGAGACGGTCGGGGTCGAGGGCCGGTTCTCCTACTACGACCACTATGGCGCGATCCGGGACATGGTGCAGAACCATGTGCTGCAGCTGCTCTGCCTCGTCGCCATGGAGCCGCCGGCCAGCCTTGATCCCGACAGCGTCCGCAACGAGAAGGTCAAGGTGCTGCGCTCGCTGCGCCCCATCTTGGGGCGCGAGCTTGAGAAGCGCACGGTCCGCGGCCAGTACACGCGCGGCGTCGCCGATAGCCAGTCGGTTCCAGGATATCTCGAGGAGGAGGGGGCGAGCCCGAGCCAGACCGAGACCTTTGTCGCGCTCCAGGCCAATGTGGACAACTGGCGCTGGGCGGGCGTGCCCTTCTACCTGCGCACCGGCAAACGCATGCCGGACCGCACCTCGCAGATCGTGATTCAGTTCCGCGACGTCCCCTATTCGATCTTTCAGGGCCAGGACCTGCTCGCCAACCGGCTGACGATCAGGCTGCAGCCCGAGGAGCAGATCTCTCTGTCGGTGATGAACAAGACGCCGAGCCTGGCGCAGGCGGGCGGCATGCAGCTGATGCCCCTGTCGCTCAATCTCAGCCTAGAACAAGCCTTTCCGACCCAGCCGCGCCGGCGCATCGCCTATGAGCGGCTCCTCATGGAAGCCCTCAACAACAATCCCACCCTGTTTGTGCGCCGGGATGAGACCGAAGCGGCCTGGGTGTGGATCGACGGGGTGGTGGAGGGCTGGGCTCAGAACGCCATGGCGCCCTCGGGATATGCGGCGGGGAGCTGGGGTCCGGCCGGCGCCTTCGCCCTGACCGAGCGCAACGGCCACAGCTGGTATTAGTTCGCCACCGGCCTTTGGCCGCACCCCCTAAATGAAACTGGTGCGCCTCAGGTTCGGTTGGTTATCATAGGTTGTTTTACGGGACAGAGGTCGTTCTGTCTATGAGCGGCAGAGCCCGTGTATTAGTTTGACCCTGGGGCGCCATGCACACAACCATCGTGGGCGTTAAAAAAATCTCCAGGTATTTGAGCGCCCTCGTTGCTGCGGCTGCATTGTGCAGCGGCTGCAGTGCGGCCCAATATCCAATATCAGACCAATCTGAATACTATCAGATCAACATAGGGTTTCAGTATCGAGGCAAAGAGTATCATGAGCACTGGATCAATCGATGCGATCGATTCGGCCCCGACATCCTATCGCGATGGAAGGGCTTCGCAAAAGCGCTGCCGGACGGCTCGGCCGTTTTCTTCAAGATGCGCGGAGAACCGTGCATTGGCGGCGCTCTGACCTGGCTCCTGTTCGGCCCCCCGATAGCTGACGACCTTTGGCAGAATGCTGGCGCGGCTCACAATGGTTGGAAGAGCGAGACGCAGTTCAGCGAAGCTGCCGCTCGCAACCGGCAAACCTATATGACGCCGGTCGTCTATTGGCTCGACAGCGCGATCAAGCCGAAATCGATAGAGCTATGCGCGCTCCCCCAATGCGCCCTCTCTCCGACAGCCCGGGTGCGAATTCTCTCGATCAGTGGGGCGCGGTCGACGTCGCATAAGGTTTCGACACCGGAGGCGGAAATTCCGGCGCTAAAATCCATCACAGATGGACCG